>Ga0105090_10000638_pt1 | contig 17792 bp, 20 predicted proteins | sample PPLLak3March2015_FD_79110 | JGI IMG/M metagenome (GOLD analysis project Ga0105090, IMG submission 79110) | Freshwater sediment microbial communities from Prairie Pothole Lake near Jamestown, North Dakota, USA - PPLs Lake P7 Core (1) Depth... | ecosystem: Environmental > Aquatic > Freshwater >... | reverse complement strand
GATGCGGCTGACGATCGCCAGCCCTTCGCTGAAGTGCAGCGGCCGCGCCTCGGCGAAGGACTGGCCCATGAAACTGATCCGGACCGTCGCGTACGGAAGCACGGCCGGCGGCTTGCCGTCCGCGCCCGCGAAACCCCACCGGGTTGCAGTGCCCACCCGGAGCTGCGACCCGCCGCTCGGCGCAATCCACCAGCCGCGCGGCACGCTTGCGACCACGCGCCCTTGCACGTCGATCAGCAGACCGCGCCCATCGGCCTGGACGCTGGCCCGCCCGTCGCGAAACGGCTGGGCCATCTGGTACTGCGGCGGGATCACCCAGCTCCCGTCGAGCCCGACGTATCCCCACTGGCCGTCGCGCTGCCACGGGATCAGTCCGTCAGCGAAGAAATCGCCGAAGCCCAGGAAACTGGCAAGGTCGCCGAAGCCCTCGTCACTTCTCAGGTTCGGCCAAGGCCACACGCCGAGGCTTGCGACGTCGCGGCCCTGCAGGTCGATGAGCCAGGCCTGTCCGTCGTGCACGGCCACCGTCCGGTCGCGCGAGAATCGCGGCAACGCGTGGTCGTACTTCGGCGGCACGACGTAACGCCCTGCCCGGTCGATGAAGCCGTGCTTGCCGTCGCGCGAGACCAGCGCACGGCCATCGACGAACGGATTGGTATTCGTATAGGCGAACTCCGTCACCGGCTGACCCTCAGGGTCGACGTAGCCAGCAGCGTCATCCGCCCCATCCATCGAAATCAGGCGCTCGGCCTGGGTGGCCGCCATCCACTCGTCCAACAGCCGCTGGGTGCCGAGTTCCCAGTACGACTTTGGCAGATCCTCGTCGTACGCGTCCGAGGGGCCGAGGCCAGGCAGCTTTGTCTCGGCCACCACGCGCCCGTCGCGATCGATGACCTGCGAGCGTTCTTCGTCGAAGCTGACGAATGCCCTGCCATCGATGAAGGCTCCCGCGTGGCTGTAGCGGGGTGCGATCACCATCTGCCCGCTGCGATCGATATAACCCCACCCCCCGCTGGCGTCGCGGACTGCAGCCCGGCCGCTCGAGAACGACGCGGCAGCCTGGTACTGCGGACCGACGACCCAGCGCCCGGTGGTGTCGATGTAACCCCAGCCCTCCACGACCATCACGGCCGCGAGACCCTCGTGGAACGGCAGCGCAACGAGATATTTCGGTGCGATCACCTCGCGCCCGTCCGCATCGACATAGCCGAAGATGCGGTGCCCGGTGTCCTCCGGGCTGTAGCAAGCGGTCAGGACGAACGCCGCCGCGAGCGTCACTAGCAGGTCACGCAACCATCCCTGTCCGGCGCGCATGGTTGAACCCTCGGGCGGACGAGCCGCCGAGTTTCATCTTGGCTCCGCCGAACGCACCGCCGAATACGTAGCATTGGCAGTGGGCGCGCTGATATCGATGAACCGGTCCAGCATGGGACACTGGTTGGCCTCCGGTGCAAGTCGAACGGCCGGCGACATGGACGTCCTTGATCGTGACGCCGGCACCGAAGCCGCCGGACTCACCCCGACCGACTCGCCGTGAATTCGACGAGCCGACCGCCCTCATCCACCTCACCCATGAGTTCGATCGGCTGGCAACACACCTGGCAGTCCTCCACGTACTGGAACGACCCAGCCGACAAGTCCACTGCAGTCTCGAAGGCCTCCCCGCAATACGGGCACTGCACGGTCACGAATTCGCCGAGCCCGGCCAACTCACCCGCGTCCGGCTCGAACACCGGCTCGAGACCATACGTCTCGTCGATGACCTTCGGATCCAGTGGCTTACGCGACGTCATGGCGTTGTGATCGTAGCGTCCGGTTCCGCACCCTGCTCTATTTTGCGTCGTCGATCATCCGGATCGTGGCCTGTTCGACCTCGTCCGCCACCTCGCGGAGACTCGGCGACTCCGACAGGCTTGCGAGCAACGCGGTCGGCCGAACCATACCGATACGCGTCTGGCCTCCGTCTTCATAGACGGAGATTCGGCACGGCAGCGCGATGTTCATGGACATATCCGCCGACAGCACGCGCGCCGCCTGTCGTGGATTGCACACCTCCAGAATCCGACACTCGTGCGGCAACTCCACACCCTTGCCCGCGAGCGTCTGCTTCAGGTCATACGTGTGGAGCACGCCGAAGCCGTGCTGCTTCACCGCAGCTTCGAGATCCGCGGTGGCTTGCTCGACGCTCTTTCCACTGGTGACTACATATTTCATGGTCAATCCTCACGTGGGTGTGAAACGCGCTTCCGCGGAAACGAAATCAGCGAGACGTCGCCGCAGTGACCGCAAAACCGGCCAACCCAGGCACGAACTCGAATCGTGCCGAAGCCACCGAGCCTTCAATCCTCAAAGTGCCGCCAATCGCTCTACTGTATCCGGGTAGCGCTTCACGAGGTGGATAAGTAGCGCCGCCTGGGCATTCGGCCCGAGAGCCCACCGCCTCCGTCCTCAAGTACATCGTCTCAGGCGCGGGGCTCAACCGATGAGCCACTGCCGGCGCGCACTCGCGGGCCTGGACGACTACACTCACCCGGCGCGCGCACCGAAGGCACGGCGGCCGTTTCAGACGCAGGCGGAGGACGGTCATGACGGCAAGTACCAAAAGCGGCTCACGCTTGAGACTGGTGCGCGATGTCGTCGTGTTCCAGGTCAAGCTGGGCATGGAAGCGTTGCTGGACATCACGCTCATCCCGGTGTCGCTCGCGGCGGCCGCACTGGACCTGCTGCTGGGGAACTGGCGCCAGCCGCGATGGTTCCATGCCGTGCTGCGATTCGGCGAACGCTGCGAGCGCAGGATCGACCTCTGGGGCGTGAAGGCCGATGGGAACGTCGCTGACGCGGAGATCAACGCGGTCATGCGCAGCATCGAGACGCTGGTACGCCAGCCCGGGACCGGACCGCAGAAGGTGCGCGAACTCCGGCGCTGGGCCGCGATGAAGCTTGCCCCGGGGAGCGACGGCGAACAGCAAACGCCCAAGCGCAGTGACGATGCCGCGAGTTGAGCGTGTCGAGCACTCGGGCAAAATGGCCGTCATGAACGATTCGAGCCACCCGATGGTCGCCGCCGACAGGGTGGGGCGCGTGCTGGTCCTGACGCTGCTCACGATGGTGGCATTTGCAGCGAACTCGATCCTGTGTCGCCAGGCGCTCGACACGACTGCGATCGATCCTGCGACGTTCACGGTGATCCGGCTCGTCGCCGGCGCCGCGACCTTGTGGCTGCTCGTGCGGCTTCGGACGGGCGGGATTGCGCTTGCCGGCAACTGGGCAGCGGGCTTCAGCCTGTTCGCCTACGCTGCCGCATTCTCGTTCGCCTACGTCTCGCTCAGTGCCGGCACGGGCGCGTTGATCCTGTTTGGCGCAGTACAGGCCACCATGATCCTGTACGCCCTGCTGCGCGGGGAACGGTTCACGCCTCTCCAGACGGCAGGCTTGCTGCTCGCGCTTGGCGGACTCGTGGCGCTGCTGCTGCCCGGCGCCACGGCGCCGCACTGGGCCGGCGCGACCTTGATGACCCTCGCCGGCGTTGCGTGGGGAGCGTATTCCCTGATGGGACGCGCCAGTACGCACCCGATCGAAACGACGGCGGGCAACTTTCTCAGGGCTTCCGTGTTCGGAGCACTCTTGAGCGCTGTCTCGCTCGCCCTGTTCGCTTGGGACGCGCGTGGCGCGTTGCTGGCGGTGCTCTCGGGCGCCGTCGCCTCCGGGCTCGGCTACGCCATCTGGTACACGGTGTTGCCCGAGCTGCGCGCGACCCAGGCGGCAACCGTGCAACTGAGCGTCCCGGTCATTGCCGCGGTCGGCGGCGTGCTGCTGCTCGGCGAACGCCTGTCACTGCGCCTCGTGCTGTGCTCGGTGGCGATCGTCGGTGGCATTGCGCTGGTGCTGCATGCCCGCAGGCTAAACCACGGTAGCCGCGAACGTCGTTGATGCGTAATTACATTCGTAATAACATGCTGCCCGTGACCAAGCTCAAGCTCACCGCGATTGGCAATTCCGCCGGGGTCGTCTTCCCGAAGGAAGTCCTGGCTCGCCTGAAGCTCGACAAGGGCGACGCCGTATACTTGACGGAGGCGCCGGACGGGTATCGACTGACGCCGTACAACCCCGAGTTCGAGCAGCAGATGGACGCCGCGCGCAAGATCATGAAGCGACGGCGCGCCGCGCTGCGCGAACTAGCCAAATAGCCGGCCGCGATCCGTGGCCGAGCCGGTCTGGATCGAACTCGACGTCGTGCTCGCGATCCACGACGAACAACTCGCGGAGCACGGCGGGCAATCCGGCGTGCGTGATCCGGGTCTCCTGGAATCCGCACTCGGCCGGCCGCGCAATCAGTTTGCCTACGGCGAGCCGTCGATCACGCGTCTGACCGCGAGCTACGCCTACGGCATTTCGCGAAATCCCCCGTTCCTGGATAGCAACAAGCGCACCAGCCTCGTGGTGGCGGAGCTGTTTCTCGACCTGAACGGCCACACGCTGACCGCGAGTGACGCCCAATGCGTCACGACGTTCCTGCAACTCGCCGCCGGCGACCTCACCGAGGATCAACTCGCCGAGTGGATCGCCGCGAACTCCGCAAAACATCGCCCATAACCACCCGCGACGGCACGCCGTCCGCGGGCGCGGCGCACACACCGTTCGCGGATCTCGCGGCGCTGCTGAACAAGGACTGACCGGAGCAGCGTAAGTACAACAGGAACTGTTGCGCCGACCCAATCGGGCGTACAAAGAAATTGAGCCCCGAGCGTCGGTGCGTGCTGGTCGCCGACGACACGAGGCCCGGGCGGCCCGGACTGCAGGTTTTTCTCCTGCTGGAGGTCCCCCGCCGCGACGGGTGCCGGGACGGGCCGATGGATCGGCGACACTGTCGCCGTCGGCACGACGCCCCGGCAATGAGAGCCAGCACCGAGGCCGAGCGCCCTAGCACGACGCTCGGCCCGCGCGTTTCAGGGCCCGACGATGCTCGCGTGCGTTAAGCTCGCCCCACAGCAACCCGCGCAACCCGCCCGCGATGTCCCGTCCACACGACCTTCCCGACTGGCTCCGTGGCGACCCGATCGCCGAGGCGCTCCACGCCGACCGCCGGCCTGTCACCAAGGCCGCCTGGCTCACAGCGGCCTACGGCACCAGCAACGAGACCGCGCTCGCGTACGACAAGGAAACGCGTGAGTGGGTGCGCCGTCACTTCCCTAGCGACCCGCACGAACCCGTGACCTGACCGGTGCCTCGCGACTGCATGAACTCACGATCGTGAGCTGCTAGAGAGATTTTCCGCGGAAACACGTCAGACCACTGGGATTCACTTAGCCAGCGCGCCACGCTCGCCTTGCCTCGCAGGCACGCCGGGCGTACCTTCGATCCGGATCCCAAGACCAGAGACGAGTTCATGACATCGATCCGTTTCCTGTCCGCCGCGACCATCCTCTCCACCGGCGCGATGTGCCTTGCAGCCGCGACCGCCAGCGCGGACGTCGTCACGGGCACCGTCACACCGCAGGGAGCCACGGTCGTGATCGTCGATGCGAGCGGCGCGGTAGTCGCAAAGCTGTCCTCGGGGCCGTACCAACTGCAACTGCCGGTCGGCAAGTTCAAGGCCCGCTGCACGGCACCGAAGGAGCGCGAGCAGGAGTTCCTGAGCCTCTCCGATCCGGTGACCGTCAACATCAACTGCGGCTGATGCAACGGCCGTGACGGACACGCCCCGGCAACCGGGCCCCGGCGGCGGCGAATCGCCGCCGATCCCGCATCGTGCCGCGGGTTGGCGTGCGAACTTCCGGGTGGCGGCCGACGTGGTCAACACCCTGGCGATTCCACTCGCGACGCTGGGCGCGACCATCTTTGGCGTGCACCTGACGAACTCCCTCAAGGAACGCGAGATCACGATCGCCACGCAGAACAACATCCAGGCCCTGAGAAACCAGCGGGAACAATCGGAGACCGCATTGCGCTCCGCGATGTTCAAGGAACTCGTCGGGCCGCTGCTGCAGACCGAAAGCGAAATGAGGTCGAGCGGACCGCAAGCCGACCTGCCGCGCGCCCAGCGGCTGGCCCTGCTCGCCGAGCTGCTGACCCTGAACTTCCACGAGCACTTCGAGCTCGGTCCGCTGCTCAGGTACGTGGACACGCTGCCCGGCCAGACCGAGGAATCACGCGCAAGGCTGCGCAGCACGGCGCGACGCGTCATCTCCCGTCAGCTGGCACCGATGCTCTCCGCCGGGGACGCCACCACCCAGGGCCAGACTCCGGGCTTCCTCGAGATCTCGCTGAACTCCGCAATCGCAGAACCCGCGGACGCGCTCCAGTCCTGCACGATTCCGGCCTCGACCTCGCCGCCGCCCGCTGGTCCGTTCGCGCTCGACTGCTCCATCACGGCGGCGGGTACGCCCCTGCACGTCACCTCGCCGGACGGCCGCGACCGACTGCAGATCAGCTTCCGCGCCGTGCGCTGGACCGACCAGACCGTCGGCGTCTACGCCCTGTTGCTCGACCAGGACGGCAAGCGCCAAACCAATTCGCCGCCGATCGAATTCACGCTTTCGCCGTACTCCCTGCCGTTCTCGGACAACACGCTGCTGTCGAGCGGCAATCGTTTCGGCGTCTACCTGACGCGCATCGACATCATCCCCGACGTCGCGCGCGTGATGCGCCTGTCGTTCGTCTGGTTTCCGCGGAACTTCGTACCCCCGCGCGAGCGGCCACTGGACCTCGACCTGCACCCGACGGCGCAACAGCAGCCGACGCCCTGACGCGACGGCCGCGCGCCAGCCTGAGACGGCACATGAATCCTTGGCTGCTCGCCGTCCTGTTCGTGCTCGCCCTGGGCGCACTCGCCGCGCTCATTCGTGCAGTCGTACGAATGCTCGACCGTGCGCGCCTGTGCAACGCCCCACTCCGGCCCCGCCAGCAGATCGAGTTCGCCACTGCAGGCAGGATCGTCCTCTGCATGGAAGGCCCGCGCTTCACGCCGCGATTTCGCAAACTCAAATTTGAACTGCGCGCGCTTGGTGGCGCCGAGATTGCCGGCCAGCGGGTCCTGTTTCGCACCGTCGCCGCCGGCCGCTCCCGCGCGCGGGTCACGCTCGAGACCTACGATCTGCCGATGGCGGGTCGGTACGAACTCGCCATTCACGGCCTCGAACCGCAGCACATCGATGCGCCGGAACATGCGGTCGTGTTCATGTGGCCGCACCTGGCACAGACGGTCCTGTTCGTCATCGGTATCACGCTCGCGTCCGCGCTCGCGATCTCGAGCCTGGTCTTCTTCCTGCTTTCGATCCTTCCAACAGCCGCAGCCATCGACCCGGGGCGCAGCACGGGGTATGTCCAGTACGACGATTCCCGCATCGAGTTGCGTGAGGCTGCCGCCCACTTGCACCGGAGCACGAACGGCGATCCACCGCAGCCGGCGGAGTTGCGCATTGTGCTTTCGGATCGTGAGATTCCGCAGGAATCGCTGGCAGGCACGGACATCCGCCGTTTGCTGGAGCTGGCGCATGCTGACGCGGTCCACGGTATCCTGATCCGGCTGAACCCCGACAATCCCGGCACCCTCACGCTCACCGTGCTCACGCCACCGCCCACCGCTCAGCACACAGTCGCCGCTCGGCGTTACACGGATGCGGGTCGGGACATACTCCGCAACCTGCGACTCTCGCCCCAGCGTGTCAGCGGCGATCTAAGCTGCCCACCAAATTCCGACCTAGAGTGCGCGGCGCACTTCAGTGCACCGCTGTTCACCAACGCACCACGGAACATCGATCGTGACGAAACCTGACTCATTTCCATCCGACCTGCCCGCCTGGTTGCGCGGCGATCGTGTTGGTGTACGACGCACCTCCCCGCTGTGTTGGCTGGTCGCGCTTGCGGGCGTGATGCCGGCGGCTGCGCCGGCGGCCGAGGACGCGCCGCCGTCCCCCGCGCTCACGGTCGAACTCGGTGCTGCCTGGCAGTTGCGCAACACCGCGCAGGTATCAAACGAACCGCCGAACACGCGGTTCAAGATTGACGAACTGACTGGCGACGGTCCATTTGCGGCCGGACGATTGGTCCTTGACTGGCCGCTGAACGAAAAGCACCGTCTGCGATTCCTCATCGCACCGCTCGGGATCGAAGAGACCGGCACCGCTTCGCAGGCCATCGTGTTCCAGGACACGACGTTTGCACCCGGCCCGATCAAGGTCGAGTACCGGTTCGATTCCTACCGGGCAAGCTATCGCTACGTGTTTTACGAGCGCGATCGGTGGACGTGGTCCGGCGGCGGCACGCTGAATATCCGCGATGCGGAGATCCGTCTGCAGCAGGGCGCGCTGACGCGCTCGAAAAAGAACACCGGCGTCGTGCCCCTGCTGGCCCTCGAAGGCCAGTGGCGATTTGCGCCCGGCTGGTACGGCCTGCTTGACTTCGAGGGACTCGCCGCACCGCAGGGTCGCGCTATCGACGCGGCGCTGAAGCTTGGTTATGACGCCACGCCGAACCTCACGATCGCAGGCGGCTACCGCTTCCTCGACGGCGGTGCGGACAACGACGAGTTGTACACGTTCGCACGCTTCGACTCTGCCGTCCTCGGACTGACGTGGAGGTTCCGGTAGCCGACCACAGGCTGCAGCGCGTCACCGGCAGGCACCCAGCGCCAGCTCAACCCCGCCGCCACCGCGCGACGTCGGTGAGTTCCCGCCACTCGATGATCCGCGCGAGGACTTCGAGCGCCTTCGGCGTCAAATACGTGTCGCTGTTCGACCGTTGCACCGTGAACGTGCGTGCCGTTCCCCGGTATTGATGATCCAGTACGTCGCCAGCCTTCTGACCGAGCGCGACGATGATTCCGGGTCGCAGCACCTGCAACAAGGGCTCGGTGACCCGAGTCCACGCTTGGCGCCGCGCGTACGCGCTCGGCAGGCGATCCTCCCGTGTGCGGTACGGCACCGCATTCAGGAACGCGACACGGTCCACGTTGCAGTCGAGTGCGTCCAGCACCGGCTCGATGATCCTTCTCAGGTTCCAGGTCCGCATGCTGGCGACCCAGCCTGTGTTCATGGCCTCGTAGCGCGCGAGCAGTGCATCCGGCGTGCACCACTGAAAAGCTTCCATGAGCGGATAGAACCGCTCATCCGTTCGCGTTCTCGCCTTGTACGCCACCTTGCCACCGCCTGGGTTGATTGCCACCAGCACTGCCCCACCGGGCTCGTAGCGCGGCCCGACGTATCCAGGAAACATGAGGGCGGCATCGGCCTCCAGGTTCAACGGACGCGACTGCGGCTCCGCAACGCCGAAAACCTCTGCCCGGGAGATTGCGACCAGCCTGCGAGACTCTTTCGCAAGACGTGACCGGAATGCCAGATCACTCACTTCGAACTCTCCCGCTCAATCCCATCCCCGCCGCCACCGCCCGACGTCGGTGAGTTCCCGCCACTCGATGATCCGCGCGCGCTTCGAGTGCACCGCCTCGATCTCGATCGACACCACGGGCGACCCCTGCGGCTCCGGCTCGATGACCTTGGTGACGAGGAAGTGCTTCTCCTTGTTCCGCGGCGCGACCGCCGTCCACTTCGTGTGGAGCAGCTTCTTCGGGCTCAATGCACTCGACGCTGCACGCTTCATCACAATCTGCCCACTTGAGCCCTTCGATGCTTACCGCCGACTTCCCTTCTACCGCGCGGCCTCTTCCACGACACGCCACCGCTCGAGCTGTTGCTCGAATGACATCGCCGCATGCGCCGGACTCGTGGACGGCAACGCCTTATAGTGCAACGATCGCAATACTGCAGGGAGCCCCGGCAACACGCGTCGTCGATACAGTTCCGCTGCCGCCTGACCGTTGAAGCACACGAGCCGCAGTTCTGGTTGCGCAGCGAAGAACGCCGCGAAATCATTCGGTACCACCGACGCCCGCCGGATCGCCGCATCGAGCGCCCCCGGCCGGTGCGCCGATGCACACACATCCCACAGCGCGACGTGGCGACGCACCAGCACCTGGAGTCGCTCCTCGTAGGGAAGCCCAGGCCCCGCACCGAACAGCACCCCCATGATCCCCCAGAACGCATTGCGTGGCTGCGCGTAGTACTGCCGCTCGCGCAGCGACACCGGCCCCGGCAGCGAACCGAGCACCAACACGCGTGCGTGAGCTTCCGCAACCGGTGGAAATCCTTCAGCGTGCACGCCTCATCCCCTCAGATCCGGAGCGCAAGCACCGCGCCCCACGCGGTCTCTGCGAAGGCCCCGCCGTCGAGGCTCGCAGAGCAGTCTGCCTTGATCCGCTTCAGCAGTCTCGCCTGCCCGAAACGATGACCCCTGCCGCAGCGGGGGGCGTACGATGTCGGTAGGTCGCTGTTCCTGCAGCGAGCGTGTGGCACCGCAAGACGAGGAGAACAACATGTCTGTTGCCAAGATTTCTGAAATCACCTCGACCTCAAAAACAAGCTTCGACGACGCCGTTGCCGATGGCATCAAGCGCGCACACAAGACGATCCGCGGCATCAGCGGCGCATGGGTGGCCGACCAGGAGGTCGCCGTGAAGGCTGGCAAGATCGTTGAGTACAAGGTTCGGCTCAAGCTCACGTTCGTGCTCGACGAAAAGAAATAGCAACGCCAGATGACCTCCAACACAGCGTGATCCTCCGAGGCGAGGGATCCTAGTACGGGCCCGGCGCCTGCCATTCTGATCTCACCGGATGCAAAACACGACGGATCCGACCACCGGCACCGGGTGTGTCGGGTTTGCCCCGAACGCTGGGCCGGCGTAGGTTCGGGTGACATGGGCACCCAGAACGATTGGCTCAAACAGGACGGCATGCCGTCGCGACCGTTCGAGGACAGCGGCGCGCTGGTGAAGCCGCTGCGCACGCCCCGCACTGCGAGTGCGATCTTCGCCGCGTGCGAGCGGCGGCTGCTGGTCCACCTGAAGGCCGCGTGCCTGTGGCCTGAGAACCAGCGCGACAATGCATGGCACATCGGCGATTACTCCGACTACCTGCTCGAGTTCAGCCCCGCACCGAGCAAGATCGCGTACGCCCAGTTCTGGTCCGAGCCCGACGAGGACGGCGTGATCGTTGCGACACGAGACGGGGCCGGAAACCTCGAAAGGTCGGTCGCGATCGGCGCTGCCACGAACGCGCGCACGCTGGGGCGCGAGGCGATCGCCATCCTCAGCAAGCGGCTCGGTTACGACGGCCGTGTGCCGCTCACGTTCCGCCTGCGCCTCGGTACGCGACTCAAAGCCGGACTCGTGTTCGAATCCATCTGTGCCAGCGACCTCGTCAAGCTGTTGCGTCGCTGGGGATACGTGGCGGAAATCGACCGGCACGACGGCATATCCAATGTCGTGAAGAGCGCGGCCGGGACCCACCCGTTCCTGGTCGCCTTCGTCGGCGAACGACCGCAAGGCTCCAGCGAATACGGCATGATCGAGCTGCGGGCGTACTTCCGCTTCGACGGCGATGTGCCCGGGCGCCTGGTGAACACGATCAACCAGGATACGATCGCCGCGCGGGCCAGCGTGAATGAGGAGGGCGACCTGGTCATACAGTCGCCGATGGTGCTGCACGGAGGCGTGTCGGCGGAGAACCTGCGCATGAACTTCGACATCTGGAAGCAGACGATCGAGCAGATCGTGGGCGGGTTGAACTAACGTCAAATGCATTACCCTTCTTTCGCCGAGTACGCAGATGCACTCCAGCGCGACCTCGGCGTGGTACTGGCCGACCCGTTGCTAGCCCGGGGCACTGTGCGCACTCGCGGCCGCGGGCAGCCGGTCGCGCACGGTGGCACGTTCGCGCTGACGTTCGAGATCCTGGCCGACGGCGGGAAGTACGCGCTGCGCTGTTTCCACAAGGAACTCGACGCGCTGCACGAGCGCTATGACGCCATCGCGCAGCACCTCACCGGGGTCAAGGGCCCCTATTTCGTCCGTTTCCAGTTCCAGCGGCAGGGGATCACGACCGAGACCGGCACCTACCCGGTCGTGCGGATGGACTGGGTGGAAGGCCAGGACCTCGCGGAATTCGTCGCCGAGCACCTGCAGGACGCCGAAGCGCTCCGGCAGCTGCGGTTCTCGCTGCGTCGCCTCGCGCGGCACCTGCGCGAAAACGGCGTGGCCCACGGTGACATCCAACCGTCCAATATCATCGTCCAGCGAGGCTCGAACCTGCGGCTGATCGACTACGACGGCTTGTTCGTGCCGGGTCTCGCGCCGTTCTGCAGTGCCGAGCTGGGCCAACGCAATTTCCAGCATCCCGGCCGGCGCGCACGGCATTTCAATGCCGGCCTGGACGCCTTTTCGTTCTCGGTGATCGATCTCGCGCTCGAGGCTCTCGGCAAGCGACCGGACCTGTGGGCGCGGACCGCGAGCGGCGACGACGCATTCGTGCTGCGCGCGGCTGATTTCGCGGATCCGGCGAGCTCGCCGCTCTTCGGACTGCTGAGCCGCGAACCCGGGCTCGAGCGACGGACTCGCTACCTGGCCGCGATCTGCATGTCGCCGTTCGAGCAGATTCCACCCTTCGAGGACTTCCTGGCAGCACGTGACGTGCCGTCGTTGGCCGTCGAGCTTGCAGGCGAGCCGGCTCACGGCACGCGCCCGCCGTACATATCGCCCTATCCGATCGTCGCGGCCGCGGACTTCGTCCAGTGCTGCAGGCATATCGGCGACCGCGTCGAGCTCATCGGTCGCATCGTCCGCGTGGCGAACGTGACCGAGCCGCTGTCGGCGGCGCGTTGCCTGCGGGTCGAATTCGGGACGCAACTGCATGACATGACCTGCCTGAAGGTCTGGCACGAGTCCCGGTCTCCTCCGCATGCGACAGTCGACGATACGTGGGCCGGCGAATGGGTCAGCGCCGTCGGACTCGTCGAACCGGTGGTCAGCGGCCACGGCTCCGCGCAGGGCCAGAAGCACATTGGCATCTCGATCACCGCGCCGCTCCAGCTGCAGCGACTGACGGAGGCCGACGCATTCCACCGGTTGCGTGCACGGACTGAGCGCGCGAGCCAGTCGCTGGACGGCGAAGGCGGTGTCCGGACGGACCCGGTCGATCCGGCCACCGGATCGCGTCCGCAGCGTCTCGCCGTGGAACACCTGCATTCGCGCAGCGAACCGTCGCCCACGGTCCAGCCGCGTTCCGGCAGCCATGCGCCGCGGTCGTCCGGCCGGCGTTGGGCAGCGTGGGCTGCGGCGACCGCGATCGTAGTGCTGGTTGCTTACACGCTGTTTTCACCGCGGACCGATCCCGAGCGACACACGGCGACGGAGCCGGCAGCGGAATACACAGCGCCGCGAGCCACCGCAGCGAATCCGCAGCAACCGCCAGCACATCCGGTCGCGAGCGAATTGCGTTCCCAGCACGACTTGCCGCCGGCCGGCCTGACGCTCGATACCGTCGTCGGGAAGCTGGTGATCGGGCCTGCCGAGGACGACGTCCGGAAGCGTGTCCTGCTGCTCCATGACCAGGCTATTCCCGGCCTTCGCGACGACGCGATCGTGTTGGCACACCGCGCGGTGTTCGCCGATCGCGACGTCGTCAGTGGCTTCACGCAGTGCAACGGCGAGGTCGCACCGTGCGGTAAGCAGCAGCCGTTCTGGCTCGAGTTGCGCGCGGACCAGCCGCCGGACCTTCGGCGCGTGCCCGACCTGTGGGTCGGTGCCGGAGGCGCCAGGATTTCCGCCACGAACGCGGGCGTGGCGATCGACCTCGGCCGCTGGAATGGCGAGCATCGCAGCGCCCGGATGACCCCGTCCGGAAACATCGTCATCGCGCGTACGGCCCTGGAGATGCGGCCGTTGACCCGAGCGGACTGCACCGTCGTCGCGCGCTCGCTCGAAGCGTGCGCTGCCAGCCGCGATTGCAGCTCGTTCGCAAAGAGCGCCGAGCGTATCCCGATCTCGCAGTGGGCGCAGCTCACGCGCATGTACCACGAATCGACCGGCCTGGATGTTGCAGCCTTTCGCGGGCTATGCGTCCGCAGTTGCGAACTCGGCCTGACGCCGAGCCTGGGCCTGATCCGCAGCAATGCCTGCAGCGGTGCCGAACCCGGGCAATGGCGGGTGGGCGGTCCGGCGGCCGGACTTCTCGGCTTGCCTTGATGCGCAGCCCGCTCAGTGCTGCCGCAGCGGCGGCATCGGGATCGGTACGTTGAACGTCGTTGCACCCACGCCCACACCACTCTCGCAGGTGTTGGGCGGTGCGGTACACACGTTGCGCGTGCCGGAACACTCGGCCGCCCAGAACATGTACCCGAGCATGCCCGGCGTCATGCCGGCTTCCTTGCCCTGCACACTGCGCACGAAGCTCGACGTCGACGACTGCAATGACGTCGCGAACCTGTTGCACTCCGGGATCACCCTGCCGCCCACGAGGTACACGCTGCCCGTGAACTTCGCCGGCGCGAGTGGCGGGATCGGCGGGGCGTACTGCAGTTTGCCGTCCACGTGCTCCTGCCAGTTGGCGATCGCGTCCCTCGCACTCGGCTGGCGCGCGGGCACCATGGCGTTGGCGTAGTCGAGACGTACCTCGGCAAGAGATGTATCCCGCAGCCAGTCCGCCGTTGCCTTGCGCGTAATCGCAATCAGCCAGCGGTCGCCCGCGGCCAGGTCGATCGTGAGACGTGCCGCGTGGTTCGCGCCATTCACGTCGTACGGCAGCTCCGCGCGATAGGCCCGGATGAACTGCTCGAGACCCTCGAGGTTCGGCGAGCGATTCTCCTCGTAGTCGATCTCGATGCCGACCCCGAGCGTCGTCGCGACCAGCGCCGCATTGCGCCCGAGCTTCGCGGCATCCTGCGCAAGCGCCTGGTTCCACGCTTTCGTGTACGTGATGCCACCGATCGACAGCATCACGCGCACATTCTGGACCTTGAAGTAATTGACGATGTCCGCCGTCATGCCGACCGGAATCCCGGCCAGTGGGTTCGCATCGTTCGTCTTGTTGAGCAGGTCGAGCGGATGCACGAAAGACAGCACCACAAGGTTCACCGACGGCGTGCCGTCGCCGCGGTTGATCAGCCAGCGGTTCTTCTGGTCAAACTCATTGACGCCGCGGACCGTGGACCACGTGCAGTAGTCGTTACCGCAGTGCCAGGCACCGTAGACATCGATCGACTGCACCGCCGCACGAACGTCCGGCGCAAATACCGACAGCCACGCCCCCAAGAGCGCGAACACAAGCGACCGCATCGACATGAGGCACCTCCGGTCCCGCCGGGAGGGTCGAGCCCTCCACTTGGTTCAAACTCCGTACCAATTACCTAGTTACGCCGTTCCCCGGGACGCCGCATCCGTAGTTCGAGAAGCCGGGCGCCCCACGCGCGCAAAACCCGCTGACGTGTCCGTGTACGGTGACAAGACCTTCGAAATTGAGGAGGTTCCATGTTCACCAATCAGCAAAACGCCATCCGGGCCGTCGCGGCGATCGGTCTCGCGCTGGGTGCATTTGGCATGTCGAGCGCGGCGCCTCCGGGCGCGGGAGTGCCACCGCCCGCTGCCAACGTTGCCTACATGTCGGTGTCCTACAAGGACACCTGGGGCAACCCGACCAAGGCCGCAGTGCGCGGCATGGCCGTCACCTCTGCCGGCACCGGTGCAGGCGACGCGGAGCTCTGGAAGTCCTTCACCCGCAGCAGTCGGTCGATCGCGTGGGATCCGACAGGGACGTGGCTGGCCTGGTTCCAGCAGAGCGACAGCCGGGGCACGCCGGCCCTCGTCGTCGCGACACCGGGAAAGGCCCCGGTCACGGTCTACGTGTTCCGGGCCGACTACCTCTGGACGAGCAATCTGGCTGACGCGGTTGCCTGGGGTCGCGGCTGCAGCGGGCGTCCACTGCTCTACTTTCGCAGTTGGGCGGGGGCGCTGTGGGTGATCGATCCGTTCGAGGCAGGCTCTCAGCCCCAGGAGGTGTATCCCTATATGGGAAACGCGGGGGGAGGCCTCGTCGTCAGTCCTCTTGGCAATTTCGCAGTCTTCGCCCAGAAACACGAGGTGTCCGGAGAACTCGGCATCGTGGCGCTGCCGCTGGCCTGCGTGCCGGACAGTGCGATGCCCGTGGTTGCAGGATCGGTACAGCCGTTGTTCGCGGCTCGCTATGACGGCGACCCGGGCTGGACTGTCAGCCTCGACTGGTCCAGTGACGGCCGACGCCTGGCGATTGCCATGGGACGCACAGCCCCCAACCCCAGCGGCGGCACGTGGCTGTACGACCCGGAGGTCTGGGTCGCGGAGCTGAACTACCTCGTCGCCAACGGCTCGGAGCAGGTCACGTTCGAGTCGCTGCAGCACACGGCTTCTGGACCGGGGTTGCACCCGTCCTGGGCGCCGACCAGCGCAACTGCGAAGTGCGATCGGCTGGCATTCTCCAGGGGCGGCAGCCTCCTGCTCCTCGACGTGCCGCGGACAGGATTCTGGGCGGCGGAGTGCGACATCCCGTCACCGGTCACCCTGGGCGCGAAAAGCGCCGACGCCCTGGACTGGAAGTAGCCGCATGCTGTGATTCGAGGCCCGCGCGATCCAGCCGACATTGCTCGCGCTGCCCACTGCACCGTTACGAATGGCGTCAGACTGGGCGACGACTTTGCTCCTGGCTCGAATGCGGGCTCGAGGCCGTAGAGCGCGTCGATTGCGTACGCTCGATCTCCCGCCAACGGTCGAATTCCACCCGGTAGCCGAGCGCATCGCCGATCGCCCCGCCCAGCAGGCAAACCAGTCGTCGGTCATTCGCGCACGACTCCGTCATGTCAGGAGGCCGCTGGCGGCAGCCAGTGAGTCACGCCGCCGGTCGCACGGACAGCTTCAGCCCGGCCACGCGCAGCACTGCCACTAGCGTGGACAAGCGCGGGTTTCCCGCGGCAGACAGCGAACGATACAAGCTTTCGCGGCTTAGCCCCGCGGCCTCGGCCACCCGCGACATTCCCTGCGCCTCCGCAATGCGTCGCAGGCCGAGCAAGAGTTCTTCGGGCGTATCGGAGCGCTCGAGAACTTCTCGCAGGTACTCGGCGGCAAGATCAGTGTCGGCCACCAACGTCCGGCGCGCCCACTGGTCATAGGAAATTGCAGGCGCGCTGCGCGCACGGCGATTCACCGGCTTTGCCACTTTCTTGCTTCTTCCAGCCACTTCCTTGCCCTCTCGATATCAGCTACCTGGGTCCGCTTCGAACCTCCGCAGAGGATGAGACATCGGCCGATGGGTATTCGCGCGAAATAGACCTGGTATCCGGGGCCGGTGTCGATGCGCAGTTCCATCAGGCCTGAGCCCAGCGCACGGCAGTCACCTGGATTGCCTGCCTGCAAGCGATCCAGACGCTGCATCACCCTCGCCCGCACGACTCGATCACCCAGACGATCAAACCAATCCGCAAACGGTTGGCGGCCGCCCGCGTCCTGGAAAATGCAAAGCTCGACGGGCAGGTGCGCCACGAGTGTAGCTTATAAATCACGTTCCGCAACACCTCGGACGATGGCAAGCAGATTGGTCGTCTGCAGCAGCAATTTGTGGCGCGTTTCGACAGAAATTCGGATGATGTACGCACCGTCCGCTACGATCCTCGCTCACGGGCGCGACCGACGCCCCACGCAACTGACGACCAGCGTCCATGACTGCCCCCTGCCCTTTCTGCAGCCCGCCGCGCGATCGCATACTCAATGAGCGCGAGACCGCATTTGCCATCCGCGATGGCTTCCCGGTCTCGCCCGGCCACACGCTCATCATCCCCAAGCGGCACGTGGCCTCGTTCTTCGAGGTCACGGACGCAGAGCGCGCCGACCTGATGTCGCTGCTCGCGGCGGCCCGTGACGACCTCGACCGCGAGTTCCG
>Ga0105090_10000637_pt1 | contig 17809 bp, 19 predicted proteins | sample PPLLak3March2015_FD_79110 | JGI IMG/M metagenome (GOLD analysis project Ga0105090, IMG submission 79110) | Freshwater sediment microbial communities from Prairie Pothole Lake near Jamestown, North Dakota, USA - PPLs Lake P7 Core (1) Depth... | ecosystem: Environmental > Aquatic > Freshwater >... | reverse complement strand
GATGATCGATCATCAACTGGGCGACGAGGATCACCATCTCGGCCGCTACGTGGCACTGACTGCTCGGGACTGACAACATGGACTTTCCACTCGAAGGCGTACGGGTCCTCGATCTGTCGCGCGTGTTCGCCGGCCCGCTCTGCGGGCAGGTGCTGGCGGACTTCGGCGCGGACGTCGTCAAGGTCGAACACCCGGGTCGCGGTGACGACACGCGTGACTGGGGCATGCGCATCGGAAAGACCGAGACGACCTACTTCAGCAGCATGAACCGCAACAAGCGATCGGTGACACTGGACTTACAGACACCCGAGGGGCAAGCGATTGTTCACGGAATGCTGCCGCACTTCGACGTCGTGATCCACAACTTCAAGGCGGGGGGCGCGGAGAAACTTGGCTTGGGCTATGCGCAGCTCGCGGCTATCAAGCCCGACCTCGTCTACTGCTCCGTCACCGGCTACGACAGTTCCGGACCGGAAGCCGCACGTCCCGGCTACGACCTGGTGATTCAGGGCGAAGCGGGACTGATGGCCCTCAACGGCGAGCGGGACCAGCCCCCCTTGAAATTCGGCGTGGCTGTGGTCGACATGATGACCGGCATGGCCGCCGCCCAGGCCGTGCTGGCAGCCCTGTTCCGCCGCGAACGTACGGGCAAGGGCCGGCTGATCGAGTTGGCCCTGTACGACTGTGGAATCATGGTCACCGCCTATTACGGCCTGGATGCCATGCTGCTCGGTCACGATCCGGAACGCTATGGCAACTCCCACCCCTCGATCGTGCCGTACGGGATGTTCGAGGCCGCCGACGCTCCACTGATCGTCGCCGTCGGGAACAACAGCCAGTTCGTCAATTTCTGCCGCGACGTGATCCAGCGTCCCGACATCCTCGCGGATCCGCGCTACGCCACCAACGTGGAACGCGCGCGGAACCGCCACACGCTGCTGCCGATGATGATGGAGGAGATGCGACGCTTCACACGCGACGAGCTGTTGCGGCGGATGAACGCGGCTGGCATTCCATGCGGCAAGGTCGCGGGCCTGTACGAAGCCCTGACTGGCGAGCGCACACGTCTGGGCGGGTTGCTGCAAGAGCTCCCGCACCCGGTTGCGGGACGCACTCACGTGTTCGCGCCGCCCTACCGGCTCGACGGTGCGCGCCTGCCCATTCGCAGCGCACCGCCGACGCTCGGCGAAGCGACCCGCGAGGTCTTGCAGGGACTGCTGAAATTGTCCGAGGAGGAACTGCAAGTGCTGCAAGCGCGAGGCGTCCTCACGCTACCCGCCACACCGAGCGACCGGGATTCGAACGGATCCAACCCGACGCCTGGGCAAATCTGCCCGTGAGAAGGGCGGCTCGGCCGGGTCCGAGTCGCCCGACGCGTGCCTCGCCTGCGAAGGCTTCCTGTGCAGCAGGCAGCACTCGGCGACCGTTCCCCATGTGGCGGGTATAGCGGATGCGATCGAAGAACTCGAGCACTTCGATCGCCAAGTTGCGGCCGATGCCGGCGCGGTCGCGGAACCGCGCGGCATCGACCAGTTCGTCGCCGCCGAGCAGGGCGAGCGCCTCCAGATCTTCCGCGAGGCCGCGCGGCGCCGCGAAGCCGAGGTACGCTTCGGCGAAACGCGCGCGATGAGCCCGAGGCGAGCCGGCTTCGAGAGGACGCTTTCAACGGCCGGGTCGCTCTCGCGCAGCGAGTTCGCGAGCTCCGCGACGGTGGGAGGCCGCGTCGAGTCGCTCGGGAAGTATCTCTGCATGCGTTGCCACAGCAGCTCGTCGGGTACCGACATCCGCGGGCGGTGCTGCGGAAGGCGTACGCCGAATCCCGTCTTGACGACGACGCCTCGCCGAGCGAGCTCGTCCAGCAGTTCGACATCGCTGCCGACGGCCAGCGCTCCTGAGACGGCACTTCCGGTGACAACCAGACCCGCCGCGGGGCGTTCGCTTCCCGCTCCCGCTCCCGCCAGCGCCGCACCTACACCACGACCAGCGGATAGCTGCCCCGAAAGCCGAGCGCACGGATCTGCTCGAACAGCGCCTTGGCGGTGCGCTGCTCGCGCATCGACCGGTGCGCATCGGCCCGCAGCGCGGCCTCCAACTGCTCGACCCATGGATCGAGCACGCTCTTCTCCTGCCGTTTGGGGTACTTCGGTTCGGTCACGCCGTCTCGACGCAACCACTGCCGCACCGTGTTCCTCGACAACCCGTTGCGCCGGCTCACCTCGCGGATCGACAACTTCTCTCGCAAATTCAGCCGCCTGACCTTGGCCAACATGCCCACGCTGATCACTCCCGTTCCCCCTGCTCAATCCCTGAGCAGGGCAGTGTGTTGCGTGGGTCAGTTTTTGTCTGATCACACCTCGCCGAAGTGGGTCAGTTTTCGATGATCGTCAACACCTCGGGTGGTCCTCAGGGAGTGAACTCCAGTCGAGACCATAGCGCGCCAAGTCTCCGACCTTGAAGTTTTCGAGCAGGATGTCAGCTTGACCAACTAAGCGACGGATCAACTGTTGGCCTACTGGCTGGGCGAGGTCAAGTGCAACGAAGCGTTCATTGCGGTTGGCACTTAAGTAGTAGGCGCTTTCGCGAGTGGGTGCCCCATCTCCGTAGGGCAGCCAAGGCGGGCCCCAATGGCGCGATTCATCTCAGACGCCCGGACGCTCGATCTTGATGACATTCGCACCTAGGTCGGCCAAATTCTGCGCGCACCAAGGTCTCGCCAGCGCGCGAGAGAGTTCCAGCGCGCGGATCCCCTTGAGTGGGCCAGCAAGCGGCTCTTCGTGCCACGCAACTTTTGTCTGCTTGTTCACTTTAGGCCCAGGAGATTCGCCAGAGACTCCGGAGCGAGTTGGGTGCCGGTGTAGAAGTTACCGTCCACCTCCAGCACTGGCGAGCTGCGGATTCCGAGGCTCTCGAGGCGATCTGCTGCATCCTCGTCCATCATCAGATCCTTCGCAGCGAATTCGACGCCATGCTGCTTGAGATACTGCTTAAGGCGGTCGCACGGCACACAGAACGGGGTCGAATACACGGTTACTTCGGGCATGAGGGGCTCCAACGGTGGCGATGGTGCGACAGCTTTTACGCCTTGAGCCTAATCGGTCGCAATCTCATGATCTTCAGCAGATTGTGCATGGTCAAGCGCGGCATTGAACGTTCTGCACCGCGGAACGTAGCGTCCGTCGTAGAGCAAGCCTTCGGTGAAGCACAGCCCAGTCATCTTCTCTATAGTTGCGGAATCGCGTTCCGCAACTCCGGTGGATCTCGTGATGCGACCAAGTCCCAATCGAAACAAAATGATCGGCTCCGTGGCGTCTGCGCTTCAGCTGCTCGAGTTGCTCGCCAAGTCGGGCGCTGCATTGAGCCTCGCAGACATCGCAGCAATGGCGGGCCAACCGAAGAGCTCCGTTCACAGAATGCTCTCGTCATTGATCCACTTGGGCTATGTCGAGCAGGGGGCGGCAGCCCGCTACCAGCTAACGTTCAAGCTGATGGGGCTCGGCATCGAGCTTCTCTCGTCGATCGACATCGTCAAGGCTTCAAGGGTCCACTTAGAAGCCTTGGTAAGAGCGTCCAACGAGAACGCTTATCTGGCGGTGCCTGAACGGACCGGGAACAGCATCTACGTCGCCCGGGTCGAGACCTCTCGGGCAGTCCGCGTGCATTCGCCGCTAGGCGTACCCAACCTGATTTGTTATACGGCGACGGGGCGTTCGATGCTGGCGTTTCTGCCCGAACTGCGCGAGCGTGTGCTCTCACAAAAATTGCGGCCACCGATGTCGACGTCGGTTAGTGATGTCAACGAGATGCGGGCCGTGCTTGCCGAGGTCGAGCGAAGAGGTTACGCAGTGACCCGCGCGCAAGGCAGTCCGGACACTGGCGGCATCGCGGCGCCCATCCGGGACGTCACAGGAGGCGTGATCGCGTCCTGCGGGATTGCGGTTCCCGTACATCGGATGAACGATGCCCTCGTTCGCAGCTGCGTTCCGAAAGTTGTTAGGGCGGCGCATGCGATTTCGCAGGAAATGGGCATGGCAGAAGCCCACCATTCACGCAAGTCCGTCCGTAACCGACCAAAGACTTCGGCGGTAGCGCGCGCACGCTAAACAGCCCTCATCGTTTGACCGACCTTTTGCCCTGCGACGCAACGCTACGCTGCAAGTACGCCCTTGTCGTTCGAGATCTGGCCGAGCACGCCATCGGCCTGTAAGGCAGCGATCTGGTCGACGGTATAGCCCAGCACGTTGGTGAGCACTTCGTGCGTATGCTCGCCGAGCAGCGGCGCACCAAGCGGCGCTATTAGCGGCGTGCCGTGCATCGCATGAGGCAGGCGCACGTTCGGCACCGCCTTCGACCTGGTATGTGGTGCCGTGCCGATAATCCCGCGCCCTGTAGTCTCAGGAGCCTCGACAGCCTCTGCAATACTGTTTACTGGCCCTGCCGGGACTCCGGCCAGTCGCAGACGGTCGATCCAATGAGCGCGACTGTGGTCTCGGAACTTCACTTGCAGCCTTGATGCCAAGGCCTTGCTCTCCTGAACCCGCTTTCGGTTGGTCGCATACTCAGGCCCAGCCAACTCCGGCGGATCGCCCAACTCCCTGACCAACTTGCGCCAAACGCTGTCGCCGGCGACCGTAAGAAAGAACTTGCCGTCGTTCGCGTCGAAGAGACCCATGGGCCCGACGATTGGGCTGCTGTTGCCCTGCCGTCCGGGGTGGCTGCCACTGGCGAGGTAAGTCATCATGTGATATCCGGTGAGACTGATTGCGCTGTCGTACAGCGGGACGTCGATGAACTGTCCCAGGCCGCCGATGCTGCGTGCGTATAACGCCGCAAGGATCGCTTGCGCTGCAAACATTCCGGCACCCAGATCAACGAAGGCGACGCCCGAGCGGTAGGGCACTCCGTCCGGATCTCCATTCAGCGACATCATCCCGCTTTCTGCTTGGATCACCGGGTCATAGCCAGCTCTGTCAGCATATGGGCCTGAGCGGCCATAGGCGGAAATCGAGCAGTAGATCAAGCGCGGATTGTCCTTAGACAGCGTCTCATAGTCGAGGCCAAAGCGCTGCATAACCCCCGTGGCGAAGTTTTCAACCACCACATCGGCGCGCGCGACGATTTCGCGAGCCAGCTGCTGGCCGCGTGCGTCGGACAGATCGAGCACCACACCCTTCTTGTTGCGGTTCATGCAAAGGAACGAGGCACTTTCGCCGCTCGGATCCAAGGGAGGGTAGCCCCGCGATGCATCGCCTTGGGGGGGCTCGATCTTGATAACTTCCGCGCCCATGTCGGCAAGGGCCAAAGTGCAGTACGGACCCGCAAATACATGGCTGAAGTCGGCGACACGGATGTTCTCAAGGGCGGCAGTCATACAACGATCTCCTCTTGTTTCATCGATTTACTGAAACTTGGGTGGGCGCTTTTCGATGAAGGCGTTGACTGCCTCCACATGCTCCGGCGTCTTGTGCGCCATCGCTTGGAAAGCTGCCGACAATTCCAGAAGCGAGTCCAGGCGTAGGTGCTGACCTTCTCGCAGTAGTCGTTTGGTCAGCCGTAGGGTGGGCCCCGGGTTGGCCGCAATGCGTTCAGCTAGCGCCCGCGCCGCCGACATCAGCTCGTTCAGCGGATAAACCCTGCTCACCAAGCCACAAGCCAGCGCATCCTGGGCGTCGATCGTTTCGCCTGTAAAGGACATTTCTGCTGCTTTCGACATGCCAACGACGCGCGGCAGAAGCCAAGCGCCGCCGTCGCCCGGCAAGAGGCCGACTTTGATGAAACTTTCTGCAAACTTGGCAGTATCCGCGGCGAGGCGAATGTCGCACATGCACGCCAGGTCGCAGCCGGCACCGACGGCTGGGCCGTTGACGGCGGCAATGGTCGGCACCTCAAGGTTGTATAGCGCAAGCGGCAGACGTTGAATTCCGTGGCGGTACTCGTCTCGAATCGGAAGGGAGGGGATTGCCTCCTGCGAATAGCGCTGCATGTCCTTGACGTTGCCACCGGTGGAAAACGCGCTGCCAGCCCCGGTCACGATCACCACTTTCACGGTGGAATCAGTAGAAACCCGCTCGCAGGCAGCGAGAAACTCAGCAACCGCTGTATTGCCGGTTAGCGGGTTTCGCATTTGAGGATTGTTCATCGTCAACGTGACGATGCTTCCCTCTTGCTCATATTTCAGGAAATCGCCCATAGCAGCTCCAGATCAAGGACGAGGGGAACCAGGCACAACAGTTGAGCCGATCCGTATTCGCTCCAGCGCGAATTCCACAGCGCTAACGTCCTCGTCGAGGAGCGCTTGGCCGAGGCGCTCGTTCCAGTAGGTCGCGCTGCCGTAGCAGCCGCGCCAGTCATGAAGTCGTCGCGTGAACATTTGGAGATCGAACTCCGCGGTAATACCGATTGCGCCGTGAACCGCGTGGCCAGTTGCCACGACGACTGTGGCAGCGTCGTTCGCGCGAGACTTCGCTACAGCGGCGCGCCGCCAATGCACGCACCAAGAGTCGCTGGCAAGGCCAAGCAGTGCGGCTGATCGCGATGCATAAGATTGCTCGGCCATCACGCTGATCTGCTGCTGGATTGCCTGTAACTTTCCTATCGGTCTACCAAATTGCGAGCGACTATTGGCATACTCGATCGTCATCTCAGTAACGCGTTCCATCGCGCCTGACATCTGAGCAGCTACCAAGGCGGCTGCGATCGACAGCCAGTCGATGCGTTCAACGGGCTTCTGAAGTTGTATCGAATCCGATGGAATCGACGCCCAATAGAGGTCAGCGGCCAAGCTGCCATGTCCGCCGGATCTGGTCCTCTGGGCCGCACGCGTCGGCAAAAGCGTGTCACCACAGTTCAGAGGAACGAGCACCCATTCGGCCGTAAGTCCGTAAGGCACCGCAGGGCAGGTTAGCGAGCCGCTGTCGATCGAAGCGGCGACCGAAATTGCGATGGCGCCCTCTGGCGGCCGGACATCCATCTCTGCCAAGGCGGCGCGCGCGACCATGGTCTGCGTAAGGGGCAGCGGCAGAGCATGCCGCCCACAGCCGAACGCAATGGGACCGATCGAAGCCAGTTGGAGTCCTGCGCCGTCCCGCTCTTCAGGCACCAGGGCATCAGCGAAGCCAGAAGCATGCACCTTCTTCCAAAGATCGGCTGCGGCGTGCCCCGATTCGTCGGCCTCAACAACGCGGGCCTCCCGAAGGCTGCAGCACCGGTCGAGAAACTGCTCGACCCCATCTTCCAACAGAGCGTCTGTCATGTCGCTGCCTGGTCCTCGTCGATGGTACGGCTGACTACCGCAGGCCGAGTCCTCGCGCCACCATGCCGCGCAGGATTTCGCGTGTGCCGCCTCGCAGCGAGTAGGTCGGCGCTATCTGGGCCACGTAGTTCAACGTCCGAAGCAGTGCGGGGTCCACGGCTTGCTCGGGGGCGGACGCAATTGCCTCGCCGATCAGCGTTGGTAGTGATTGCTCGAACTCAGTACCGAGATCTTTGACCAGGGCGGCTTCGACCGCAGGACTGCGTCCCTGCGCCAATAATTGCGTGACCGACAACGACATCTCGCGCAAGGCGCAAAGATGCGTGATGAAACGCCCCGCCAGCGCAAGGACCTCGGGACGGGGCTCTTCACCCGACTGACCGCGGACGCGCAGCACAGCTAGCCAGTGCTCCAGCAGAGCGATGCTCGAATACAACCGTTCCGGGCCGCTTCTTTCGAACGCCAGTTCGGCCGTCACCTGCTCCCAGCCCGATCCCTCTTGACCTATCAGCGCATCGGCGTGAAGGTCAACATCGTCAAATACAAGCTCAGAAAAGTGGGCGTCGCCAGTAAGGTCCACGATCGGTTGCACGGCTACCCCCGGGAGCGTCAGGTCAACGATGAACTGAGAGAGGCCTTTGTGGCGGTCGGCCGGTGTGCCCGAGGTTCGAGCCAACACAACTACAAAGTGGCACTGCTGGGCATGAGTGGTCCAGACTTTGCGTCCGTTGAGCCTCCATCCAGTGGACGCTGGCTCGGCACGCGTCAGAACGCTAGCGAGATCGGACCCAGCGTTAGGCTCACTCATGCCGATGGCGAAGAACGCTTCGGCGCTGCAGATCTTCGGTAAGTAGCGACGCTTTTGTGCCTCGGTTCCATACTTGGCGATCAGGGGGCCGCTCTGTCGGTCCGCGATCCAGTGCGCCGCAACTGGGGCGCCGGCCGCCAAGAGTTCCTCGACAACCACGAAGCGCGCGAAGTGACTGCGGCCAGCGCCGCCGAACTCGACGGGCAAGGTCAGTCCTATCCAGCCTCGCCTCGCAAGTTCACGGCTGAATTGGGCGTCGAACCCCGTCCAGGAGCGCGCTCGGCGCTCAGGCGTCATTGTTGCCGTGTAGCTGCGAACGAACTCGCGCACGGGGATGCGCAATGCCTCGTCCTCGGCCGGAATGGCAGCAGGTGCGAGCGGGTCGATCACGGACGTTGAAGCAGGCGGACTGCTAGCCGAGGTGAGCTCGTTGTCATTGAAGGGAGTCGTCGCCGTGGCTACTCAATCATTTGCGAAGGCAGCCAGAGGATGATCTCCGGGAAGGCGATGAAAAGCGCCATGCAGATCCAGATCACGACGACGTAAGGAAGTGCGCCGCGGATAATGGTTGCGCTCGACGTCCCTTTCGGTGCGAGGTCCTTGACGATAAAAAGATTCACGCCGACTGGCGGGGTGATCAGTGCCAACTCGGCAGCGAGAATCAGCATGATTCCGAACCACACCGGGTCGTAGCCCACCGCCTTGATCACGGGAAGGTAGATCGAGGTGGAGATGATCACCAAGGCCATTACATCGAAGATACAGCCCATCGCTGTCAGGATGACGAACACCAACACGACGACTACCCACCCCGGAATGTCTAGACCGGTGACAAGACCAACCAACCACTGATCAATGCGACTCAGGAACACGAAGTAGTTCAGCAGGCTTGCAGCGATAATGATCATGTAGACCATCGATGAGATCTTCAGCGTGGACAGCACCGACGCTTTAAGCGATGCCCAGGTGAGACGCCGATACAACAAGCAGGTGATCAAGGCGAGGACGGCGCCTATGGGCGCTGCCTCAATAGCCGACCAAGCGCCGACATACATGCCGCCGAAGATGACGAAGAAGGCGACTATCACAGGCAGCATTCCCGTCAGAGAGGCAAAACGCGCCCGCCAAGAGGCACTCGGCGTCGTTGGGCACAGGGAGTGATCCATCTTGGCCCGAAGATAAATGTAGATGGATATCGCGAGCGCCAGCACCAAGCCCGGGATGATCCCAGCGAAGAAAAGTCGCCCAAGAGACGCCTCGGCCAAGGACGCGTAGACGATCATCAGGAGACTGGGCGGAATCAGCGCCGATAGGCTCCCGCCAATTGCGATCGATCCCAGCCCAAGCGCACGGTCATATCCTCGCTTGTCGATTTCCGGGATGACAACGCTGCCGATGGTCGCGGTGCCAGCGGCGGCTGACCCGCAGATGAACCCAAAGGCAGCCCCCATGGCGGTTGCCGCTACAAGCAGGCCGCCGCGGATATGGCCGATCCACCGATCCGCGGCGACGAACAGATCGTTGCCGAATCGGTTGTAGAAATACAAATTGCCCATCAGGATAAAACCGGGGATCGCGAGCAGCGCCAGCGAGTCGGCCGCGCCGAAGATCATGTGACCCGATTCCAACAGCGCCGCTGGACCCACGTAGAACGAGGCGCCTACGAGGCCGCCGAGGCCAAGCCCGACAAATACCGGCACGCCAAGCATGAGCGTCACTAGCAGGGTACCGAGGCCGGCGAAGATGCCAATCGACTCAGCCATCGAAAGGCGCTCCTTGTGCCGTTCTGGTCGGACTCTCGTCGTCGCGCACATGGCCGGACCGCGCAGCGGCCGCAAGACGAGAGAATTTGATACATCGAACAGCGAACTGCACCGCGAGCAGAGCCAGCCCGCCGAACAGAACAAACTGAATCGGAGCGATGGGTACCCCCATCGTGTCGCTAGCGGTGTTGACCTTCCATGCCCAGGCCGCTGCAGTCCACATTTGAGCTGCAAGGAACACGCAGAAGAGCGCTCCAAGTGCAGCGCCGACCGCATGAAGCCGGTGCTGCCAAACTTTCGGCATCATTTCGGTGAGGAGGTCGATGTGAACGTGTCCGTCCTCGTTCAGGATGTAGGAGGCGGTCACCGCAACCAGGATCACCTGAAGGAAGGCCGAATACTCGAGCGCCCAGCGGGTGGGGGAGTTAAACAGGTGACGGGCGATGACCTCATACGTCATCACACCGATCAGGATCGTAAGTACCGCAGCGCCGCCATACTTGCCGACGGTGTTGCTGAACCGCTCGATCACTTCCGAAATCGGATCAGGCTTCATCGGACGCCTCATTCTTAGCAGGGCGCTGGCCGGCACGCTTTAGTGTGCCGGCCAGCGCCAGAGTCGCCGCGAGGCGACGACGCGTAGAAACTTGAGTGCACCAGCCTACCGGGGGGCGTTGTACTTATCGACCACCTTCAGCGCTTCCACTGCGCGCGGACCGACGTCCTTAACCCACTTCTGCACGACTTCGTCGCGCGACTCAAACCAGGCCTTAGCCTCCTGCGGCGTAGGCGTATGGATCTTCATCAGTTGCTTCGCGTTGATGGTCGCCTTGCTGGTCTGGTCGCTCTTAATGTATTCGGCGTTCAGCGCTTCCTGCAACGTCTTCAAGAAGTTCTCGACGGTCTTCTGGTCGGCCGGACTCAAGCTCGCCATGGCAGCCTTGCTGACCGCGAAGTACAAGCCAACGGCCGCGATGTTCACGTCAACCAGATAGGTCGCCGGCTCGCCCCAGCCCCAGTCAATCCAGTTGCTGTAAACGCCGATCGCACCGTCGATGATGCCGCGCTCCAGGGCGTCGTATACCTCCGGTGTATTCACATTGACTGACGTGATTCCGTACCGATCAAAGAACGGTTGAATCGCTCCCAGCGAGCGGACCTTCAAGCCCTTAAGGTCGGCTGGCAGTTTGGGTTCCTTGTTTTTGAATCCCATCTGATAGAAGCCAACGTAATACGTACGGGTCACCAGCACGTTTTTGTAGCCAACTTCGTTCAGATACTCGGTGGCGAGTCTTTCCAGCGTATCTTCCTTGGTGAAGGCATCGATGTAGCCCGCGTGGTCCCGGAAGATGAACGGAAAGGCGCCCACCATCATGAATGGGAGGTTTTTCGGGCTGGCGAATGCATAGGTCGGCGACGCAATGTCAACGATCCGCTTTTCGACCGCATCCAGCATCTGCGGTCCTTTGACCAGCGTCCCGGAATCGAAGACATTGATTTTCACGCGTCCGTTGGTCTCTTTCTCAACCTGTGGACTCAGTGCCTTCACAATCTTGGTGATCGAGTGCTCCGGGCCTTGATAAAGCTGAAGCTTGAGCTCCGTGGCATACGACGGTAGAGCAGTAGCAGCGCCAAGTATCACGGCCGTAGCGATTGCCCCACGCAGTTTCGAAAGTGCCATCTTCACCATGCTTGTCTCCTCGTCCCCGGTGGGGCTCAGTTGTTCTGTTTGAATCACTGCTGCGACTAATAGTCAGCGTTTAGGGTAACTAACTGCCAGGCCCGCTCGCACGTCTTGCTGGATTCCGTACTGCGGCGTTGGATAGCGCAAGCCATTTTTCGAAAGCGCACGCATGCCATCAATGGCCTTCACGATCTGAGAGGAGGGCAGAGCCATTAACATTTCCTCATCGAGCACGCCACCATAGCGGCGCTCGCCGAAGCACGGAATTGAAAGGCTCGGTTCGCGTGTGGCTAACGCCCGGCCCCAGGAGTCCGCGCATGACGATTCGCCGACCACACTCCAGTCGAATCGCTTGTACCCGGACCATTGCAGTCCGTTGATGAAGTACATCATCGCGCCCGGTGTTGCATAAAAGAGCGCGATATCGGGGGCGTCCATCGGTCCGAGCGCCGAACCGTCAGCCCGACCCCACTTGGTCAGAGGTGCGACGACCAGTGCCTTGAAGCGGCCAGCGGGCACGACGTCCATCGCGCGCTGGTGCTTGCTTGCGTCTTCGGTCGTTGCATACCACACGCCGGTCATCTTCTTACCGGAATACCACTCTTCGTCCTGACCGCCCAAGCCCACCACGGACCTGCACTGGTCACCGACCAGGTCGTCGGATGTGATACCTACGGTCCATCCAAGGCGGGCGGCCTGCGCCACGATCTGATCCAAAGTGTGCACTGCGCTCGGCCGACGTATCCGTGGAATACGCTCCATCTCTTCGACTGACTCAAACAACTTCATCCCGAAGGGAATGGCGTGCAGCTTCAGCAGCTTCTCGAGTTCGGCAGCGAGGTCAGCGTAGTTCGGCTCCGTGCTGCTTTGTTCGCGGACTGTTTCGTTCATGGTGACTTCCGTTCAGTGGGCCTGCTTTACTAGCCCGTCGCGTTCCAGGACTTCAACTGCGGACGCGTCGTACCCAAGTTCTGCGAGTATTTCGCGGCTGTGTTCTCCCGCGCGCGGTGCACTTGGCAGGCTCCCGCTCCGTGCAGTGCCGGGCACATGGGGAAGTGGAACTATTCCGTAGGGTGCCTGGTCGGCCTCACCGAAGTACCGCATGTGAGTCATCTGCGGGTCCTCGCGTAGCTCCTGATAGTTCTGCACCGGTGCGAAAAGCACGTCGTGCTGCTCAAACAAGATTGACCAAGCCTCGGTGTCTCGCTGGGCGAGAAGTCTCGACACCTCGGCGAGAATCTCTTTCTCATGCTCGCAACGCAAGGCTTTGGTGGCGTAGCGTGGGTCCGACAACCAATCCTGATGGTCGAAGACCCGGCAGACGCCCTGCCACATGGCTTCGTTGGTTGCAGCCATCACCATGTGCCCGTTGCGCGTCGAAAACAGCCCTGCTGGTACCGCCACCGGTGGCCGGTACTGACCAGCGAACAGAAAGTCCTCGAGGATCGCAGAGGACTGAAACGCCACACAGCACTCTGCTAGGGACAACTGGATATGTTTGCCGCGACCGGTGCCGCCTTTGCGCGAATCGCGCGCATAAAGCGCTGCACCAACGCACTGGACGGCATAGAGTGCCGTGATCGTATCGGGGACAAATAGCCCGATGCGCCGAGGCTCTCCCGAAGCGGTCTTATTGATCACCGCCATTCCTGTCATCGCTTGCATCACGGAATCGGTGGCCGGCTTGTGCGATAGCGGGCCCGACTCGCCGAAGCCGCAGATCGACACGTAGATCAAGCCCGAATTCAGGCTTGACAAGGCCCCGTACCCGAGTCCGAGCTTGTCCATCACGCCTGGCCGGAAGTTTTCGACCAGAACGTCAGCTGACCGCGCGAGTTGCTCGACGATTGCCCGTCCGCGCGGCTGCGTGGCGTCGACACAAATCGACCGCTTGCCCAAGTTGTTTGCAATGGCCAAGGCAGTCATTCCCTGCTGGCCGCCACCCATTACGCGGATCCAGTCGCCGGTCGGGGGCTCGACTTTTATGACCTCGGCGCCGTGCTGTTGAAGCAACATCGGGCATAGAGGTCCAGCCATGCCTTGGCTCAGGTCGAGTACGTTTAATCCAGCGTACGGAGAAGCTGACTCTAGCTGCATTCGGTGCGTCATTCCTTGGTACTTCTGATCGTCAGAAGGCCCGGGCGGGGGGCGTCGACTTCGAGTCACGCACTAGCGTGGGCCGAAGTCGACGCGGGTCGCCGTTCTCAGATAACTACACGCGTCCTTCAGCCTTGAGCTTGCGATACTTCTCTTTCCGTTCGAGCCAGGCTTTCTCGCTCTCTTCAGACTGGAACGGTTGCTCGGGAGTCAGGATCAGATCTTTCCAAGCGTCGCCCTTGCTCCATCGGAACGGTGTCTGGATCGTCGTCCGCGGAACGAATGCGCGCTCGAGCAGCTTGAATCCGTACTCAAGAATTTCCCGCTGCTGCTCAACGTTGTAGGGCTCACCGCAGGGATTACCGAGCGGAAAGTCGTTGTGAACCAAGCGCGGGACGCCGACATGCTCGACGATGTCTCGCGCTGCGGCAAACACGACGGTCGGGATTCCATTCGCCTCGAGATGGCGTGCGACCAGACTCACGGTCTGGTGACACACCGGTCAGACTGGTGTGAGAACGGCGACTTCGGCGCCGTCCTCACGGCATCGTTCGAGGACTGCCGGGGCATCCTGTTCGCGCGTGCGTCGCTGGCTATAGGCAGTACATACGTTGTGGAAACGAGCCGTGAGGCTTCCAATGCGACCCGATTCCACCGCTTCGCGTAGGCGCCCGATGGGGAAGAACGCGCCGACGTCCTCCAGCGTAGTCGCATGTCTGTCGAAGCCATGAGAGGCGCTGTAGAAATCCTCGATGGGCGTATCTGCGGGCATTGAATAATGCCCGCCCATGCTGACCGACATCGTTTCGTCGTTATTGAGTTCGACTCCCTTGATGCCAATGTCGCTCGTCGTGATGAGGACGACGCGCGATTCGGCCAGCGGCTTCTTCAGCGGAGTGAACGGAACCTCTTCGAAGTGGGCCCATTGGTACGACTTGTCATAGCCCTTCGATAAATAGTAATCCCTCGTTCTATCGATGTATCTAACGTAGCTCGACACGTTTCCTCCTTTGCTCGCGCAGTTTGCGCGACCGAACAAAACAAAGTGACCTCAACTCATCGTCTCGTCGGCGAACCGGGGTGTCAATCGATCATGACGACCGTTCCGCGCAGCGGAATGACTGCGGAGTAGATGCTGCATAGCGAAAGCACCTTTCCACCCATGTAAGGAATCCGCACTTATCCCGTCATTCCGATGCGCGGAACGATTTGATTCGACGTTGACGCATTGCGATGGCCTCGCGCAAAGTGACCGCAGGTACTGGAGAGACATCAATGGGTCCACTCAGCGGAATCCGAATAGTTGAGCTTGCAGCGATCGGCCCAGCACCGTTTTGCTGCATGCTGCTGTCAGATCTGGGCGCCGAGGTAGTACGAATCGATCGCAAGGAGCCGGTGGATCTCGGTATGCCGGGGGATCCGAGGCTCAACTTGCTCAATCGGAATCGACGTTCCGTAGTCGTCGATTTGAAGTCCAAACAAGGTGTTGATACGGTCAAGCGCCTTGTTGCGGAGGCTGACGTCCTTGTCGAGGGCTTTCGTCCCGGCGCCGCTGAGCGGCTTGGGCTTGGCCCCGAAGACTGCATGGCTCTCAATCCAAGACTGGTTTATGGGCGCATGACCGGCTGGGGTCAAGACGGACCGCTGGCTCAGGCTGCCGCTCACGACATCAACTTCATTGCCCTGACGGGATCGTTGCACGCCATCGGAGAGAAGGATGGCCCGCCGGTACCGCCGTTGAACCTGGTCGCGGACTTTGGCGGTGGAGCGTTGTATCTCGCGCTGGGCGTCGTCAGCGCGCTTCTTGAGCGCACAGAATCGGGGAAGGGTCAGGTGGTCGACGCTGCGATGGTCGATGGTGCTGCGTCTCTTATGACGGGCGTGTTCGGCGCCATCGCGCGTGGCACCTGGCATAACCGGCGAGGCAGCAACATACTAGACGGCGGTGCGCCCTGGTATTCGACATACGAAACCAGGGACGGCAAGTACGTGTCAATTGGACCGGTCGAAGGCCGCTTCTATCGAGAGTTGCTCGAGCGGATGGGCATCGACCCATCAAGGGTGCGAGCGCAGTACGACCGCGAAGGTTGGCCAGAACTGAGGCAGACACTCGCCGCCGCATTCAGGGAGAGGACTCGCGACGAATGGTGCGCGACACTGCAAGAAGGTGACTGCTGCTTCGCTCCGGTCCTGGATCCGTTGGAAGCGCCACATCATCCCCATCTCAAGGGACGCGGCACCTTTGCAGAAGCGTTCGGCATCATGCAGCCCGCACCCGCTCCGCGGTTCAGCCGCACGCCTGGCCAAATCAGCGGCGCACCTCCGCAGCCCGGACAGCACACCGAGGAGGTGTTGCTTGAGTGGGGATTTTCGCAGGCCGAGGTGGATGCACTGGTCAGTTCGCAAGTGATCGGTGTCCTTTGACATGTCGCCACACCTGACTCCACCAGAAAGTCTTCTATGACAAATCGACCCGTAATCGTCGATGCCATCCGCACACCTATGGGACGCGGTAAGGCCGGCGGGGCTTTGAGCAACGTGCATCCGGTTGACCTCTTGTCGCAAGTGCTGACCGCACTCGTCGATCGCAACGGCATTGATCCGGGCGCCATAGATGACGTCATCGTAGGCTGCGTCAGCCAGGTCGGCGAACAGTCGGCTACTCCAGGTCGGGCGGCGCTGTTGGCTGCCGGCTTTCCAGAGCATGTGCCTGCAACGACGATCGACCGTAAGTGCGGCTCGAGCCAACAGGCAATCCACTTCGCAGCACAGGGAGTCATGGCGGGCGTCTACGACATCGTCGTCGCCGCTGGCATTGAGTCGATGAGTCGGATCCCAATGGGCACTGCGCGCATGGGTAAGGAGCCATACGGCGAAGGCGTAAACCGTCGCTACGCCCCGGGGCTCGTGTCGCAGGGAATCGCCGCTGAACTGGTGGCTGCCAAGTTCAGCGTCACCCGCTTGGAGTCCGATGAGTACGCTGCACGCTCGCACAGACTTGCTGCTCGGGTCGCCGCAAGCGGTGGGTTCGCATCAGAGATCGTGCCGGTCGCCACACCTGCTGGCACGGTGACGCAGGATGAGTCAATCCGTGCTGGAACGACGACCGAAGGGCTCGCGCAACTGAAGACCGTTTTCGAGGATCCTGCTCTCGCATCACGTTTTCCGCAAATCAACTGGCAGATCACTGCCGGAAACTCTTCGCAGATTACCGACGGTGCTGCGGCGGTGCTGATCATGCAGGAAGGTACGGCGAGCCGGCTTGGGCTCCGGCCGCGCGCCCGCTTTGTGGGGTTCTCAGTTTGTGGCGACGATCCGCTGCTGATGCTGACGGCTCCAATTCCAGCGACGCGTCGAGTGCTCGAGCGCTGCGCACTGTCGCTCGATGGGATCGACCACTACGAGGTGAACGAGGCATTCGCGCCGGTGCCAATTGCGTGGCAGCGGGCCCTCGTGGCGGACCCGGAGCGACTGAACCCCTGTGGTGGCGCCATCGCACTGGGCCATCCGCTCGGTGCTTCGGGCGCACGATTGATGGCCACCATGCTCAATGCGCTCGAGCGAAGCGGCGGGCGCTACGGGTTGCAGACAATGTGCGAGGCAGGTGGCATGGCGAACGCCACGATCATCGAACGCGTTTGACAGGAGCAAGACGATGAAGCTTAGAGATGCCGCGGTGTTGGTGACAGGTGGTGCATCCGGTCTTGGTCGCGCTACCGCGGACCGCTTGATTTGCAGCGGTGCGCGAGTCTTGATCGTGGATCTACCAAACTCCGCTGGCGCAGAGGTGGCGGCCGGTATGGGTGCCGCCGCTCGCTTCGTCGCCGCTGACGTGACCGACGAGGTGCAGATGCAGACCGCGTTAGATGCGGCCGATGAGCTTGGCACACTCCGCGCGGTGGTGCACTGTGCCGGGCGCGGCGGTGCACTGCGCATCCTCGACCGCGATGGACAACCGGGATCGCTTGCGCACTACGAGATGATCGTCAGGATCAACCTCATTGGCACGTTCAACGTGCTTCGCCTGGCAGCGGCTCGATTGGCCCGAAACGAGCCCGTCGATGGAGAGCGCGGGGTGGTGGTTCTGACGGCGTCGGTTGCCGCCTACGAAGGGCAGATCGGCCAGATACCTTATGCCTCGTCCAAAGCGGGGATCGTCGGCATGACTCTCGTCGCCGCTCGCGACCTAGCATCGAGGGCAATTCGAG
>Ga0105090_10000636_pt1 | contig 17829 bp, 17 predicted proteins | sample PPLLak3March2015_FD_79110 | JGI IMG/M metagenome (GOLD analysis project Ga0105090, IMG submission 79110) | Freshwater sediment microbial communities from Prairie Pothole Lake near Jamestown, North Dakota, USA - PPLs Lake P7 Core (1) Depth... | ecosystem: Environmental > Aquatic > Freshwater >... | reverse complement strand
CACCCAGAATTTCGTAAAAGTCTCTTTTGGCCATCGTGGTTCTCTAAATAACTCTCATCAGACGCGTGAGCATCACTTCGGATCATGAATGAGGACTCATTCATTCCGTCTGCCCCGGACGTTCCATATCAACAAGAAAGCCGCGCTGAAGATTCCGGGAGTGGAATCGTTCAAACGCGGCAACCTGAAGGGAACGCCGGGGCGCCCCGGCATCAACCCTTCTTGACTTCCTTCACCTCGGCATCGACCACGTTGTCGTCGGCCGGCTTGGCACCGGCTTCGCCTCCCGCGGCACCTGCGCCGGCCTGGCCTGCAGCCTGTTCGGCCTGCATGTCGGCATACATCTTCTCACCGAGCTTCTGGCTGGCGGCCATCAGGGTGTTGTTCTTCTCCTCGATCGCGGCCTTGTCGTCGCCCTTGATGGCATCTTCCAGGTCCTTGATCGCGGCTTCGATTTTTTCCTTCTCGCCAGCATCGAGCTTGTCACCGTACTCGGTCAGGCTCTTCTTCACGCTGTGCACGGAGGCATCAGCCTGGTTGCGGGCCTGGACGATTTCCAGCTTCTTCTTGTCTTCGGCGGAGTTGAGTTCCGCGTCCTTGACCATCTGCTGGATCTCGGCTTCGGACAGGCCCGAGTTGGCCTTGATGGTGATCTTGTTCTCCTTGCCGGTGCCCTTGTCCTTGGCACCCACGTGCAGGATGCCGTTGGCGTCGATGTCAAAGGACACTTCGATCTGCGGCAGGCCGCGCGCGGCCGGCGGAATGCCTTCGAGGTTGAACTCGCCGAGCAGCTTGTTGCCCGCGGCAATCTCGCGCTCGCCCTGGAACACCTTGATCGTCACGGCCGGCTGGTTGTCGTCGGCGGTCGAGAAGGTCTGCGCGAACTTGGTCGGGATCGTGGTGTTCTTGGTGATCATCTTGGTCATCACGCCACCCAGCGTCTCGATGCCCAGGCTCAAAGGGGTCACGTCAAGCAGCAACACGTCCTTGCGGTCACCCGAGAGCACCTGGCCCTGGATGGCGGCGCCCACGGCCACGGCTTCGTCCGGGTTCACGTCCTTGCGCGGTTCCTTGCCGAAGAGCTCCTTGACCTTCTCCTGCACCTTGGGCATGCGCGTCATGCCGCCGACCAGGATCACGTCCTGGATGTCGGCCACGCTCACGCCGGCATCCTTGATGGCCATGCGGCAGGGCGCGATGGTGCGCTCGATCAGCTCCTCGACCAGGCTTTCCAGCTTGGCGCGGGTCAGCTTGATGTTCAGGTGCTTCGGGCCCGAAGCATCGGCCGTGATGTAGGGCAGGTTGACGTCGGTGGAGGCCGAGCTGGACAGTTCGATCTTGGCTTTTTCCGCGGCGTCCTTGAGGCGCTGCAGCGCGAGCACGTCCTTGCCCAGGTCCACGCCTTGCTCTTTCTTGAACTCGGCGACGATGAAATCCATGATGCGCTGGTCGAAGTCCTCGCCGCCCAGGAAGGTGTCGCCGTTGGTGGAGAGCACTTCGAACTGCTTCTCGCCGTCGACATCGGCGATCTCGATGATGGAGATGTCGAAGGTTCCGCCGCCGAGGTCAAAGACGGCGATCTTGCGGTCGCCCTTTTCGTGCTTGTCCAGGCCAAAGGCCAGCGCCGCCGCGGTGGGCTCGTTGATGATGCGCTTGACATCCAGGCCGGCGATACGGCCGGCGTCCTTCGTCGCCTGGCGTTGCGCGTCGTTGAAATAGGCCGGCACCGTGATCACCGCCTCGGTCACTTCCTCGCCCAGGTAGTCCTCGGCAGTCTTCTTCATCTTGCGCAGGATGTCGGCGCTGACCTGCTGGGCCGAGATCTTCTTGCCGCGCACTTCGACCCAGGCGTCGCCGTTGTCGGCGGGCGCGATCTTGTAGGGCATCAGCTCGATGTCCTTTTGCACTTCCTTCTCGGTGAACTTGCGGCCGATCAGGCGCTTGATGGCGTACAGCGTGTTCTTTGGGTTGGTGACGGCCTGGCGCTTGGCCGAGGCGCCGACCAGCACTTCGCCGTCTTCCTGGTACGCGATGATCGACGGCGTGGTGCGCGCGCCTTCTGCGTTTTCGATCACCTTGGTGGTGTTGCCCTCCATGATGGCGACGCAGCTGTTGGTGGTGCCCAAGTCAATGCCGATGATTCTTCCCATGATTTTTCTCCGAGATCTGTAAAAGTTGCGATTTCAATAACTTGTGGATAACTTGAGCGGTTTCAAGTCGTTTTTTACTTTGGCGCGGCCACTGTGACCAGCGCGGGCCGCAGCACGCGTTCGGCGATGGTGTAGCCCTTTTGCAGCACGCTGACCACCGTGTTGGCCTCCTGGTCGGCTGGCACCACGCTGATGGCCTGGTGCTGGTGCGGATCGAATCTGGCACCTGCGACCGGATTGATCTGGAGCACTTTGTTGCGCTCCAGGGCGCTCTTGAGCTGGCGCAGGGTGGCTTCGGCACCTTCACGGATCTGTTCCGGGGTGGCGCTCTGGATGGCCAGGCCGGCCTCCAGACTGTCGATCACGGGCAGCAGGCTCTCGGAAAAGCTTTCCAGTGCGAACTTGCGCGCCTTGCTGATCTCGTCCTCGGCGCGGCGTCGGGCGTTCTGTACATCGGCCTGGGCGCGCAGGTATTGATCTGCCAGCTCGGCACTCTTGGCCTTGAGCGTGGCCAGTTCGGCCTCGACATGGGTCAGCGCGTCGGCCTCGAAGGCTGCGGCGGCCTCGAGCTCCTCGGGGCTGGGGTCGCCCGACAGCGGGGCATTGGGTTCTGGATGGGTGGGTTCAGACATGCGGATCAGACGGTGTTTAAGTGGCTACGCGCAAAGACTTGGGGGTGCGCGCTGGTGATTTCAAGGGTGCTAGGGGCCCAATAAAGCACATTTCGCCGGGCAAGGGCCGGCCCGACGAGCTTACGGGCGCCCTGCGTCAGGCGATCCAGGCGCTTGCGGCCGGGAACCTGTGTGCCCGGCAGCGAGAGGCGCGTTGCCAGGCCGGGCGAAGCTGCGGGCTCAGCCCTTGACGCCAAGCAGTTCGACGTCGAATTTCAGCGTGGCGTTGGGCGGAATCACGCCGCCGGCGCCACGGGCACCATAGCCCAGGGCCGCGGGAATGATCAGGGTGCGTGCGCCGCCGACCTTCATGCCGGCCACGCCTTCGTCCCAGCCCCGGATCACCATGCCCGCGCCCAGCGAGAAGACAAACGGGTCGTTGCGGTCCTTGCTGGAGTCAAACTTGGCACCCTGGACGCCATCGTTGTAGAGCCAACCGGTGTAATGCACGGTGACGCTTTGGCCCTTTTTGGCTTCAGCGCCATCGCCCGCGGCAGTGTCCGTGTACTGAAGGCCGGTGGGAGTGGTGATCATGGGAATTCCTTTAGCTATGAAAAGAGGAGCTTTAAAAGACCATTTGACGCCGGCTAAGTGCCAAATATCCTGGAAATAGGCCCTGAATTATGCCAGCGCCGCCTTGGGGGGCTGCAAGTCAGTCGCCCACAAAAAAAGGACAGGCGAACCTGTCCTTCGGGTCCAAGACCGGACCGCTTACTTCTTTTTTGCCTGGCTGGTGGCCCACTTGCCGGCAAAAGCCTGCACGTCGGACAGGCGCTTGAGCAGATCGGTACCCGAGCTGGTCAGGTTGTAGCCCTTGTCGACATGGCCGATCAGGCCGGCTTCGCGCAAGGCCTTCAGCCGGGTGTTCAGTGTGTTGGGCGTGATGCCGCCGACGCTGTCCTGCAGCAGGCGGAAGGTCTGGGGGTGGCCGTCCTTGAGGGCCCACAGCACGCGCAGTGCGTAACGGGTCTCCAGCAGGGCCAGCAACTGGCTGACGGCGGCGTTTTCCTTGGAACTCATGGGCTTGTACTCCTCGATGCGGTGGGGAATGCAGCAGGCTTGTTTTCAAATCCGGCCTGACAGGCGGTGCGACTATAGCGCAATTTTCAGGCTGCTACAAGTTTCATAGCTATCAGGGTCTTCCCTGCCGGGGACGGGCGCCGAATCGGTGCACTGTTTCAGGGCGGAAGGTAGACCTTGCGCAGCAGCCGGATCAGGGTCTGGCGTTCGGCGGCGCTCAGCCGCCCGGTGGCTTCGATCTCAAGATCGCTGGCAGTCTGCTCGGCTTCGACCATCAGCGCGTGTCCCGCGTCGGTCAGATGCAGGCCCATGGCACGGCCGTCGCGCGGATGGGGCTGGCGTCCGATCAGGCCGCGGCGCGCCAGCGCGTTGATGATCCCGACCAGGTTCGGCGGCAGGATGCTCAGCGCGCTGCACAACTGCGCCGAGGTGATGCCGGGATTGTGCGTGATCAGCGACAGGACCGAAAAATCGACCGGCTTGAGCCCGTACACCGCCATGCGCTGCAGGAACAGGCCGATGACCGACAGTGCCGCGCGCCGGGCGTTGTAGCCGATCAGGGTCTCCAGGTAGCGGGTGTCGACCTCCTCCACAGCCCGGTCGGGTGCGGCAACCGCCGGCGGCAGGCTCTTGCGGGAAGGCTTGGCAGATGCGCGTGGGGGCATGGGGCCAGGGTGGAGGTCGGGAATCCGTTGACTCATATCAGCCGGCATCAGATATCAGGACCGAATCCCGGCTCGGCTGTCCATGCAGCGCGCCTTGATGATGGCCACTCGCATGTCGAACTCCGGCAGCACCCAATGGCGCAGGGCCTGCGCAGGGGCTTGCCAGCGCGTGGCCAGTTCGGGCGTCTGGGGTGCGAGCGCGGCTTCGATGCGCGACCAGGCCCAGGCCAGCAGGGCCACGGCCATGGCGCGCAGGTAGTCGTCGGCGACCCAGAAGGCCAGCGACGTGTCGCGGGCGTTCGCTTCGGCCAGTTCCAGCGTGAGTTCGCCGAGCGTGGCGAACTGGTGCAGCGCCAGCGCGTCGGGCGCGTGGCTGGGGTCCAGGTCGGCGCGCAGTTCGTGCAACAGCGCCAGCAGTCCGGCGCCGCCGTCGGCCAGCGCCTTGCGCACCAGCAGGTCGATCGCCTGGATCTCGTTGGTGCCCTCGTAGATCATGGCCACGCGCGAATCGCGCACGATCTGCTCGATGCCCCATTCGCGCACATAGCCATGGCCGCCGAACACCTGCAGGCATTCGCTGGCGCCGTGGAACGCCTGCTGCGAGAAGGCCGCCTTCATCACCGGCGTGACCAGGCTGCACCAGCGCTGGGCGGCGTCGCGGCGCGTGGCATCGGGATGGTGCTTGAGCAGGTCCAGTTCCAGCGCCGTGCGGTAGGCCAGCACGCGCCCGCCGTCGATCCAGGCGCGCTGGGTGTCGAGGATGCGGCGCATGGCGGGGTGGTCCTGGATCAGATCAGCCTCGCCGGCACCCTTGCCCCGGCTGGGTGCACGCATCTGGCGCCGTTCCTTCGAATAGGCGTCGGCCTTCTGCCAGGCGGCGTCGAGCAGGCCGATGCCCTGCAGTGCCACGTGCAGGCGCGCCGCGTTCATCATCACGAACATCGCGTTCAGGCCGCGCCCGGGCTCGCCGACGATCCAGCCGGTGGCCTCGTCGAAGCGCATCACGCAGGTCGGGCTGCCATGCAGGCCCATCTTTTCCTCGATGCGCTCACAGACCACCGCACTGCGGTGGCCGTTGGCGTAGAACTTGGGAACGAGGAACAGCGACAGCCCCTTGGGCCCCGGGGGCGCGTCGGGCAGTCGGGCCAGCACCAGGTGCACGATGTTGTCGCTCAGGTCGTGCTCGCCGCCGGAGATGAAGATCTTGGTGCCCGACAGGTGGTAGCTTCCGTCGGACTGCGGCACGGCCTTGCTGCGGCACAGGCCCAGGTCGCTGCCGGCGTGCGGTTCGGTCAGGCACATGGTGGCCAGCCATTCGCCGGTGGCGATCTTCTCCAGGTAGCGCGCCTTGAGCGCGTCGCTGCCGTGGTGCTTGATGCACTCGTAGGCGCCGTGCAGCAGGCCCGGCGCCATGGTCCAGCCGTGGTTGGCGGCGCTGAGCATCTCGTACAGCGTGGCCTCCAGCACCGCCGGCAGGCCTTGGCCGCCGTCTTCCACCGGGCAGGCCAACGCCGGCCAGCCGGCATGCCAGAAGGCCTGGTAGGCGTCGCGGAAGCCGGGTGGCATGGTGACGGCGCCGGCCTCCCAGCGCGCGCCGACCTCGTCGCCGTCGCGGTTCAACGGGGCCACCACCTCGCCGACAAACTTGCCCGCTTCATCGAGCACCTGGCGCATCAGGTCGGGGTCCACCTCGGCGAAAGCCGGCAGCGCCTGCAGTCGGGCCGGGGCCTGCAGGACGTTCGACAGGATGAAGGCCATGTCGTCGGTGCGGGGCTGATATGCATTCATGGTTGCTACTCAATGTATAGCGTATTGTGACCACTCGACGCTGGGTTGATGCCAATTCTATTCAATAAACCGTACCGAAACCACGGCTCAGCTGAAATGCGGACCTGGCAAGGTTCAGGCTTCAGCCTTCTTGCGCGCCGCACCGAGGTAGGTGTCGATCACGCGCGGGTCGTGCGCCAGTTCCTCGGCCGGGCCGCTCAGCGCGACTTCGCCCATTTCCAGCACGTAGCCGTGGTCGGCGGTTTCCAGCGCGGCGCGGGCGTTCTGCTCGACCAGCAGAATGGTCACGCCAGTCTTGCGGAGGTTCTCCACGGTGTGGAATATCTCGCGCACCACCAGCGGCGCCAGGCCCAGGCTGGGCTCGTCGAGCATCAGCAGCGTGGGGCGCGACATCAGCGCGCGGCCGACGGCCAGCATCTGGCGCTCACCGCCCGACAAGGTGCCGGCCAGCTGGGTGCGGCGCTCCTTCAGGCGAGGGAACAGCGCATACACCTGTTCCAGCCCGTCCCGCCAGCGCTTGTTGCCCAGGCGCATCTGGCGGTAACCCCCCAGCACCAGATTGTCTTCAACCGGCATGGTGCCAAACAGCTCACGCTTTTCGGGGACCAGGGCAATGCCCATCATCACGCGCTCCTCCAGCGTCAGGTCGATGATGTTCTGGCCATCGAATTCCAGCTTGCCCTGCCCGGGCAGGATGCCCATGAGCGTGTTGAGCAGGGTGGATTTGCCGGCGCCGTTGGGGCCGATCACGGTGACGACGCTGCCCTTGGCTGCTTCCAGGTTGATGCCATGCAGCACCTCGGCGCGGCCGTAGCCGGCGTGCAGGTCGGTGACTTTGAGCAAGGGGTGGGTCATGTCAGTGTTCCGTTCCCAGATAAGCAGCCCGCACGGCAGGGCTGGCCTGAATTTCCTCGGGGGTGCCCTGGGTCAGCAAGGTGCCGAACTCCATCACCACCAGGTGGTCGCACACGTCCATCACCAGGTCCATGTCGTGTTCCACGAGCAGGATGCTCATGCCTTCACTCTGCAGTTGTCGCAGCACCTGGATGAGGTCTTGTTTTTCCTTGTGCCGCAGACCGGCAGCCGGTTCGTCCAGCAACAGCAGCGCGGGGTCGGAGCACAGGGCACGCGCAATTTCCATCAGCCGTTGCGGGCCCATGGCCAGGTTGCCGGCCTGCTCGTGCAGGTGCTCGCCCATGCCGATGCGCTCAAGCTGGCGCTGAGCCTCTTTCATCATGCGATGTTCTTCGGCCTTGTTGATGCGCAGCATGGCGCCAATGACGCCGCTGTGTCCCCGGGTGTAGGCACCCATGGCCACGTTTTCCAGCACCGTCATGTCGGGAATCATCTTGACGTGCTGGAAGGTGCGCGCCATGCCCTGGCGCGCGATGCCGCGTGCGGGCAAACTGCTTATGTCCTGGCCGCGAAACAGCACCTGCCCACGGGTCTTGGACAGGGTCCCCGTGATCAGGTTGAAGGTGGTGGACTTGCCGGCGCCGTTGGGGCCGATCAGTCCCACGATCTGGCCGGCATCGATCTGAAAGCTGATGTCGTTGACGGCGGTCAGTCCGCCGAACTGCTTGCGGATCTTGTCCACCTTCAGCACCGACTCACCTCGGGCCGGCTTGCTGCGACTGGGCAGGTTTCCGGCGTCTTGCCAGTCGACCCGGCGCGGGGCGCTCGGAAGGTAGCGGGCGACCAGCGACCACAGGCCGTCTGGCAGGTACTTCAACACCAGCACGATGGCGACGCCGAACACAATCACCTCGTAGCTGCCGCTGGTGCCGATCAAGGCGGGCAGGGCCACCTGCAGGTAGTCGTCGAGCAGCTTGATGAGTCCTGCGCCGACGATGGCGCCCCAGACATAGCCGATACCGCCCACCACGGTCATGAACAGGTACTCGATGCCCATCTTCAGGCCGAAGGCGGAAGGATTGACCGTGAGCTGGAAATGCGCCAGCAGCCAGCCACCGATGGAAGCCAGCAATGCCGCAATCAGGAATATGCTGACTTTGTAGCGGAAGGTGTTGATGCCCATCGCTTCAGCCATCTGCGAGGCGCCCTTGAGCGACCGGATGGCGCGCCCGGGGCGTGAATCGAGCAGATTCAAAAGCGCCGTTGCGCCGGCCAGCAGGATCACCCAGGTCAACACGAAGAACCAGCGTCCCTGCCCGATGTCCAGGCTGCCGATCGACAAGCTTTTCAAGCCCTGCAGGCCGTCGTATTTTCCCAAGGCTGCCAGGTTGCCCATCAGGTAGTAGAGAGACAGCCCCCAGGCGATCGTGGCCAGGGGCAGGTAGTGCCCGGACATTCGCAGGGTGATGGCCGCCACGATCAACGCGCTGGCGCCGGTGATGGCCAGACCGACAAACAGGGTCAGCCACGGGGACATGCCGGTGTTCAGTGTCAACCATGCCGTCGTGTAGGCACCAATACCCACAAAGGCAGCCTGGCCGAAGGAGGTCAGTCCGCCGACGCCGGTGAGCAATACCAGGCCCAGGCACACCAGCGCATACAAGCCGATGTAGTTCAGCTGCACGATCCAGAAATCGGGCAAGGGCAGCAAAGCCAGGACCGGGATGGCGATGGCCAGCACAAGCAGGGCGAAATTCTTGATCTTCATGTCAATGGTCCTCGTCGGAGTGACCGGCGCGCAGCGAGCGCACGAGGAGAACGGGCAGGATGATGGTGAACACGATCACCTCCTTGAATGCGCTGGCCCAGAAAGCGCCAAACGCTTCGACGATGCCCACGAACAGGGCGCCCAGCAGTGCGCCGGGGTAACTCGAAAGGCCGGCAATGACAGCCGCCACGAAACCTTTGAGGCCAATCAGGAAACCGGAGTCGTAGAAGACCGTGGTGGTGGGCCCGATCAGCAATCCTGACAAGGCGCCGATAAAGGCTGCCATCAGGAAGGTCAATTGACCTGCGCTGTGGCTGGAAATGCCCATCAGTCGGGCGCCGGTGCGGTTCACGGCCGTTGCCCGCAGGGCCTTGCCGCGCAATGAGCGCTCGAAGTACAGCCACAACAGGACAATCAGCGCCAGGGATACGGCAAAAATGATGACCGTCTGGCCGGAGACCGCCACCGGCCCGAGATTGAATCGCTCGTCCCAGAAGGGTGGGTTGCGAAAGCCTTCGGCGCCAAAAAACAGCAGGCCCAGGCCGGTCATGGCGAAATGCACGCCGACCGAAACGATCAGCAGCACCAGGGGCGGGGAAGACTCGAGCGACTGATAGGCCACCCGGTAGACCAGGGGGCCAAAAGCGGTCACGATGGCCACGCTCAAAGCCGCCTGGACCCACAGTGAAAACTGTTGCGGTGCCGCCCAGACGGACAGGCCCGACACGATGGCCGGAAAAATCAGAATCTTCAGTGCGGCCTTCAAGGCACGTCCGGGATTGCCGTTGTGGCGCCAGCGCGCAACCCCTTCCATCAAGGCGGCCAGCGCCGCCATGATCAGCAAAAGCCATACCGTTCCGGGAATTTTTCCGGTTTGCAGCATGGCCAGGGTCAGCGCGCCATAGGCGACGAATTCGCCCTGCGGAATGAAGATCACCCGGGTGACGGTAAACACCAGCACCGTGGCCAGTCCCAACAAGGCGTAAATGGCGCCGTTGGTCACGCCGTCCAGCATCAGAATGCTGGCTATCGAGAAGTCCATGAAGGGCCTTTTTGGGAGTGCGGGAACGGTCAGTGAATAGCCGGACAACCGTCAAGGGCCCTGCAATGCGAGTTGCAAGGCCCCTGGGCTGGAGGTCTTACTGGACGATGAACTTGCCGTCCACGACCTTGGTCATGACGCCGGTTTCCAGGGTGTAGCCCTCGTGGTCTTTGGCGGTCCAGTTCATGACGCCATGGGCAAACACAGTGCGGCCCATGTTTTCCAGGCCGTCACGGATGGCCATGCGGAACTCGGGCGTGCCAGGCTTGGCGCTCTTCAGCGCCATCGGAATCACTTTTTCCATGGCAATCTGGAAGTCATAGGCATGGCCGGCAAACTGGTTGCGTGAGTTGGGACCGAACGACTTTTCAAAGTTCGTCACAAAGTTGACGGCCTGCTTCTTCGACGGGTGGCTGTCCGGCAACTGGTCACCGAGCAAAGCCGGGCCGGAGACCACAAAGGTGCCTTCAACCGTCTTGCCGCCGATGCGCGTCAGGTCCGGTGTGGCGGCGGCGTGGGTCTGGTAGATCTTGCCCTTGTAGCCGCGTTCGGCCAAAGCCAGCTGGGGCATTGCCGCGCCAGAGCCGGAAGCAACGACCAGGATCGCGTCAGGATTGACTGCAGTCAACTTGAGCGCTTGAGGCGTCACGCTGGTGTCGGTGCGGGCAAAGCGCTCCACGTCGACCATCTTGATGCCGGCCTGTTCCAGCAGAGGCCCCATGCTGCCCAGCCAGCCTTGGCCATAGCCGTCGGCGTAACCCAGGAAACCAACGGTCTTGACGCCGTTCTTTTTCATGTGCTCCACCACGGCGTGGCCCATCACCGCGAAGCCTTGTGGCAGGCGGAACACGAACGATTCCTTGTCGCCTTGGGGCGCAATGGGCGCGCCGGACACCTGAGCCGTCTTGGCCTCAAATGCGATGGGTGTGATCGCTGCAGAGGTCGGTGTCAGGCTTGAGCCAAAGATGACATCGACCTTGTCCTCAGTCACGAAGCGGCGTGCATTGGCGGCAGCTTTTCCAGGATCGGAAGCGTCATCGAGAATGATCAGTTCCACCTTTTCGCCGGCAATGGTCTTGGGGAAAAGGGTGAGCTGCTTTTGCTTCGGAATGCCGAGGCCGGAACCCGGGCCGGTCAATGAAAGGCTGACGCCGATCTTGACATCGGCGAGGGCGGCTGTGCCAGCAGTGGCGGTGATGGCCAAGGCCAAAAGGGTTTTCTTGAAGTTCATGCTTGTCTCCTGATTAAGGGTGGGTTGAAGAAACGCGGGGGGGAACACGGGGAAAGAGTCAGCTGCACAAGGCTTTGATGTCCTCGGGAACCGGGATCGCCTTGATGCGGTGCGGGTCCTCGGGCGGGTGAATCACGAAGGCGCGGGTTTCCAGCCCTTCGCACAGCAGGTCGTCACCGCGGCGCACGACGTGCTTCTGCACGAAGGTCTTGGCCGCCCAGGACTCGATGCTGGTGCTGATCTGCAGCGTCTCGCCGTAGGTGGCGGGGCGCATGAATCTGGTGTGGATCTCCAGCAGCGGCGTGCCGATGATGCCGGTGGTCTTTTTCAGCTCGCGCCAGGGCGGCACGCCACACTCCATGAAGAAGTGCAGCGAGGCCGCGTCCATCCACTTGGAGAAGTTGGGGAAGAACACGATGCCGGCCGGGTCGCAGTCGCCGAACTGCACCTTGATCTCGTAGACGGTGGTTTTGCTCATGGCGTGTCCGGCGGTGCTCAGCGCGGCGCCATGCGCAGCGCGCCGTCCAGGCGGATCACTTCGCCATTCAGGTGGGTGTTGGTGACGATGTGCGCGGCCAGCGCGGCGAACTCCTCGGGTTTGCCCAGGCGCGCCGGGAACGGAATGCTGGCTGCAAGGGACGCCTGCACCGGTTCGGGCAGGGTGCGCATCAACGGCGTGGCGAACAGGCCCGGGGCGATGGTGCAGACGCGGATGCCGTGCTGCGCCAGATCGCGCGCCATCGGCAGCGTCATGCCGGCCACGCCGGCCTTGGAGGCGCTGTAGGCCTGCTGGCCGACCTGGCCGTCGAACGCGGCCACCGAGGCGGTGAACACCATCACGCCGCGCTCGCCGTCTTCCATCGGGTCCAGTTTGGCGCAGGCCGCGGCGAACAGGCGCGCGGCGTTGTAGGTGCCGATCAGGTTCACGTTGACGACGCGGGCAAAGTCTTCCAGCGGCGCGGCGTTGCCGTCCTTGCCGACGATGCGCTTGGCGCTGCCGATGCCGGCGATGTGCATCAGGATGCGCGCCGGGCCGTGCGCGGCAGCGGCGACGTCGATGGCCGCCTGCAGGCTGGCGCTGTCGGTGATGTCGCATGGGCAGGCGACGCCCTTGATCTCCGCCGCCACGCGCTCGGTGTTGGCCAGGTTCAGGTCGAGCACGGCGACCTTCGCGCCCAGGCGGGCGAGTTCTCGCGCCGTGGCCTCGCCGAGGCCCGATCCGCCGCCGGTGACGAGGGCGGCTTGTCCTTGAATGTTCATCTGAAGACTCCGGTTAACTTGTGAATAAATAGCAAACTATGACCATCTGAAGCTGGAAATCGGCAGTTTTTGTTGAAATTTTCCGTGCAGGACCCGCTCAGGCCGCGTCCGGGTTCTCCAGCAGCAGGGCGATGCCCTGGCCGCCGCCGATGCAGGCGCTGGAGACGCCGTAGCGCAAGCCGGCGCGTTTGAGTTCGCGCGCCAGCGTGATCGTCAGGCGCACGCCGGTGGCGGCCAGCGGGTGGCCCAGCGCGATGGCGCCGCCGTTGACGTTGAGTTTGCCCAGGTCCAGCCCCAGTTCACGGCCCACGGCCAGGGTCTGCGCGCCCTGCGCTTCGTTGATCTCGAAGCGGCCGATGTCGTCGAGCTTCAGCCCGGCGCGCTCCAACAGCAGGCGGATCGCCGGGGCCGGGCCGATGCCCATGATCTCCGGCGGCACGCCGACCACGGCCGCAGCCACCACGCGGGCCAGCGGCTTCTTGCCTTGCGCGCGCACATAGGCGCCCGAGGCGACCACGGCCGCGGCGGCGGCGTCCACCAGCGCCGAACTGTTGCCGCCGGTCTGCACGCCGCCGGGGTACACGCTGCGCAGCTTGGCCAGCACCTCGACCGGGGAGATGCGGGCATGGGTGTCCTGCACCACTTCGGTGAGCTTGCCCTGCAGCTTGATGCCGCGGGTGGCGTAGCCCGCCAGCTCGAATTTCTCGCTGATCACGGGCACGATCTCGCCGGCGTGGAAACCGGCCTGCTGCGCGGCCACGGCCTTGGCAAAAGAGTCGCTGGCGAACTCGTCCACCTGTTCGCGCGTGATGCTGTATTTTTTCGCCAGGTTCTCGGCGGTCTGGATCATGTTGATGCCGGCGGCCGGGTCGCTCAAAGCCTCCCACATGTAGTCCTTGAAGCCCACGGGCGCGCCCAGCTTGAAGCCGGTGCGGTGGTCGAAGGCGGCGATCGGGTTGCGCGTCATGCTCTCGGTGCCCACCACCAGCGCCGCCTCGCACTGGCCGCCCTGGATCTGCTCGCCGGCCTGGCGGAACAGCTCGAAACCGGTGCCACAGATGCGCTGGGCCATCTGGGCCGGCACGTCCACCGGCACACCGGCATAGAGGCCGATATGGCGGGGCAGGAAGAACTGGTCGAAATCACCGGGCGCCATGTTGCCGGCGATGACCGAGCCGATGTGGTCCGCTGGCACGCCCGCGCGCTTGAGCACCTCGCGGGCCGCCTTGATCCCGAGGTCGGTGGGCGAGACATGGCCCAGCGCGCCGCAGTAGTCGACCATCGGCGTGCGCGCGCCGTCGAGCATCCAGACGTCGTTGAAAGCGTTGAAAAAACCTTTGCGCGAGGCGGCCATGGTGTTTCCTTGAAAGGCGGTGAATCGGGTCGTGTCGGGTCGGCAGGGCGCTCAATGCGCCGCGGGCTTGAGCAGGCCGGGCAGGGTGTCGGCGTGCAGCGCCTCGACGATGGCGGCGCGGTGCGCCAGCACGGCGCGCTGGTTGATCGACCCCTTGTCGGTGATCTCGCCGCGGTCGATGGTGGGCGGCTCGGACAGCAGGCACAGGCGCGCGATGCGGTTAGCGCTGCCGGTGGAACTCTCGGACATCTTGTCCAGCATGCCCTGGAAGCGCGCATGCACGCCGGGGCTGGCCAGCACCTGCTCGACCGGCGCATCCGCGGGCAGTCCGGCCAGGTCGCGGCAGGCGGTCACATTGGGGAACACCATGGCGCCGACCTCGTGCATGTTCAGGCCGGTGATGACCACGTCCTGCACGTAGGGCGCCGCCACGGCGATGATCTTGCCGCGCAGCGGGCCGACGCTCACGAAGGTGCCGGTGGCCAGCTTGAAGTCCTCGGCAATGCGCCCGTCGAACTTCAGGCCCTGGTGCAGGTCGTTCTGGTCGATCCACTTGAGCGCGTCGCCCGAGCAGAAGAAACCTTCGTCGTCGAAATGCGCGACGGTCTCGGCCGGCGAGCGCCAGTAGCCCGGCGTGATGTTGGGGCCGCGGTAACGCACTTCGGACTTGCCTTCCATGTCCACCAGCTTGAGTTCCAGCCCGGGGGTGGGCACGCCCAGGTCGCCGGCGCGCACGTTGGGGCTGGTGACGAACAGGCCGAAGGGGCCCGATTCGGTCATGCCCAGCCCCGAGGTCATCACGATGCGCTCGCCGATCTCAGCCTCTTCGCTTTCGTACAAGCTGTCCCACACGGGCTGGGCTAGCGCGGCGCCGGCGTAGAAGAACATCCGCACGCGTGAGAGGAAGGTCTTGCGCAGTGCGGCGTCGGTCTTCATGGCGCTGGCGATCGCCTCGAAGCCGGTAGGCACGTTGAAATACACCGTGGGCGCCACCTCGCGCAGGTTGCGCAGGGTCTCGCCGATCAGGGCCGGGGTGGGCTTGCCGTCGTCGATGTACATCGTGCCGCCGTGGTAGACCACCATGCCAAAGTTATGGTTGCCGCCAAAGGTGTGGTTCCAGGGAAGCCAGTCCACCAGCACCGGCGGCGCCTCGGTCAGCACCGGCATGCTTTGCGCCATCTGCTGCTGGTTGGCGCACCACATGCCCTGGGTGTTGATCACCGCCTTGGGCAGCTTGGTCGAGCCGCTGGTGAACAGGAACTTGGCGATGGTGTCCGGCCCCGTCGCCTGCATCGCGGCGTCCACGGCGGGCGTGACCGGCGTGGCCAGCAGCTCGGCAAAGGCGGTGCTGGCGCGACCGGACAGCGCGCTGGCGGTCAGCACCACTTCGATATCGGCGCCCACGGCGACCTGGATGGCCTTGCCGTAGCGCGCGCCATCGGCGGCGAACACCAGGCCTGGCGTCACGGTGTCCAGCACATGGCGCAGCTTCGAGAAGTCGGTGCTGATCAGCGAGTAGGGCGGCGAGGTTGGCACAAAGGGCACGCCGGCCACCATGCAGCCCAGCGCCAGCAGCGCGTGCTCCAGGTCGTTCTCGGACAGGATCACCACCGGTCGCTCGGCGCTCAGGCCGCGGTTGATCAGCCCCTGGGCGATGGCACGGGCGCTGGCCCAGGCCTCAAGGTAGCTGATGTGGCGCCAGTCGCCAGAGCTGCCGTCGGCCTGCTTCACGCGCCGCGCCATGAAGGTGCGCTCGGGCGCCGTCTGGGCCCAGTGCTGCAACCGGTCGGTCAGGCGTGGCGGATGGTCCTGCAGCGGCTGCTCGGCCTTGACGTAGCGCACGCCGGGCGCGCCGTCGCGCACCACCACGCGGGTGACACCAAAGGTCAGGGGGCGGAATTTCGGGGCGGTCATGGGGTCTTGTCTCCGTGCAGTCTCTTTTTTTTGGAAACGGCTTGCGCCGGCTCAGGCCTTCTTCACCTTGGCCGCGCGCCCTTCCAGGAAGGCGCGAACGCGGCTCTTGGCCTCCGGCGCGCTCTGGGCGATGGCCGACATCAGCGCTTCGGTCATGAAGCCGTGGTCGGCCGGCTGCTCGGCGATGCGCGGCAACGCGTGCATCAGCGAGTAGTTGGTCAGCGGCGCGTTCTGGGCGATGCGCTGGGCCAGCTCGAAGGCCTTGTCGAAGGCGCTGCCCGTGGGTACCAGGTACTGGGCCAGGCCGATGCGCTCACCGTCGGCGGCGTTGTAGACGCGGCCGGTCAGCATCATGTCGGTCATGCGGGCCACCCCGATCAGGCGCGGGATGCGCACCGAGCCGCCACCGCCGACAAAGATGCCGCGCGAGCCCTCGGGCAGGGCGTAGAAGGTGCTGTCGTCGGCCACGCGGATGTGGCAGGCGCTGGCCAGCTCCAGTCCACCGCCAACAACCGCGCCATGCAGCGCCGCGACCACCGGCACCGGGCCGTATTGGACGCGCTCCAGCGCCACATGCCAGGCGCGCGAATGCAGCATGCCCTGGCCGGCATCGCGCTCCGATAGCTCGGACAGGTCGAGGCCGGCACAGAAGTGTTCGCCTTCGCCGTCGATCACGGCCGCGCGCACGGTGGCGGGCATGTTTTCGAAGGCTTTTCGGATGGCTTCGACCAAGCCGTCGCTGAGTGCGTTTCGCTTGGCGGGCCGGGTCAGGCGGATTACCGCCACTTCCTGTTGTTCGCCGCAAATCTCGATCGATAGGTCCTTGTTTTTCATTCTGCAGTACTCCTGTGATGCCGGATTATGATTATAAAAAATAACTAGTTCAAGGCGTCAGCATGGCTGAAGGATCAGTGTTTACCCTAGGTTTGCAGCGATGCGGATGTGCCGGTAGAGGGCTCATTCCGACCTGAATACCGGTTACCGTTACGTTCTTTTGTGCAGCATCGCCTTCTGCCGCATGGCCGTCACCTTTTCGCCACCGCACGAGTCCGCCATCCCGCACCCCGTGATCCACACGGCTGGGCGTCGTTTGTCACTTCGCTTCAACAGTGAAACTGTTCAGAGCGCCATGAACCTGGACGACCCGACGCGCCTGGAACTGGAGTACACGCGGGCGATGATGTTGTTCCTGTTGTTCAAGCCCGCGCCGCGGTCGATCCTGATGATCGGCCTGGGCGGGGGCTCGCTGCCCAAGTACTGCCACCGGCACCTGACGGACTGCGACATCACGGTCGTCGAAATCAACCCGGCGGTGATCGCGCTGCGCGAGGTCTTTCAGGTGCCGCCGGATGGCCCGCGTTTTCATGTGCTCGAGGGCGACGGCGCGCAACACATCCGCGAGACCTCAGCCCTTCATGACGTCATCCTGGTCGATGGCTTCAGCTCCAATGGGCAACCCGAAACACTGGCCACACAGGATTTCTACGACAGTTGCCGTGCCGCCCTTCAGGCGGACGGCGTGCTGGTGGTCAATCTGGACAGCGACCCGGATGCCAATGAACCCCTGCTGGCCCGTCTGGAGCGGACTTTCGAGGGCGGGGTGAAGACCCTGCTGAGCGACGGTGGCACTAACCGAATTGTGCTGGCGGCCGCGCACCGGATCCTTTGGGAAACCCTGCGCCATGCGCGCCGCCGGCTTCAGGGCTTGCCGGCGGTGCACCGCGAAACGCTGGGGCGCCTGCCCGGCGCAACCGGAGGCTGGCCCGTGCTGGGTTGACCCACCGAAAGGAAGGCCAGTTGGCGGGAAAGGCATGCTCGGCAAGTCGTGGCGTCGCAACACGATGCCACCGCTGCATCGGCGGGATTTGATCGGCAAAAGACGCGGCGGCATCACCTTCAACCGTCTGGTTTTGCCGAGGCGGGAAAAGCAGCGAAAATACAAGGTTGCCAGACAATAAGTTCTGAATCCGATATTGCGTTTTTGCCTGCAACCCCACCCGAGTTTCACCTGTGACCCACGCTTCTTCCAAAACCCATGACACGCAACAGCTCGACGCCCTGACCGGCGGCGCCTTCACGGCGCCGACATCGGGCGAGCGCACCGCGCGCAT
>Ga0105090_10000635_pt1 | contig 17852 bp, 13 predicted proteins | sample PPLLak3March2015_FD_79110 | JGI IMG/M metagenome (GOLD analysis project Ga0105090, IMG submission 79110) | Freshwater sediment microbial communities from Prairie Pothole Lake near Jamestown, North Dakota, USA - PPLs Lake P7 Core (1) Depth... | ecosystem: Environmental > Aquatic > Freshwater >... | reverse complement strand
GGCAGGTCGCCGCCGCGCCGCAGGCAAATGCCGCGCCGCAGACCAATAATGCATCGCCGACCGGGGCCGGGAAGCCCGTCGTGCCCAAGGTGTCGTTGACTGTGAAAGACGACTCCGGCGCGGTGATTCGCCGGCAGCAGTTCCCGCTGCGCCAGGGGATCAACCGCATCGTCTGGGCCATGGACCACGACGGCGTGCGGCCCATGCCCACGGACGATCCCGCGGCCGACGCGGCCGCCATCGAGGACGGACTGCCCCCGGGCGCCGAGGTGCCCGCAGGGAGTTACGAGGTGACACTGAGCCTGGCCGCCGGCGACGGCAGCGACGCAGCCGTCACCGCCACGACCCGCGTCAGCGTGCTGCCCGATCCCCGCTCCGGCGTTTCCGCCGCGGCGCGCCTGAGCAACTACCAGGCCCTGCTCGAACTGCAGGCCCTGCAGGAACAGGCGGTGACGGCGGTCGAGCGCATCGCGCGCGCGCGAGCCGACATCACCACCGTGCGCGCCCTGCTCGAGCGACACAAGCAGCCGGGCGGGGCCTTGCCGGAAACCCTGCAGGCGCTGAACGAACGGGCCGGGGCGGTCGGACAGCGGCTGGATGAACTGGAACAGCGCTTCCGCACGCCGCCGAAGACCAAGGGCATAGTCTACGACGACGACAAGGTGGCCACTCGCATCGGCCTGGCCTTGGGCTATGTCGGCAGCAGCCGTGACGCCCCGACGCCCACTGCGGAGGTCTACGTCCAGGCGGCGCGCCAGGCGCTGGCCGCGGCCACGGCCGAACTCGAACGCTTTGCCGAGTCGGAGCTGGCCGACTTCGGCCAGGCCGTGTCCGCAGCGGGCATCGGCCTGTTCGGTGGCGCCGGGCAGCGTTGAGGCAGAAGGCGGCATTGCGGCCATGAACACGGAGACCCTGGCGGGCGTCGCCCAGACCATCCTCGATGGGTTCAACCGCCATTACCAGTTGTTCCGGGAATTTAGCCGCGAAGGCAAGCAGTGCTTCGAACACGCCGACTGGGCGCGCGCCGCCCAGGTCAGCCGCGAGCGTATCCAGGGTTACGAGCGACGCGTGCGCGAGACGGTCGAGATCATCCATAGCCGCTATCCGAAGGCCGGCCAGCACAGCGACATCTGGCCCCAGATCAAGACCGCCTACATCGGGCAACTGATGAATCACAGGCAGGCTGAATGTGCTGAAACGTTCTATAATTCAGTAGCTTGTAGAGTATTACACAGAGATTACTACAAGGGCGAATACATTTTCTGGCGACCCGCCATCAGTACCGAGTACCTCGAGGGCAGCAGCCCGACCTACCAGAGCTACTACCCCGGCAGCGACGGACTGCGACGCTGCCTGCTGGAGATCCTGACCCGCTTCGGGCTGACCAACCCCTTCGAGAACCTTCGGCGCGACGCGCGCTGCCTGGAACGCGAGCTGCTGCTCAACCGGACCGGCAACTGGAAGGCCCAGCCGAACTACCAGATCCAGGTGCTGGAGAGCCTGTTCTTCCGCAACAAGGGCGCGCACATCGTCGGCCGCGTGATCAACGGCGAGACCGTGCAGCCGTTCGTGGTGCCCTTGCTGCAGGACGAACGGCGCCGGGTGTTTGCCGACACGCTGCTGATGCGGCAGAAAGACGTCAGCATCCTGTTCAGCTTCACCCGCGCCTATTTCCTGGTGGACATGGAAGTGCCCTCGGCCTATGTCTCCTTCCTGCTGTCGATCATGCCGCGCAAGTCGGTGGTCGACCTGTGGGCCATGCTGGGTCTGCAAAAGCAGGCCAAGACGCTGTTCTACCGCCAGCTGCAGCATCACCTCAGCCACTCGCGCGACAATTTCCAGGTGGCCCCGGGCGTGCGCGGCATGGTCATGCTGGTGTTCACGCTGCCCTCCTTCCAGTTCGTGTTCAAGCTGATCAAGGACCGCTTCGACCCGCCGAAGACCTCGTCCCGGCAGGACGTCAAGGAGAAATACCTGCTGGTCAAGTACCACGACCGCGCCGGCCGTCTGGCGGACACGCTGGAGTATTCCAACGTGGCCATTCCGCTCAAGCGCATCGACCCCGGGCTGCTGGAGCAATTGCGGCACGAGGCCGCCAGTTCCATCGAGATAGACGGCGACATGCTGGTGATCAGCCACATCTACATCGAGCGCCGCATGGAGCCGCTGGACAACTACCTCGCGCATGTCACGCGAGCCGAGCGCAGACGGGTCATCCGGGAATATGGCAACGCCATCCGCGACCTGGCCGGCGCGAACATCTTCCCCGGCGACATGTTGAAGAAGAACTTCGGCGTAACCCGCCTCGGCCGCGTGGTGTTCTACGATTACGACGAAATCTGTTACATCACCGAGTGCAACTTCCGCCGGGTGCCGCCGCCACGCGACTTCGACGACGTCATGTCGGATGTCCCCTGGTACTCGGTGCAGGAGCACGACGTGTTCCCGGAAACCTTCGGCCCGTTTTTTTTCGCCAACGAAAAGGACATGGCCGAGTTCCGCAAGTCCCATGCCGAGCTGATGACCGCGGAGTGGTGGCAACAGGTCAGACGCAACCTCGAGACCGGCAAGCAGGCGGACATTTTCCCCTACGGCGACAGCAAACGTTTCCGGAACCGCGACTGCCGGGCGTGAGGCCCGCCTGCAGTCGTGGGATCCACCCTTTACCGCGCCTGGACCAGCTCCTCGCAGAGCTTCTCCGTGCCCGGGACCACCCGGCTGATGTCGATTGAGCCCTCGACGCCGTCATCCGTCAGCGAGTAGCTCAGAATCGCATGGCTGCAGTCGGTGAAGTCGATGGTCATGGTGCCGACTTTAGTGTTGACGACGGCGCCAGGCGCATCGAAGAAGCCGCCGGTCGTCTCCGAAACGTCGATGGTGGCGGTGGCGCCCGTGAAATTGCCCTGTGCGGTCAGCCAGCGTTGCCCGGAGGCCGTCTGGTCGCCGAAGGTGAACCACGACACAAAGATGAAGTTGCCGCCTTGCGGGTCGGGGTGGGCGTCGATGAAGAATCCCTGGCCCCCGGTATCCGGCTCATACCAGGCGCCGTCCATGCCCGCGTTGATGTCCACGGCCCGGGTGGCGCTGCCGGCGATCTGTTCGCAGCTGCCTTGCGAATCGGGGATGACGCGCTGGAGCGCAAAGGAACCCTGCAAATCCCAGGCTTCGATTTCGTAGGTCATCTCGCCGAGTCCGCAGTCGATGAACCGCAGTGTCGCCTCGCCCACGGGAACGGTACTGACCGCCTGCGGGTCGTCGAACCTGCCCCCCAGCGTTTCGTATACCGTCAGTTCCGCCACGTCGTCCTCGAAGTGGCCCTGGGCGGTGAACCAGTGCTGCTGACCGGGATGGGCCGCGGTGGCGTCGGTGTAAGTGAACCAGGAGACGAACATGAATCGGCTGAACGGCTCCACGTCAATGAACTGCCCCTGGCCGGAAGTGGCGGGGTCGTACCAGGCGCCGCCGATGCCGGCGTTGATCCGGAACGTCGGCTGTTCGAACAGGGGCCACACGACAGCGGTCGTCGTCCAATCCGTCGCCGAGCGATCCGACCAGCCGAGGACCAGCCCATTGCGGTTGACGTCCACCGCTTCCGCCCAGGATTTGAAGTCGCCCCCCAGTGGCTCCAACCGCAGGGGCGCGCCATAACTGCCATCCGCGGCAGGAACCCATGCGACAGGGCGCAGTATCCCGCCATCCTGATTGGTGTAGCCGAATCCGGCAATGACGTGCATGCCGTGCACCTCGGCCACCGCGCGCGCCTCGCTGTCCACGCCGTCCAGCGCCTGCAGGTCGTGCATGCTCCATTGCCCACCCTCGACCGCCCAGTACACCGGAATCGGGTAGGTGCAGCCTGCGGGCTTGTTGGGGCAGGCCGCGGTTCGCGATCCGACGATCATCGAGCCACTGTGCGTGATATCGCGCGCCTGCGTCTTTGTGCCCAGCGGCTGCCGGTTGCCGCCCTCCGTCCAGACCCAGGAATCCGGACCGGCATTGCCGACGACCACCGAGCCGTCTCCGCTGCTCGCCACCGCCTGCCCCGTCCCGAGATCCACGGGCGGCAGCCAGTCCGACCCGGCCCGTGTCCAGCGGACCGCGCGGCCCAGCGCATCCGCCGGACCGCCCACGCTGTGCAGGCCTTGGGCGCTGATCACCGCGGTTTGCACTTTGAATCCGTTGTGCAAGGGCAGCGCGGCGACCGGCTGACCGGCGTGCTTGACCCAGGCTGCGTTGTACCCATTGAACATGACCTCGAGGGTCATCGCAGGCTCGTCGGCGGCATCGTCGCTGACGCTGGACACCCATCCCCCCTGCGCGTTGACGCCGGAGGGCAGATCCACTGGCGTCCACGTGCCACTGCGCCAGACCTGCGGCAGATATTTGTTACCGGCGCAGTTCGAGCCGCCCCCGACCACCAGGCTGCCCGGCCAGGCGCCGTTGTTCATGGCGCGTGGGGAACTGTCGATGCAGTCGGCGGGCACGCCCAGATCGACCGGAAGGATCGTCGACGGATCGATGCCGGTACGGACCCGTGACCCGTCGTTGCGATCCGCCGCCCGCCCTGCCGGTGGAACCAGCAACACGAATGCCGCCAGGAAAACGGCTCGTGACAGAACACCGAGCGTACCCGTTGCGAAATATCTACCTTGCATGACGACCTCCAGCGACCAGACAATCCGGGCTTGGCCCGGACACCGCCCTTACCCTGCCCCGCCACTTTTGACGATCTAGCTGCCTCAGGGGCCCGAATCACAAGCGGCGTCATTGATCCAGATCATGCAAAATGAAGATATGTATTAAATGTGCGCATGCTCAGCATGAACAAACAGAATAGTCGGCCGGTGTACAATTCGGGCCATTACCCTCCTGGCAGGTGAGGACATGACAGGATTCGGCAGCAGGCTTCGGTCTTTTTTTCCGATCTGCGACGCCGCGCTGCACGACGCCGATCTCGGCCCGCTGCGCGGCCACCCGCGCCTCGCGCGGATTCTCGAACAGGCACCCCCCACCGAACACGGCCGAGGCAGATCGCACGGCGAGGACCAGCGCAAAAAATGCACAGACTGACGCAACGAATTTCAAAGGGACCAATCCAGAGAATCGGGGCGGCCGTATTTTTTGGCCTGATCGCGCTGCAGGCAGCGGCGCCCACCGCATCCGCCGACACAGCCGCAACGATGCGCCAGTTCCAGTTCGAGCCGGCGTCGAAGGGCTACCGACTGGCGCTCAGGGATGTGCCGCGGCCGGAAGCGGGCGCCACTGACGTGCTGGTGCGGGTGAAAGCCGTGTCGCTGAACCGGCGCGACCTCAACATACTGCAACGCGATTACGACCCCGAGTACACCGTCGCCGGCGGCATTCCGCTGTCGGACGGCGCCGGCGAGGTGGTCGCCGTCGGCCGGGACGTCACCCGGTTCCGGGTCGGCGATCGGGTCGCCGGCATCTTTTTCGAGCAGTGGATCGAGGGACCGCCGAGCGCCGAGGCGCTCGCCTCGGACCGTGGCGGCAACCCGGGGGGCATGCTGTCCGAATTCATCGTGTCCCACGAAGACGGGCTGGTGACGATCCCGGAGCACCTGAGCTACGAGGAAGCGGCGACGCTGCCCTGCGCGGCGCTGACCGCCTGGGTCGGCCTGTTCAAGCGCGGCAACCTGCAGCCGGGTCAGTTCGTGCTGCTGGAAGGCACCGGCGGCGTTTCGGTATTCGGTCTCGTCTTCGCGGCGGCCGCGGGCGCCAAACCGATCATCACCAGTTCCTCGGACGAGAAGCTGCAACGAGCCAGAGAACTCGGCGCCTTCGGCACCGTCAACTACCGCAGCAATCCGGAATGGCAGAAGGAGGTGCGCGCGCTGAGCGGCGGCCACGGGGTCGACCAGGTGCTGGACGTGGGCGGCCGGGACACGCTGGGCAAGTCGCTGGAGGCGCTCGCCCACGGCGGGCATGTCGCGCTGATCGGCGGGCTGTCCGGCTACGGCAGCGATCTGCCGACCGACGCGCTGATGTGGATCAACGCGACGGCGAGCGGCGTCTATGTCGGGTCCCGGGAAGATTTCGAGGCGATGAACGCCTTCATCAGCGAACACCGGATCCGCCCCGTCATCGACCGCGTGTTCGAGTTCGAGGAAGCGCAGCAGGCCTTCGACTACCTGGCCGGCGGCGGTTTCTTCGGCAAGATCGTCATCCGGCTGTAACGGGAACCGCAACCCGCTTCCAGCTGCCCGGGCCCGGACGGCTGTTCGGCCTTATGAGCCCCAGCAATCCTGTAGTACCATGCGGAACCTGTATACGTTCAGGCGGAGGGAATGCCAGCGTTGAATTTTTCGAACCGCAGCATGCTTGGCCAGCTCGACGAGAACTTTCTCGACCGCTTGCTCGGAATTGGCGAGACCAGGCAGCTGGCGGCCGGCGAAACGCTGTGCACCGCCGGCGACGAGTTTGATGGCGCCTGGCTGGTTGCGGAGGGTCGCCTGCTGGAGGAACCCGCCGAGGGTCCGGCCCGCGAGCTCACCGCCGGCGACGTGCTCGATGAACTGCAGTTGCTCACCGCCGGGCGGCGCGAGGGGACCGTCGTCGCGCTGGAACCGTCGCGCCTGCTGTTGTTTGCGCCGGACCGCTTCCGCGCGCTGGTGGCCGGGGATGACCCGCTGCTGGAGACGCTTTCCACGCTGGCCAGCGAGCGCCTGCGTGATGCGCAGCTGGGACAGATCCTGCTGCGTCTTTTCGGGCCCCTGGAAGATGCCGTCCGCGATCACCTGAGGCAGCAGATCGACTGGCTGGAGCTCGAACCGGGCGAAACCCTGTTCCGCCAGGCCGACCCTGGAGACGCTCTCTACGCCCTCATCGACGGTCGCCTCGCGGCATTCGCGGAGGGCGAGACCGGCAGCGTTTTCCTGAATGAGATCCTGCCGGGCGAGACGATCGGCGAAATCGCCATCGTGACGGGTGCGCATCGCTCCGCGACCGTCAAGGCCACCCGGCGGTCCCTGCTGGTGCGCCTGGCCCGGTCCGATTTCGACACGATCGCCGCTCAACACCCCATCGTCTACAAAGCCTTCGCCCAGGTGCTGGTGACCTGGTTGCAGCGCAGCCACGACGGCCACTACCGGCAGAAAGAAGCCCGCGAATTTGCGCTGATTGCGCACCGGCAAGAGCCGGGCATGATGGAGCGGGTGACCCAGGGCCTGGCCAGCGCGCTGTCGCTGATCGGGAGCACGTTGCGCCTGAGCTCTTCCGGCCTCAGGGACATCGGCGCGAAGAATCTTTTCGACGTCACCCGGGCGCTGACCGAACCGCTCTATCACCCCGCCAACACTCGCTTCCGTCTCTGGCTCGACGAACAGAAGCGGCGCCATACCTTCATCGTCTACGAAACCGATGGCGACGGTTCGGTCTGGGACCGGCTGTGCCTCGACCGGGCGCACGAAGTCCTCGTCGTGGCCGAGGCGCGGGCGGACCCGCAACCCGGCGCGGTGGAACGCCTGCTCCAGGGCGCGCCGATCACCGCCCGGAGGCTCGCCCTGGTGCACCGCGACGGCGAGGTGCCGACCAACACCGGACAGTGGCTGCGCGAGCGCACACTGACGGGGCACCACCACCTGCGCCTGGAGCACGTCGAGGATTTTCAGCGCCTGGCGCGATTTCTCGCCGGCAAGGCGGTCGGCCTGGTGCTGGCCGGCGGCGGCGCGCGCGGTTTCGCTCACGTCGGGATCATTCGGGCCCTGCACGAACGCGGCATTCCGATCGACCTCATCGGCGGCACCAGTTCCGGCGGCATGTGCGCGCTGATGTATGCCATGGACACCGACCCCGCCCTGCTCGAATTGCGCAACCAGCGGGATTGGGTGGCCCGCAAACCCTGGAGTCGCTACGCGCCGCCGGTCCTCTCCATCCTCGATCACACGAAGTGGGACCGTATCTTCGAGGCCGCCTTCCAGCAGCGGGCCGTTGAAGACCTGTGGATTCCAGCGTTCAGCGTGTCCTGCAATCTCGACACCGGGCAGACCGTTGTGCACGACACCGGGCCGGCGTGGAAGGCGGCGCGCGCCACCGCGTCGCTGCCCGTGCTATTGGCGCCGGTGTTGTATGACGGGCATGGGCATGTCGACGGCGGGGTGGTCAACAACCTGCCCACGGACGTCATGCGGCGACGCACCAACGGACCGGTTTTCGCCGTCGGCCTGGGCCACGAGGTGCCCGCCAAGCTGCTGCTGGAGGCTTACCCGTCGCCGTGGCGACTGCTGCGCGAGCGCATCCCGGGGTTCCGTCGCCCCGGCCATCACCACACGGTGCCGAAAGTCATCATGAGGCTGGCGACCATGCAGGACCTGGCGGCCTTCGATGCCCGGGCGCAACTTGCAGACTTCATGTTCCTGCCGCCGGTCGGCAATTTTTCGATGACCGACTTCGAGCGCGTCGACCGCATCATCGCCAGCGGTTATGTGTACGGCCTCGAGCGCCTGCAGCAGTGGGCGGACGACGGCGCCTTCGTCCAGCGACTGGGTTCCGCCGGAATCCGCCTGCGCGGATAGCCTGCCAGCCCGATGGCGCGCAAGGACCTCGATCGGCGGATTTGCATCATCGGCGCCGGCGCCGCGGGGCTCTCGGCAGCGCATTTTCTGCGCAAGCGCGGTTACTCGCGGGTGCAGGTGCTGGAGGCGAGCGACCGCGTGGGCGGCAAGTGCTGCAGCACCGGGCTGGGCGAGACCGTCGTGGAGGCGGGCGCGCTCGGCGCCACGGGGAGCTATCGCGAGGTGCTCGGACTCGCGCGCGAAACCGGGGTCGGGGTCGTCGAGCCGCCCGATCAATTCGTGTTCGACGCACGGACGCGCGAGTTCCAGCGCCTGAATACGGCCTTCAGGAAATCGCTGTCGGCTGCCTCGGTGCGCGCCCTCGCGCGCTACTTTCTCGCGGCGCTGCGACACCGTTCGCTACGGCGGCCCGGTTTCGCCGGCGTGCCGGCGCAGCTCGCCCGGCCATTCAGCGAGTGGGCCGCACAGCGCGGCATGGCCGCGCTCGCCCCCTTGCTGGAGCTGCCCGTGACCGGCTTTGGCTACGGGTCCCTGGACGCGACGCCGGCCGCTTACGTGCTCAAGTACATCCACACGGCCAACTTCCTGACCTTGCTGCGGCTCGCGCTGAGCCGCAGCGCCAGTTACCGCATCGCGGGCGGCTATGAAGGCCTGTGGCGGGCCGTCGCCGGCGCACTGGACGTGCGTCTCGGCAGCCGGGTGATCGGCGTTCAGCGCGATTCGTCGATCCGCCTCACGACGGCCGGGGAACAGCTGGAGTGCGATGCGCTGCTGCTCGCGGCGCCGCTGGACCAGGCCCTGTCGTACCTCGACGCCTCGGATGTCGAGCGGGAGCTGTTCTCCCAGGTTCGCTACACCGCCTACCACGTGATGCTGTGCCGCACGCGCGGCCTGCCGAACGCCTCCATATCGATGCACCCCCTGCCCGGCCCGGGGGCGACCTGCCTGCTGGCGCGCGGCTGGGCCAGCGCGGAGGCCACGGTCGCCTATGCCTACGGAGTGGCCGGAGAGAGTCCGCCGGTCGAGGTCACGCTGCAGCTCGAGCAGGCCATCCGCAACCTCGGCGGCAGCCTGCTGGCCGTGGAGAAACACATTGCCTGGCGCTATTTTCCACATGTCGGTCCCGAACTCATGGCGGCCGGCTATTTCGATCGCCTGGAGGCCCTGCAGGGCGCCCGGAACACCTTTTTCGCGGGCAGCCTGCTATCGTTTGAAACAGTGGAGGACGTGGTGGCTTATTCGAAGCGCCTGGTCGAGCGCTTCTTCTGAACCCGCGTCTGCCGCCTAACCTCGATTTGGAGTGTCTGAACATGCCGAGCCTGCCCCGCTTCAAACTGCCCGAGCCGCGCGTTTCGCCAGTAGCGGCGCTGGAGATTTTTCTCTATGCCGCGGCGCTCTGCGCCATCGCCGCCCTGACCATGTACTTCCCGCTGGCGGCCAACATTCCGCTGAACATCGTGTTGCCCGTGGCGTTGTTGCTGCTCGGCTTTGCGCATGGGCCGTTTGCCTGGATCAAGATCGGCACCCTCACCCTGGGGCCGCATCCTCATCGTGATCACGGTGCTGGGCGTCGTGTCCGGCGCGCTGAGCGTCACCATCATGTTCTGGCTGTGGCGCCTGAACATCCTGGAAGCCCTCGTCAAGGACGCCAAGGAGGGGCGCTGGCCCAGCGCCCTGATCGGCACCGTCGTGCTGGCGACGAGCTTTCTGCTGGAAGGCGTGTGGGTCGGCGACTATTTCATCGTGCCGAGCGCCGCGATGATTTTCTGGTACGCGGGCTATACCATCTGGCACTGGAATTTCTGTGTCCTGAACTTCACCCGGCCGCTGGCCCTGTTCCACATCGCGGTGCTGGCGGCGCCCTGGCTGTTCGTCGCCGTCACGCAGGATTTCGGGCCCTGGATGATGGAGCGCGGGAATTCGTTCACCTTCGCCGGCTGCCTGCACATCACGTTCGAAGGCTGGATCAACCAGCGCCTGAAGTACGACGCCTTCGCGCAAAAGTCGGCCTTCCTCGAGCGCCGGTCGACGCAGCTCCTGATCCTGGCCGCGGTGAGCCTGCTGTGCCTCGCGGCCTGGTTCGCGCAGGGCTGAACCCATAGGCACCCTGGCCAAAGTCGCGCAGGCCGTCCGCGGCGGGACCGTGCTGCTGGCGCTGGGGCTCAACACCATTGTGCTGACCCTCGTCCTGCTCCTGTGCTCGCTCGCCAAGCTGCTGGCGCCGAACGACGCCGCCCGCGGCCGCGTGCGCAGGTTCCTGGCGCGGCTCCCGGTCGCCTGGATCGCCATCAACAACGGAATCTTTGCCTTCATGCGGATTACCCGGTGGGACATCGAGGTCCCGCCGGGACTGAAACGCGACGGCTGCTACCTCGTCCTGAGCAACCACCAGTCCTGGGCCGACGTGCTGATATTGCAGCGCAGCTTCAACCGCCGCCTGCCGTTCTTCCGCTTCTTCGTGAAGAAGGCCCTGATCTGGCTGCCCTTTCTCGGCGCCGCGTGGTGGGCGCTGGACATGCCGTTCATGCAGCGCTATTCCAGGGAACAGCTGGAACGCCAGCCGGAGCTCAAAGGCAGGGACCTGGAAAACGCCCGCGAGGCCTGCCTGAAGTTCAGGCAGATCCCGGTGGCCATGATGAACTTTCCCGAAGGCACCCGTTTCTCGCCGACCAAGCGGGCGCAACGGAGCAGCCCCTATCGGCACCTCCTGGAGCCGCGCATCGGCGGCATCGGGCAGGTGCTGTACGCCCTCGGCGACGAACTCGACGCCCTGGTCGACGTCACCATCGTGTTCCCCGGGCGCGGCGGCACGGCCGCCCCGACCCTGTGGCAGCTGCTCTCGGGCCAGGCCGAGCGGGTAACGGTGCGGGCGCGACAGGTGCCGATACCCGGCCCGCTGCGCGGCAGGAACTTCAGGACCGATCCCGATTTCCGCCAGGAACTGGAGCGCTGGGTCACGCAAATGTGGTGCGAGAAGGATGAACAGATCGCGGCGCTCGAAGGCGCCGGCCGCGCGGGGTCGGAATTCAGTTCCTGATCCAGCCGATCACCGCGCGCGCCCAGTTTTCCCCGTCCTCTTCCTGGATGAAGTGCCGGCCCCTGAGCGTCGCGTGAGGCTGGTTCCTGGTGCCGGGCACCCGCTTGAGGAAGACTTTTTCGCCCCCCGCCATGATCGGGTCGTCGTCGGAGAAACACATCAGCGCAGGCTTGTGCCATTCGCGCAGAACCTTCCAGGCCGCGCGATTGGCGGCCGCGGCCGGGTCGTCGGGCGCGGTTGGCACCAGCAGAGGAAACTGGCGCGCGCCGGCCTTGTATTCCTCGGCCGGGAATGGCGCGCGGTAGGCCTCGATTTCCCCGGCCGTCAGCTTGCCGCGCCCGAACAGGTTGACGATGAGGCCGGTATCGAAATCGGCATCCTCCTGGCTGTACCTGCGCCAGCGTTGGAAGGCCTCGTTGGCCGGGATGTCCCCGGTCGGCAGGGCCGTGTTGGACAGGGAAAAGCGGTCGAAGCGCTCCGGGACCTCGGCCACCAGCCGCAACCCGATCAGGCCGCCCCAGTCCTGGCCGAGCAGGGTGACGTCGCACAGGCCCATGGCCACCAGCCAGTCCTTCATCCACTGCACGTGCCGGGCATAGGTGTAATCGCCGCGCTCCGAGAGCTTGTCCGAGCGGCCGAAGCCGACCAGGTCAGGGGCGAGGGTACGGAAGCCGGCAGCGGCAAACAGCGGAATCATCTTGCGGTAGAGGTAACTCCAGGTCGGTTCGCCGTGCAGACACAGTACGACCGGCCCATGGCCCGGACCCTCGTCGACGTAATGAATGCGCAGCGGGCCGAGGTCGGGGTCCCTGATGTCGCAATAATGAGGCTCGAACGGAAAGCCCGGCAGGTTCTCAAAGCGCTCGTCGGGGGTGCGCAATACGGTCATGGCTGCTCCTTGGGCCGGCCGCTTTGTTCTGGCCGCGCCGGCGCCGCCAATCCACCAGGCGGAAGCCGAGCAACGCGGCCAGGATGGCGGCGTAGATCGTTGGCTCAAGAGTATCCAGTTTGACCTGCCAGTAGAAGTGCCAAACAGCGAGAATCGTGATCGGGTACACCAGACGGTGCAGTTGCCGCCAGCGTCGCCCGAGGCGCCGCATCATCGCATTGGTCGAGGTGAGTGCCAGCGGCAGCAGCAACACCAGGGCCGTCACGCCGAGCGTGATGTATGGCCGCTCCGCGATGTCCTCCAGGATCGCCGTCACGCCGAAGCGCTGGTCCAGTCCGGCATAAACCAGGAAATGCATCGAAACGTAGAAGAACGCGAACAGGCCCAGCATGCGCCGGAAGCGGATCAGCCAGTTCCAGCGGCTCAGGCGGCAAAGGGGCGTCACCGCCAGGGTGATCAGCAGGAAATTCAGCCCCCACTTGCCCAGCCGGTGCAGCAACTCCTCGACCGGGTTGGCGCCCAGGCTCAGGCCGGCCATCCCGAACGTTTCCAGCGCCAGCCTGCCCAGCGGCAGCAGGCACAGCATGAACAGTACGACCTTCAGGGCCCGGATCGCTCCGGGACTCGGCGCCGCCTGCATCAGTAGTTCTTGCGCAAGTCCAGGCCGGCGTAGAGCGCGGCCACTTCCCCGGCGTAACCGTTGAACGGCAGCGTCGGTTGTTTCTCGGCGAACAGGCCGGCGCCGATGCGGCGCTCGCGCGCCTGGCTCCAGCGGGGGTGATCCACTGCGGGATTCACATTGGCGTAGAAGCCGTACTCGTTGGGCGCGGAGAGGTTCCAGGATGTCCTGGGCTGGCTTTGCGTGAACTCGATTTCGACGATCGACTTGATGCCCTTGAAACCGTACTTCCACGGAATCACCAGCCGCAGCGGCGCGCCGTTTTGGTTGGGCAGTTCCTTGCCGTATACGCCCACCGCCATCAGGGTCAGCGGGTGCATGGCCTCGGCCATGGTGAGGCCTTCCTCGTAGGGCCAGCGCAGGATAGCCCGGCGCTGCCCTGGCATCTGCTCCGGGTCGAACAGGGTCTTGAAGGCCACGTACTTCGCATCCGCGTTCGGTTCGAAGCGCCTGAGCAGGTCGCCCAGGGGGAAGCCGACCCAGGGCACCACCATCGACCAGGCCTCGACGCAGCGGTGACGGTAGACGCGGTCTTCCAGGGCGTGCGGCCGAAGGATGTCGTCGTAGTCATACCTGCCCGGTTTGCCGCACTCGCCCGAGACTTTGACCGTCCACGGCCGGGTGCGGAATTCCTGCGCGTTCCGGTAGGGGTCTTCCTTGTCGGTGCCGAACTCGTAGAAGTTGTTGTAGGTGGTGATGTCCTCCCAGGAATTGGGCGCCTCGTCGGTGCTGTAGGGCCCAGGCACCGTTTGCAGTTCGGGCGTTGCGGCCAGGGACCGGCCCGGCAGCGCCGCGGCGGCCGCGCCGGCGCCGGCGGCGAGCGCCAGGCCGCGCAGGAATTGCCGCCGATTCAGGTAGTTGCTCTCGCTGGTTATTTCCCAGGATCGAATCTTGTCAAACGATTTCATGGCATGGCCCGGTTGGTTTAGCCCATTAGACCCGGCCGGCAACGATCGCATTTCAAGGCCTGGGCCTGTGAACACTACGTGGGTCCGCGCGCCTTGCCTTTCACCAACCGGACAAGCACACTCAATCATAACAGGCCTGCAATCGAAGCTTTCCGCATACGATGGAGAATCTCGCGCAAATCCTCCTGCTGCTCGGCGTCACGGTCGCGGTCGTGGTCGCCTTTCAGCGCCTGCACGTGCCGACCAGCCTCGGGTATTTGCTGGTCGGCGTCATTCTCAGCCCGCACACGATCGGCCCTTCCATCCACCTGGACGAGTTCTCGGCGCTGGCCGAGTTCGGCGTGGTCTTCCTGCTGTTCACCATCGGCCTCAATTATTCACTGCCTCAACTGCACGCTTTGCGGCACCAGGTCCTGGGACTCGGGACCGCGCAAGTCCTGCTGACGACCACCCTCGTGGCGCTGCTGCTGTGGCTGGCGGGCCTCCCCGCCGCCGCGGCATTCGTCATCGGCGCAGTCTTTGCCCAGTCTTCGTCCACCATCATCGGCAGCCTGTTGGCCGAGCGGGGGGAAGAGAACAGCCCGCATGGCCGGCTGGGGCTCGCGATGTCCGTGTTCCAGGACGTCACGGCCGTGCCGTTCCTGGTGGTCATACCGGTACTGGGCACGGCGGCGGGTTTCGACCTCCTGGCAGGCGCCCTGGGTCTGGCGATTGCGAAGGCTGCCCTGGCGTTCGCGCTGGTGTTCTTCGTCGGCCGCTGGTTGCTGCGGCCACTGTTTCACCTGGTTTCGAGGCGGCGCTCCGCCGAGGTCTTCACCCTGGCCGTGCTGCTGGTCGCCTTGCTCGCCGCCTGGTCCACCAACAGTCTCGGTCTGTCGCTGGCATTCGGCGCTTTTCTCGCCGGGATGATGCTGGGCGAAACCGAATTCCGTCACCAGGTGCAATCCAGCATTCGTCCTTTCCGTGACGTTCTCCTCGGCCTGTTCTTCATCGGCATCGGCATGCTGTTCGATCCGGCCGCCATTGCGGGTGCGGTGCACTGGGTCTTGCTCGGCGCGCTGCTGCTGATGGTGAGCAAGACACTGATCGTGGCGACGATGGTGCGCTGGAGCGGCATCGAGGCCTTGACGGCCTGGAGCACCGCCCTGCTGCTGGCGGTGGGCGGCGAGTTCGGTTTCGCATTGATCGCGATTGCGCTCGCGGCCGGCGTAATCGAAGAGCAAGTCGGCCAGATCACGCTGGCCGCCGTGCTGTTTTCGATGATCGTGGGCGCGATCCTGATCCGCTTCAACCAGGCCATCGCTGCCCGGCTGCTCAGGACCCGGCGCGGCGAAGCCGAAGGGGCACTGGAAAGGTTGCTGGATGCCCCGGAGCAGCAGGTCGTGATCGGCGGCTACGGACGCGTGGGGCACACCATCGCCGTACTGCTGCAAACGAGCGGCGTTCCGTGCGTGGTCTTCGACACCGACCCCAGGAGAGTGGCGCAAGGACGGGCGGACGGCCACCAGGTCATGTACGGCGACATCTCCGACCCGGACTTGCTCGCCGCCATCCACGTGGAGCGGGCGGCGCTGGTGGTCATCAGCGTCGACCAACCCGCGACCGCGCTGCGCACGGTGTCATTCGTGCGCCATCGTTGTCCCCAGGTGCCGATCATCGCGCGGGCCAGGGACCTCCAGGCCAGCTCAGTCCTCATTGAAGCAGGCGCCACGCACGCCTATCCGGAAGCCATCGAAGCGAGTCTGCGCCTCGGCGCGACGGCGCTGCGCATGCTGCGCGTGCCGACCGACGACATCGACCTGATCCTCCAGGGGGTGCGGGACTGGGACTACCAGCCGGTGCTGGAAGAGGAACCCGCGCCAGAACCCGCGCCAGAACCGGCACCGGCACCGGCACCGGAATCGGCACCGGAATCAGCATCGGGACCGACGCGAGAGCGATAATTTCACGAGGAGATGCGGAACCATGCACAAGCCCTTCACCCTCGTCTGCGGCCTGGCCCTGTGCCTGCCGGCGGGCGCCGCACGCGGCGACTCCTTCGAGATGGAGTCGCTGTCCTGGCTTTCCGGCTGTTGGGAGAGGGTCGACGCCGAGGCCGGGTCGGGTGAATTCTGGACTGCGCCGGCCGGAGACTCCCTGTTCGGCGTTTCGCACACGGTCAGGGACGGGCGGACCGTCGCCTTCGAATTCATGCAGATCCGCCGGGCGGACGATGGCGCGATCGAGCTGATCGCCCACCCTTCCGGCCAGGCCGTCACCACGTTTCGGCTGATCGAGGCGCCCGGGCACAAGGCGGTGTTCGAAAATCCGACGCATGATTTTCCGCAACGGGTCATTTACCAACTGCGGGGCGCGAATGACCTGCGGGCCTGGATTGAAGGCGAGGCCGGCGGCGAATACACGCGGGTCGAATTTCCCATGATGCGTTCGCACGACGGCACGCTGTGCGCCTCCGGGGTTCAGCCCGGGGACGCCGCCCCGGCGTCTCCGCCCACCACGCCCGCTTCGCCTGCAATGCCGGGTTTCTCTGCTGATCAGCCCGAGCAGGAGTAGAGCATGTACGAAGCCAGCTGCCATTGCGGCAAGGTGCGGATGGAAATCGCCGAATTGCCGCCGACCGTCACCGACTGCAATTGTTCGCTCTGCCGCCGTTACGGCGCCCTGTGGGCTTACTACCGGCGCGACCAGGTGCGGCTGGACGCCGCTCCGGAGTCGCTGTCGGCCTATGTCTGGGGTGACCGCACGATCGAGTTCTGGCACTGCCGCAACTGCGGCTGCCTGACCCACTACGAGAGTGTGGAGAAAAACCCGGACAGCCGCTTCGTGATCAACGCCCGCATGATGCCGCTGGCGACGATGCAGTCGCTCAAGGTGCGGAAGCTGGACGGCGCCGATACCTGGGAGTACCTCGACTGAGCCAATTCCTCAGAGTGGCCCGGGCCGGTCCGGACCCGCGTACAGCGCCTGGCAGAGATCGACGGCGTCGTTGGCCAGACGCTGGATGGGAACCTGGCCTTGCACACCCGCGGTACCCAGGTCGTAAGTCACCTGGCCCGTCTGGCAATCGAAAAACTCCACGGTCATGCTTCCGTCCTGCTCTTGGCTGAACGGCGGAGTGCCTGAATCGAAGATCATGCCCGAGGTCCAGGAGATATCCAGTTCGGCGGTGTCGCCACTGAAGGGTCCCTGCGCCGTCAGCCAGCGATGGCCCGGATCGCCGATCAACGCGCCGGCACCCGCGTCCGGGCGCTCCAGGTCATAGGTGAACCAGGCCAGGAACATGCTGTTGCCGTTGTCGAACACGTCCATCAGGAATCCCTGGCCGGCCGTCGCGGGCTCGTACCAGGCGCCGGCCATCGCGTGCGTGATGCGGAACGGCGCGGGCGGCGCGAAGATATAGAAGTAATCGCCGGTTGGAGAGTAATCCCACGATTGCGCGACGAAATAGTAATTCGTGTTGGCTTGCAGCTCCACGGTGTCGTAGTCATCCAGCGTAGCCACGAGGTTGAGATCGGGATTTGCGGTGTTGATCGGCGCGCTGTAGATGTGCAAGCAGAGATCCACGTCGGTAAAAGTAAAAATGTCGGTGTAGTAGTAAGTGCCGCTGCGCGACACCTGCACCGGTCCCGTCTGGCGGTAATGCGAAGTGCCGCATTCGGTGCTCACGGTGGTCTCTGAGCCGGTGAATGTCCCTTCCGTCATTGCGGGCACGCTCACCACCCGGTTCGATGTCACGGCGCCCGGTCCGGAGAAGGTCAAACCCCAGGTGCCCTCGACGTTCTCGCACCAGTGCTGCACGACCAATACGTAG
>Ga0105090_10000634_pt1 | contig 17853 bp, 23 predicted proteins | sample PPLLak3March2015_FD_79110 | JGI IMG/M metagenome (GOLD analysis project Ga0105090, IMG submission 79110) | Freshwater sediment microbial communities from Prairie Pothole Lake near Jamestown, North Dakota, USA - PPLs Lake P7 Core (1) Depth... | ecosystem: Environmental > Aquatic > Freshwater >... | reverse complement strand
GCAACCGCATCCACTTCTATGTCGATGCTGGTCGTGGAATTCGCCCCGAGCAGGGGGTTGGGAGCGTCGCGCACGCCGTCCGCCTGAACAACGTCTACGACGCCAACAGGGACACAGCTGTTCAGCGGACTGTTGATCGCAGCCTGACCGGTGACGATTGGTTCGGCGCGTTTGAGTCGGCCGTGATCGACGCCGGGTACGACGGCTACGTGGTCGACTTCGGCGCGCAGCGTTCTGCCGTCCTGATTGGCGACCACTCTGTCCCGGTTGCTCCGTCTGTTCAGCGTTCTGCACTCCGCTACGCGCCGCGCCAAGAGGGCGAGACCGACAAGGCCTACGCCAAGCGCGCGATCGACACGCTTCCCGAGCCGGCCGAGCTACCCGAAGAGCACGACCGCTACTTTGACATGACGGTCCCGGGTGCGACTGTCGTCCCGATGAGTTCGCTGATCTCGTCGAAGACCGAGGAGGACAACGCGAAGGGTGGCAGCAATGCGCCGAAGCGGTTCCGCGCTGCCTACGATGGCATCCTGACCAAGCGTGGGCCGATCGAGGTCTTCGACAACGGCAACGGCACCTACACGATCAAGGACGGCAACGGCACCTACACGGGCATGAAACGCTACGGGTGGAAAGAACTCCCCGTGCAGATCATCGACAAGCACCGCACAGCATACGTTGGATGGGATGTCTCGAACGCGAACCGCAACGAGCTCCTGCGCCGCGTCCCGCCCAAGCACGAGGAGTTCCGCGGTGGCCACATCACCATCGCTCACGGCGACCGGGCCAACGTCACTGCCGCCCCCGAGGTCACGCGCGCCGAGGTCATCGGCGAGGCCAACAACGAAAAGATTCAGGCGTTGATTGTCAGGATCAACGGCAAGGAGCACGCCCCCGACGGACGCATCTACCACATCACTTGGTCCAAGGAGCCGGGCATCGCGTCTAGCGAGTCGAACGAGGCGATCGCGGATGGATGGACACGGTGGTCGAAGGACAAGTTCATCACCCTGAACCTGACCGAGCCGTTCCGTTTCAACCCGGACGACATGAAGGCGCTGCGCCTTGAGCCTCATCAGGTGATCGGCGTGGAGCTGAACTCCGAGGTCGCCCAATTCATCGCGGCCAACCCGCTTCCGAAGGAGTCAATCCCGCTGCCGGCGCGCACGATGGCGGAGCGCAAGCTGACGCCGATGATGGCCGAAGCGCATCGGCGCATGGTGCCGTACTCTGCCAAGATCAGGCGCGTCGCCGAGGACGTCGGCGGGTTGGCAATGGTCGCCCCCGTCAAGGGGATGAAGCGCGCCGCGGAAAAGATGTACCTCAGCTACTCCGAGGACATCAACGAGAAAACGCCCGAGCATGGCGGCCTCCCGGGAGGGGCGAGGACGTGGCACCCTGAGATGATGAACGACCTGTTGCGCTCGACGATCGTTGTCGGGTCGGCCAACGAAGTCCCGCCTGCGATCGCCGCCGTGTCGGACGCCTTCGGTGGGCGTGTCGTCAAGACGAAGGACAGGTTCGCGAAACCAACCGCCGAAGGGTACTCAGATGTGCTGATGGTGGTCAGGGTGTCCGACACGCTGAACGCCGAGGTTCAGATCAACACGCCCGAAATGCTTGCCGCCAAGGGCGCGGGGCATGAGCTGTACGCCATCAGCCGCAATCCCGCTGTCAGCTCAGAAACTTACGAACTCGCCGTCGATCTTCAGCGGCGCGTTTATGGCAAGGCGGCGAAGGCAGGCTATTCGCCGGGGGTTTCCTCGAACACCGCCCGCGATGACCTGTCGACGGTCTCTGCGACGAGCTCGTTGAACTCCTCGAACGACAGGCTGAACAGGTCAGCCCCGGGGCCGCGCGGAGTTGGCGATACCACGCCCTTGCCGGTGACCACGGCGGTGGATTCCCAACCTAGACCGTTGGGTCGACTGACGCAGACGAACGGCCTGCCGTCGGATTCGAAGAACTCTGCATTGGCGGGGAAATCGGATCGCTTGAACATGGGTGAAACCTCCTTGATTGGTGACGCCCAAATTGTAGGCGAAGACCAAACAGCTGTGTCTCCTGTTCAACAGTCGACCATGCGCGAGGACATCACCGAGCAGGCTGTTTGGCTTGAGCAGAAAGCGAGCGAGGAGGGGTATGCCTCCGTCGATGATCTGCTGATGAACAACACCCGGAGATTCTTTGAGTTGGCCGGGCAGTGGCGCGAGCAGCACCCGGAAGAATTCGACGAAGAGCCGATGACTCAGGCAAGCGTTCTCCGCTGGATGAGCGAAGAGCAACGGCAGTGGGGCGACAGCGGCATCATTCCCGCGACCAAGATGGCCAAGTACGCGAACGCGATCGGCGGCGTGGTCGATGCCATCAGAAACGGCGAACGCCTAGACGGCGAGACGGTTCCTATCTCTCCGGTCCCTCCTGTGCTGCGCATGCTCAACGTCCCGTCGCAGTGGATCACGGCCAGTATGAACATCGCGCACAAGCTGTTCGCTGATGAAGCCACGACGCAGCACGACGACCCGCGCGCCGGCAAGCATCGCGAGGACTTCGAAGGGATGACGACGGCCGACGTGATGACGATGTTCAGCGACCCGCTGATGGTCATTCGCTCGGGCAGGGACGGAAACCAATACGAGGTCATCGCCAACAAGATGGGGGCCAAGGGTCCGATCATGTTCGCGGTCACACTCGACGTCGCGCCGGTCAGAGGTAGCTCCGCACGGATGACGGTCATCAGCAGCGGGTACAGCCTGACCCCGGGGCAGATCGTTGGGAAGATGGTTGGCGGATCGGTGATCTACGCCAAGTCGGTCGCCGAAGTGCATGAGATGTATGGCGACGCCGCGTCGCTCAATGCCGCTTACAACAGGGGCGAGGAGCGGAGCTGGTCCAAGGAGAATCCCGGAGTCTCACCGGGTAAGAGTCGGCCTCAATTGCCGCTCGCCGCCAAGAACCAGCTCACGAAACAGATTGTACGAAGCCGCGACGACGTTGTCGAGTGGGCGAAACAGCGATCGACAGCTGTCAGCCGGTCTGTGCTGCGCGACTCGGCCGCCGACGCTGTGATGGACTTCGCTGTACCGACATCTGTTGGCCGGGCTGTTCGCGACAACCTGTCAGACGCGATCCGCGGCAGCGATGGGTTCAACTTCCTGCACCGCACGATCGCCACGCAGATGCACAAGGCGCGCATCAACCCGGAGTTCGGGAAGGTGTTTGATCTAGGTCAAAAACTCCTAGACCATACGGCCATGTTCGCTATGCGGGCACAGGAGAAGGCGCCGTCGATCCTGCCTGACCTCGGCAAGATGACCCTGCGCCACGCGATGCCGTGGAATTGGGGTGAGATGTCAGGCCTCAAGGAGGCTGAGAACAACAGTCTCGGACAGCTGTTGGCAGAAGGCACGCTGTTCAACGGCCCGAACCCGCACACCGGCAAGGTCTTCACCGACGCCGAGCTGCGCGCCAAGGGCATGTCCGACAGCGAGATCGACCACTACCGGGAAGCCCGGGCCGCCATCGACCAATCCATCGACGACTCGGCCAAGGCGCTGCTGATCTCGTTCGCCCGTCAGGCCGGCATCAACGCCGAAGACCTCGACGCCTACGCCGAAATCCCGACGAGCCTGCGCGACACCCACCGCCACATCATTGCCGACCTCCAATCGCTCGGCAAGAACAAGGCGATCAAGGATGCCAATAAGGTTCTGTGGGAAGCTGAGTCCCTGAAGAACCACGGGTACGCCCCGCTGATGCGCTTCGGTGAGCACACGGTCAGAGTGACTGACGCAAACGGTGACGTCGCGTGGTTCTCCATGCACGAGACGTTGGCCGACGCCAAGCGGACCCAAGCCAAGGTCTCCCACTTGGGCACCGTCGAGACCGGCAAGCTGAACCCGATCGAGTATCAGATGTTCGGCTCGATCACCCCGGGCGTCATCGAGTCCTTCGCCAATCACATCCCGCTCAACTCGGCCGCCGAGAAAGAGGCGATGCAGGACTACCTGCGCCTGACGACGTCGCACCGCAGCGCGATGCAGAGAATGATGAAGCGCGAGGGCATCGCCGGTTTCAGCAGTGATGCCACCCGCGTCCTCGCCCACTACGTCACGTCGGCCGCCCGGCAGAACTCGAAGCTCATCAACGACACGCGCCTCAACACAGCTGTGTCGGCTGTGAAGGACGGGGACATCCGCAAGGAAGCACAGCTGTTGTCCCAATACCTGCGCGAGCCGCAGGAGGGCGCCGCCAAGATTCGCGGCTTCCTGTTCTTCAACTTCCTCGGCGGCTCGATCGCGGCCGGCATGGTCAACATGACGCAGCCTGTCCTGATGACCTACCCGTACCTCGCACAGTACGGGGTCGGCCGGGCCGGCGCTGCCATGTCGGCCGGCATGAGCGCCACGAAGCAGTGGATGTCGTCGCGCACCGTGTCCGACCCTGTGCTTCGCGCCGCCATGCAGAAGGCGCACGACCAAGGGATCATCTCCCCGCAGGAAATCTTTCAGATGATGGCGGCTGCGGAGACTGGAACCTCCTCGATCCTCGGCCACAAGTTCATGCGCCTGTGGGGGATGAACTTCGCGATCACCGAAGCATTCAACCGGGCGCTGACCTTCTCGGCGGCATACCGCATCGGCACGGACCTCGCAGCATCCAAGGGTCTGACCGGCACGGCTGCCACCGAGGATGCCTACGCCTTCTCTGTGCGCGCTGTCGAGGACACCCAAGGCCTGTACAACAAGGGCAACCGCCCGAATTGGGCGCGCGAGTCGGGCGCCCTCGGTGTTGCCGGCACGCTCGCCTTCACGTTCAAGCAGTATTCGATCGCCTACGTCGAGTTCCTGAAGCGCCTGTGGGACAACGGCACGGTGGGCAAGCGCAGCTTTGCGATCGCCATCGGCATGCTGTGGTTGGCGGCCGGCGCGAACGGGCTGCCCGGGGCGGACGACCTCGACGACATCATCGAGACCGCACTCGCTTGGCTCGGCTATCCGAAGAACATGAAGCGGGTGAAGAAGCAGTTCCTCATGGACACCTTCGGGATGTCGGCCGACGCCGCGGACACCGTGTTGGTTGGAGTGTCCAAGTTCCTGCCGCTCGACATTCAGGCTCGCCTCGGGGTCGGCAACATCGTCCCGGGCACATCCCTGCTCAACCCGACCAAGAAGGCATCCGTCTCCGAGATGACCGAACCGTTCGGGCCGATCGGCGGGGTCATGGCCAACGCATTCAAGTCTGCACAGGGGGCCGCGCGTGGCGACGTCAGGGGTGCGGTGATGCCAATGCTGCCCAAGGCCATCGGTGACCTCGCCAAGGGCTTGGAAATGGCCTCCACTGGCGAGATTCGCGACAACGCCGGGCGCCTCATCAGCAAGGCGGACGGCGTCGATGCCTTCGTGAAGTCGATCGGCTTCCAACCGGAGGACTTCGCGATCCGGTCCCGGGCCATGCGCGAGCTGCGCAACGACATCGACACGGTGCGCTACGTGCAGGACACCTACAACGGGATGATGGCGCGCTCGATCGTCGAGAAGGACAGCGCCCTGCGCGACAAGGCACAGCTGTTCATCAAGGAGTGGAACGCTTCGAACCCCGAGCTGCGCGTCAAGTCGGACATGGCCACCATCCTGAACCGGGCCAAGCAGATGCAGCTTCCGCAGATCGAACGCTTCGTCAAGGCGACGCCGGCTGCACAGCGGGCGATGGTGAGAGAGACGCTGAACGGCAGGTAGCCGACAGCTGTTGTGGCCGCCTGTTGGACTGTTGTCTAACAGGCGGTCTTAGACAGCTGTGGTAACTTGGCTCCTCGACAAGGGCTCGAACCTTGGACCTACGGATTAACAGTCCGGCGCTCAATGCGATCAAATGGCTCAACCACGCCTATAAACGTCACAACACATCTAACGAGTTGTGGTGTTTTCAGTGGGTTCGTGGAGCGATATTAGACATTCTCTTAGACAGTTCGACAACCTCACAGCAACAGCTGCGCAACAGCTGTCACAGCCTGCCGAGGGTGACGAGGGTGATCCACGCCTCCCAAAAGAGCTTGGCTCTGCGTCGCCACGCCATGCCTATCAGGCGGCGGTGGTCGCTCATCTAATTGTTGAACTCCTGTGCCGGTCCAGTTGTGGTGCTACGTTCCGCCTGTCTGATGTACCTCAAGGCTGTCTGATGGCGGGTCTCTCCGGGCCACTTGCTTTCGACGGCCATCAGTAGTTCGTGGTACAGAGTTTGACGGGTGGCGAGTTGCTGTTTCAGCTTGGCGTTATGTTCCCGCTCAAGTTCATAAAGCCGCCATGTTGTGCTGAGTTCCTGCCTCAGTTTTGCCTCGTCACTTAAGGTCATTTCACTTCCCTTTCAAAAATGGCGGCGACCTCTGCGCTACTCAACCAACCCGTTGTAGTCGGCTTCGTGGCGGCGAGTGCTGCTTTCATCTGCTCCCAAGCGGTCAAACTGGCAAGGCCGGCAGTTCGCTCAATCACGAGTCTTTCTGCCGCAGTTCGTAGCATCACGATCTGCTTGTTGAGTTCAGCATTTTCCTCGCTTGAAATTCTGTTGCCATCCCACCGCCGCTGCCTTTCCGCTTCAAGTTCGGCTTTTGCGTCGGCGAGTTGCTGTTCAAGTTCTTTCACTCGCCTTGTCAAATCTTTTTTCTCGAATAGTACTTGCGGTATGCTCATTTCAACTCCTTCGTCTTCTTTCCGTTTTGAATCAAACAAACCGAAACCGCCCTCGGTGCCACAGTGCTGAACTTGCCGCACCAGTTGTGGTACTTCGTCCCCGCCCTGCCTTTGGCATGTGACACACAGTTTTTGCAATGCTCTTTCTTGTTCATCTCACCCTCGCCGAGAGGCGATCAGAAAATCGCCGGCCTGTTCGAGTTCAACAATCCGCGCAAATGTCTTTGAGCCTGTGCAAAAGAAATCCTCTTGCAGACGCCGCAGCAGGTCATCCTTGGCTGCGATCTGCTTCCGCAAAGACTCTGCCTCTGTGTGCTTGCCATCGACAATTCCGTGACATGCTTCACAGGCTTCCCACCCGTCCTTTTTGCCTTGCTCAATACCCGAGCGAAATTCGGCGAGCAGTTCGTCGCACAGGTCACATGCGTCGATAGGGTTTCCGTGTTGGCAACTCATCTCATCTCCTTGTCAATCGCTTCCATAGCCTCAATCTCCCACCCTTCGTATTGGGCGCGTGCAACGTCCTGCACAGTGGGCAGGTCTTGCCATTCGTTGTTCATTTCATCCCCTTGAGTGCTGCTGCCAATGTCTTCCTGCGCGACCGAACGCAGGCTGTATATACATGCTCCCTGCATTCGGGCTCGTAGTCGTGTTCGAATAGATCAAGCAGCGTGCCTAGTTCGTAGGCAAGGCCGGCGATCGTCTGTTCGTCATGGCGGGAAACCAACATCAGCCTGTCGCGCTCTGCGCACGCCGCGTCGCGCTCCTTGGTTAGCTCCTCGATTTTGTCTTGCAGCCCATCGAGGATTTCATCGAGCAGTCCCATCATGTCCTATCCTCCGGCGGCATGGACGGACGCTGAGTACGCCTCGCCTGCCCCAACGTGATTACACCCTTCACACCTGTTGTCGACTGTGCTGCGGTCGTACCGGCAGCCCCTCGACATCGTGTCCTGCACCCACTTGTGGCGCTCAACGAAGTTGCCGTCGTAGATGTACTCGCGGTTCGGCGCGTAGTACCCCGGGGAGTGGCCCACCCGGTTGTGGCAGCCGTACCTGTGACTGTCGTCGGTGCGCGTCCGCTCGTGGACTTCGTGGTCAAGCACTGGCACGTTGAGCTCCAAGCAGGACGGCGGCCGTAATCGACATCTGCGACATGATGTTCAGCGCCTCAATCTCGGCGCGGATGCTGCGGGATTTCTCGCGCTCCTCGTGCCGGCGGATGGCGGTTCGTTTGGAACTGTTGAGCCGCTTGGCGTCCTTGCTCTTGCCGATCCCATAGACCGGGACGTTGTACGGGCCTAGCCGGGCGACATGAATCTCCTCGTTGGAATGGAGGATGTTCAGGTATTCCCGGGCGTTCCGCAGCGTGATGTGGCACTCGTCGGCCACTGACCGGGCGGTCGCCTCTCCGTCGCGCTCGAACATATACCGTACCCTTTCGATCGTGTGGTTGATTGTCCTTGGCAGCATGGCGATCAGCTCAGGGCGTCGAAGAAGACTTTGACCAACGCCACCGCTGCGATCAGGTAGGCGACCACGCTGATGACTGAGAACAACCAAGCACTCCCATCAAACTGCTGCTCCGCCCAAGGCAAGTCCCAATTCGGGTCGCGCCGCAGGCACCGGGCAGTGATGTCTTCTTCAGGTGTTTCGGGGGTGGTGTTTTGGTTCATGGTGATTCCTCCTTGACGTCAATTATCCTGACGCCGGAAGAACCCGCAACAACTTTCAACACGTGATTACAGCTGTCAGTAATCGCGCAATATCTCGATGCGGCACGGCCCGTTGCGGGCGTACCTGCGCACCTTGATGCTTCCCCTGATCTCGATCAACCGGACATGCTTCGATATTGTGGATCGCGACATGCCGGTCTGATCCATGAGCTTCTTCGTGGTCACGGCGCCCGACAGGATGGCCATGAAGACGGTGTTGCTGACGGCCTCTTCGACCGTCGGCTCGACCTTGTAGTTTGCCGACACGGCAAGCTGATGAAGGATCAGCTCGAACAGAGTCGCCGGGTTTGCCGGCGGCCTCAGCCCTTCAGCTTCGTCCATGCGTCCCGCTTCCTGTCGCGGCACTTGTCACACCGCCAACGCAGCACGCCGCTCTTGGCTCGGTATGAGTGGGTGGCGTTGCACATGCGGCACGTTTGGCACAGCTTGCTGCTGTGATCCACAGCCCCTTTGTTGTCGTCGCTACTCAACGCCTGAGCTTCCAAACCCGCTTTCACCCCTGTCTGTCCCGCTGAGGGCGAGCTCTGCCTGCCAATCGACATCGAGCACAGGCACGAACAACAGCTGTGCGATCCTGTCGCCCTTGTTGACGACGAACGGAGCACGGCGCTGACCGTTGGCTTGGAGGATCACGCCGATCTTCCCTCGGTATCCGGGGTCGATGATTCCCGGCGAGTTCAGGACGAACACTCCCTCCTTGGCGGCGAGCCCGCTCCGACTGCAAACGAGCCCGACCACGTTCTGAGGGATGGCTATGATGACGTCTGTCGAGACGACGGCAGACCCTCCGGGTTGGATTAGGTAGTTGTCATCGGCGCGCAGGTCGTAGCCGGCATCGCCCGGCTTGGCCTTGGTCGGGGCATCCCCCAAGAACGATACGATCGGTCTCATGCCGTCCTCCAAATGCGGAACCCACCGGAGGACCGGCGGGCCGAGAACTTCTTGCCGAAGCGGCGGCCGTACTGATAGGCCACCGACCGGGCCAAGCGTCCCGCCTCGCCGTCGATATAGACCGAGTCCCCGACATCCATCTGAGGGAACGGATAGACCGACGCGCCGCGCTCGTTGAACCGCTTGGGGATCGGGACTGCCTTCACGATGTCGATGTTCATGGGTTCTCTCCCTTGAGTTGCGCAACAACAAGCTGCGCATATCCTGCAACATCCAACCACGAGTCGACATAATCCGGGTCGCCGTTGATGATCCGCCCGATCTTGTGGGCGATCATCTCAAGCGCCTCCTTTTGCGAGGCGGTCAGGTTGCCCCAACCTTGGTGTCGTTGCATCACCCGCTTGATGGCCTGTGTTACATCTGCATGCCCCCCGAAGCTCCCATATCGGGAGCCCCGCTCGGCGAGGACTTCGTTCAGTTCGGTGCTCATATTGACTCCAATGAATCGACTTCGACGGTGCGGCGGCGCTTGATGTATTCCTCGGTCTGCTTCCGGGTCGTGTGACCCGCGAGCTTCTGAGCATCAAGGCCGCGCAGGTCGGCATCGGTGAGGGACTTGGCCCTCAAGTCGTGGATTGTAAAACGCTCTTCAATCAAACCTTGGTCGAGTGCGCGTTGCGTGGCACGCTTGAACATCGAGGCATAGCCGTCGTAGGTGTAGGGCTTGCCGTCGTGTTCGAACAGGTACGTCTTGGCTGTTGCCGCGCGGCGCTTCACCATGTCGGCCACATCTCCCGACATGCGGAGCAGCAGCCGGGCGCCGGTCTTGTTCTGACAGACGTAGATGCCGTTGTCGCGCAGGTCGGACAGCTTGATCTTCAGCACGTCACTGATGCGCTGCGACGTCACGTAGCCGACCTCCATCACGTCCTGCACAACAGTCGGGGCAACAGACTTCACAGCTGTGAATTCCGAGTTTTCGACGTAGCGCGACCGCCCGGTCTCCGGGTTGCGCTTCAGCCGGTAGCACGGATTGGCTTGGATCATTCCCCAATTCATTGCGTAGGTCAGCGCCGCTGACAGCACGGCGACTTCCCGGTTGGCGCGCACCGGCGCACCGCGCTTGGTCAGGTAGTCACTGATGCACCGCCTGTCGAGAGACTTGACCGCCATCGTGCCGAACGCCGCCGTCAAGTAGCGGACAGCATCTTGGTAATCGGCCTGCGTGCGGGCTGACTTGGACGGGACGACTTCACGGACGAACCTTTCGAGCAGGCTGCCCACCGTTCCGGGTTGGAACTTCACCTGAGCCAACTTCGCATGCGCGTCGCGCGCCTCGGCCTCGGTCGCCCCGAGCCTGACCCACTTGTTTGCCGGGCTCACCCAATAGAACGCCCCGTTTTTCCAGTACGTCCTTATGATTCCGAGTGATGGCTTCGAGAGCCCTGAAGTTTGGTTGGTCACGATCGTCCCTCTCCAATAGGTTGTGCTGCTCGATGAGGGGTCTGCCCTTGGCCGAGCGGATGAATGAGACGCCCATCTGCTGAAGGCGCCTGCATTGAACCGCCGGCCGGGCTGTGTCTGTCAGGCGCTCGACGCCCTCTTCGTCGAGCCACATGGTCAGAACGGGATGTCGTCGCTATCCATCGGCGCCGGCTTGGGCTTCGGCTTCTCTGCCTGACGCGGCTGTTCTTTTTCCTTGGCCTCGAACATCGAGACGACGACCGAGTCGCGGCCATCGGGGTTCGGAACGCCGGCCGGGTTGAACGTCCGCTTCATGGTCAGCATCAGGTCGCCGTCGTCGTTCTTCCACATGGCACCGATGTTCTCGTAGCGGCCCTTGGTTTCGCCGTCCTTCTCATACTCGCCGGTCTTGACCGCGAGGTCTCTCACTCTACGCCACGCCATTTTCATCTCCTTGGTTGGGTGCTTCGTTGGTTGGTTCTTCCTTGGCGCCGACGACTGCACGCAGCTTGCGCTTCAGCCCGTCGACACCCTTCGTTACCGCGGCGTCGCCCGGAAGGAGGGCGGCGCGACGCTCCAAAAAGGCCTTGCGAAGATCGTCGGCCTTGGTTGGGTATTGCTCGGTGAATTCGCGGATGTGGATCGAGAGCTCGTCGAGTTCCTTGATGCTCCTCGCCCCGCGGATGTCCTTGGCAAAGTCTTCAGCCGCTTCGTTTGCGGCGAGCGGCAGGTCTTCACCTTGGTAGATGTTGATCCCGATGCCGTGCAGTGCGATGCACTTGGTCAGGCAGCGGCGTTGTGCGTTGTTGATGGCGCAGACGTCAGGGTTGTGGATGGCCTTGTTCCTGTGGTCCATCACCGGCAGCCACTCTGTCATCTTCTTGCCGAATGCGGTGACCTCCACGCCAACCATCATGGTCTCGTTGTAGGTGATCGGTTCGAGCCACGACCAATTCGCCTTGCCGTCCTGACGCAACAGCTGATCCACAGCCCACGACCACGGAAGGTAGCCGAGGCCGTTGCGCTCGCTCGCGAAGTTGCTGATGTCGATGCGCGAAAGCTCGATGTACTTGTTGTCTGTCACAGTGATTTCTCCTTGATTCTCAGCACACGTGCGCCGGGTTTGGTTTTGAGGAATGATGCGTAGAGCTCGGGGTGGTCCTTGGCGAACTGCTTCTCATCGAACGAGAGGCCGTCATTGTTGTTCGCCCAACTCGCCAACAGCCTTCCGTCTTCGGTCATCAGCTGCTCGCGTTCTTCCAAGAAGTTCTTGATGACGGCCTCGGAAGAGGAGGCTTGCTTCTCGATTTCCCTGATCCATGAGCGGTCGTGATGCAACCGACGACAGGCTTCAACAACAGCCCTGTCTGCCACGGCAAACGACCCCGGCTTGGCGCGCGACATCGCGATGTTGCATTCCTCGGCGGTCATCGGCGGGGGAATCTTGGGGAGGACGAAGTCGTGCCAAAACCCGCGCTCGGCCTCGATCAGATCGTCGATGATCGACTGATCCGCATTGATGGTGTATTCCTTGTAGGCGTTGCCGCCGATCAGGACCGCGAACGACACCTTGTCCCACCCCATCACGGCGCAGTAGTGCATGCCCTGCACCAAGTAGTAATCAGGGACGGTGTCGTCATCGTCGTTGTCGTTCTCTTCCTTGCCGCCCCACGCCTTCGCTGCGAACTCGTTGGCCGTCTTGATTTCGAGACCCCACTTGGTCGGCTTGAGGCTGTTCCATTGCGCCGACACTGTTGGCATCTCCATGATGATCCCGTCCACGTTGGCGATCATCCACGGCCGGTCGGGGTGGCGGAACAGCGTCTCGTCCGGCTTGGAAACCACGACACGGTTGCGCTTGGCGAACTCCATGCGGACGACATCCTCAAGCGCAGAGCCCCAATACAGTGGGCCGTTGCTTGGCAGGGCGACCTCGGCGATCGGTTCGACCTTGGACTTCCACACCGAGTAGGGCGTGGACCACGGCGAGATGCCTAGGATGCCGGCGGCGTCAGAGCCGCCGATTCCCGATTGCCGTTCGATCAGTTGTTGAGTGGTGAGCATGTTCCCTCCGTCTTCGAATAGACACATGGTACGGGGATGAACAGGCCCACACAACCGAATAAAACAGTGATAGACAGCTGTTACAACGAGGCCACGATCATGGTCACGCGGCCGACGATCGAGTGCGTTTCGGTGGTCAGCGTCGGGTATCCATCGCGGTTCGCAACGAACACCGGCGACATGGCGTTATCGAACTCGACGCGCCGCACCATGAACCGGTTGAACGCCGAGGCGTCCTTCGACTCGATCAGCACGTAGTCGTTGAGGCCGATGCTTGAATCGCCGATCAGGCAGATGTCGCCCGCCTTGAACAGGCGCAGGTTGCCGGTCTCAATCTCGATCCCGAGCGGGTTGTCGATTCGCACCGCAACGATCTCGTTCCGCAGGCCGACGTCAATGTACTGCTCAGGCTGTTCCTTGAGGGACCGGGCGCCCGTCCTGAACACCGGGATGCCGATGCGGCGCGGGGTGTAGTTGCCCGGCTCTTCGCGGTCACCGTATGCAAGCCAATCGGGATCGACCCCCAACCACCCGGCGATCTTCTCGATGCGGTCGTAGCTTGGCTTGCCGCTTCCGACCACGTAGCGCCGCGCCATCTCGTAAGAGCACCCGGCCACGGCCGACAGCTCGCGCAGGTCTTTCCGTTCCTTGGTCAGCAGCAGGCCGAGGCGGTTCGAAAACCGGGTCTTCTCGTTGGTTGAAATGCTCATCTTCTTCGCCGACTCAAGCGAAGAGAACTTATTGGGTTGGACTTTCATGGCCTGCCCTCCTCACATCTGTTGCACAGTTGTTGGAAATGGTTGCGAGCTTTGTCGCTCACTCGTACCATGTTTTCGCGGCGTTGTTCGTTCCCGTTCTTGGATTCATATAAGCACATCCGCGCCCACAGTTCAACCCGCTCAACAGCTAACCACAACTGTTCAACATGACACTCACGCTCAGGCCATACCAAGTAGATGCGATCTCCGAGGCGCGCATATCGTTGTGCTCCCACAGGCGGATCATCATCAAGGCGCCGACCGGCGCCGGGAAGACCGAGATGGCGATGGCCATCATCCGGTCGGCAGTGGAGAAGGGCAAGCGGGTCGCCTTCGTAGTCAACCGGGTGAAGCTCCTCGCTCAGACGTCACGGCGCTTCTTCCGGGCCGGCATCCCCCACGGCATCATCCAATCCACGAACACGCGCAACCCCGATCTGCCGGTCGTTGTATGTAGTGTGCAGACGGTGGCCCGCCGTGGCATGCCGCACGTCGATCTGATAATCATCGACGAGGCCCACGCTGCCGCCGGCAGCAAGGACTACCGGGAGATGATGTTCTCCCGCAACGCCGTGAGGACCATCGGATTCACAGCCACCCCGTACTCCCGCGGGCTTGGCAAGTTCTACCCCGAGCTCGATGGACACCTGTTCGAGGACATGGTGGAAGTCGCCGACATCTCCGAGCTCACCCGGTTGGGGTTCCTCGTGGATTGCGAGGTCTATGCCCCGTCCGAGCCCGACCTGACCGGCCTGAAGTTGCAACGCAACCAGTTCGGCGAGCTCGATTACAGCGACAAGGACTTGGCCGGGGTTGTGGATAAGCCGAAGCTGATCGGAGACATCGTCGAACACTGGCTGCGCCTTGGGAAGGGGAAGCCGACGATCTGCTTCGCGACCAACATCTCGCACTCGCAGCACATCGTCGCCGAGTTCAATGCCGCCGGTGTCACGGCTGTGCATCTCGACTGCTACATGGATGAAGACCTTGCCGAGGAGATCATCCGCCGGTTCAAGGAGGGCGAATTCACGGTGCTCTCCAACGTGGCGCTGCTCGCAGAGGGGTTCGATCACCCCGAGACGGAAGTGATGATCCTTGCCCGGCCAACAAGGTCTCTGATCCGGTACATCCAAATGGGTGGCCGCATCCTCCGGCCCGCCGACGGCAAGGAGAAGGGGATCATCCTCGACCACTCGGGATCGACGCTCAAGCTCGGCTACCCGAACGACGATCGCGACATCCCGTTGTGCGACGGACGCCCGGCGACGTCGGCCCCGAAGAAGCCGACCGAACCGCCGCTGCCGAAGAAGTGCCCGGCCTGTTCGCTGCTGAAGCCTGCCGGCGTCCATGTCTGCCCGGGGTGCGGCTTCGAACCGAAGCGACCGAACGCCATCGCCGAGGACAAGGGCGAGAAGTTGGTCAAGCTGGACCGGAGCAAGGCCACGATGGACGATAAACAGCTGTGGTACTCACAGCTGTTCAGGTACGCGATGGACAAGGGATTCAAGCGTGGGTGGGTGGATCACGCCTACCGGGAGAAGTTCGGCGTGTGGCCGCGCGGAATGCAGGACAAGCCGGAGACAGTCGGCACAGAGGTCCGGGGATGGATCACCCACCGGGCGATCAAGAATTCGAAGAGCAACCCGAGGAGGGCAGCATGAGCAGAGTGGCGGCGAACGCAGCAGCAGGGAAATGGCCGGGCGTGCTGACGAACCTTGGCGTGGAAGCAGCACTGCTTACCGGGAAGCACGTGACCTGCCCGTTTTGCAGCAAGCCGAGAAACTTCAGGTTCGACGACAGGGGGATCGGGTCGTGGATATGCACATGCGGCGCCGGGGATGGATTCAAGCTGTTGCAACAGCTGTTCGGGTGGGGGTTCAAGAAGGCTGCCGACGAAGTTGAGAGGGTGGCCGGGTTCGCCGAGAGCAAGCAGGTCACATCGGGCCCGACCAACGCCGAGAAGCTGCGCGCCCTGCGCCGGGTGTGGTCCGAGTCAGAGGCCGTCTCTCCCGGGGATGTCGTCCATCGCTACCTGCGCAACCGCGGCCTGCGGTTCAATGGGACGCAGAACATCCGCCTGCACCCGGGCATGCGGTTCCGGGACACAGAGGGCAACGTCATCGGCACCTTCCCGGTCATGCTCTCACGGGTGCAGAACAAGGACGGGCAGGGCGTGTCTCTGCACAGGACGTTCCTGACCGAGGAAGGGAAGAAGGCAGAGGGAGGGAACGCCAAGCAGCTGATGCCGGGCCTCGGCATAGCCGGCGCCGCGATCCGCCTCGGCGAGGTTGGCGAGGCGATCGGTGTGGCAGAGGGCATCGAGACGGCGCTCGCGCTTGCTCACAGCACCACCATGCCGGTGTGGTCGGTGGTGTCGGCGTCGGGCATGGAGTCGTTCATCCCTCCCGATTGTGTCCGTCGCGTGGTGGTCTTCGCTGACAACGACGCCTCATTCACCGGGCAGGCGGCGGCCTATTCCCTCGCCAAGAAGTTGGTGCTCAGAGGGATCAAGGTCGAAGTCATGGTGCCATCCCGCACCGGAGATGATTGGCTCGACGCCATCATGCGGGGTGAGCTGTGAGCGCCGGGTCGTGGTTGTGGAAGAACGGCGACATGATGATCGCCTTCGGACAGACGGTGAATTACGAGGAGATCGCCGAGTTCTATCCCGATGCCGAGCCGGTCAAGCCGCGCTTCGTCGGGAAGAACGAGAAGGTGGTGATGCCGCCCGGATTCGCCGCGGATTTCAAGACGGTGATGGAGTACTACGGGGAGAATCCTGACGACATTGAACGGGTGTGGAAGCCATACGTCCGGCAGTTCCCGAACGACACCGCACGGAAGATGTCCGCCCTCGCAGCAGACATTCGTCGCAGGATTGAGCATGGGATAAACGATAGAATACGGACATCAATCAAGGAATCGAGAGATGAGACCACATTACGAGACGGGTGAAGACCTGTTGAATGAGACCTGCTGCATGTCGGTTGTTGCAAGTCGTTGGGGGTTTGTCGCACACAAGTTGTCGGCCAAGACCTATCGCCTTGACTTCGCCCTGCACACCCCCGACAAGAGAAGGGTGGTAATGGCTTTCGCCGAGTACAAGCGGCGCCACGTGCGATCAGACAAGTACCCGAACTACCGGTTGTCGCTTCTCAAGGTGCAGGCCGCAGACAGTGCGTCCGTGGCATCGGGCAAGCCGACCGTGCTTGTCGTCGAGTTCGACGACGGGGTGTGGTTCGCGCGTATCGCCGGACTCGATCGGGTGATGCGTGGCGAGACCATCATCAGTGGCAGGACCGACCGCGGAGACCCGGCCGACGAGGAGCCGATGGTCGAGTTCGCGGTGGCAGACATGACCCGGTTGGCAGGCACATGAGCCGCGTTCAAAGCACCGAGGAGAAAATCCGGGAGCGGCTGCGCGAGATTCGCGAGTACGCCGAGCCCTACGCTGCGGCCAAGGCCGAGGCCGGGTTCCTTGAGGACTTCAAGAAGTCGAAGCTCGCCATCCTGATGAAGAAGTACGAGGCCGATGGGTTCGTGTCCGCTGTCGCACAGGAGCGCGAGGCGCGCGCCGACCCCGAGTACATCGAAGTGCTGCGTGGATTGCAGGTCGCGGTCGAGAGGGCCGAGACACTGCGTTGGAAACTGCTGACTGCCCAAATGGGCGCAGAGGTATGGCGGTCCCTTGAGGCCAGTCGCCGTGCCGAACTTCACTCAACCGGCTTCACAGGAGATTGACCCATGAATCAAAAAGAACTGATCGACACGATCGCCAACGACCTTTGCATGACCAAGGCATCGGTGCGGCGCGTGTTCAAGCATGCCGGCGCACTCGCGGCTGAGTCCGTGAACAACGGTGGCTCGTTCCAACTGCCCGGCATCGGTTCGATCCGCCGCGGCATGCGCCCCGCGATGCGCCGGTGGATTCCCGCGCGCAACGAAGTCAGGGTCGTCCCGGCCACGGCCGTGATCCGGTTCCGTGCGTCCAAGTCCATCAAGGAAAAGATCGCGTTCTGATGCGGTACTCCCGCACAGAGTCGGCCCACATGGCTGCCGTCAAGGGGCTCTCGTGCTCTGTGTGCGGGACAGCCGGGCCAAGCGATGCTCATCACATCCTGACGGGGCGCACCCCGGGCAGGAAGTCGCCGGCATTCACCTGCATCCCGCTCTGTCGCGACTGCCATACCGGACCGAAGGGAATACATGGCGACCGCGCCATGTGGAACATCTTCAAAGCGACAGAGCTAGGCTG
>Ga0105090_10000633_pt1 | contig 17863 bp, 12 predicted proteins | sample PPLLak3March2015_FD_79110 | JGI IMG/M metagenome (GOLD analysis project Ga0105090, IMG submission 79110) | Freshwater sediment microbial communities from Prairie Pothole Lake near Jamestown, North Dakota, USA - PPLs Lake P7 Core (1) Depth... | ecosystem: Environmental > Aquatic > Freshwater >... | reverse complement strand
CTCGGGCATCTCCTCCGCCTGCTGGCTCCGGTCTCGTTGCTGGGAACGGTCTGGCTTGTGCTCGCCCGCAGGACGTCGTGGCAGCAGGCGCGCACGAGCGCCACCGGTCGTCTTCGCGGGACCCTGCAGCGCCGGTTCACAGCACCGGATCGGCGCCAGACGCTGGCTCGGGCGCTCCTGTCCTACTGGCGGTTTCGCTGGCGCCCCGATCTCCTGCACATCCAGGGTTATTCGACAAGCCAGCTCTTCGTAATCGAGTGGGCGCATCGCAGGCGACTGCCTGTCGTGTACGAAGAGCATCAGACGCCGGACGCCATGTTCAACTGGTGGGGAGGGTTCGACCGGAGTCTCGAGAAAGCGAACGTCGTCGTGGCCGTGTCCGAGAAGAGCGCCGAGGCGCTGCGGGCGGTGTGCGGCGTGAGCCAGCGGATCGTGGTGAGGAGTCCGCTTCTGCCTGACCCGACAGGCCCCGGCCGTCTGAACGCTCGGAACGGTCCTCCTGACGGGCGGATTCGGTTAACCACCGTCGCGCGCCTGTACGTTACGAAGGGACTCTCGTACCTGCTCGAGGCCATCGTCGAGATCCGGACGACCCATCCCGAGGCCGAGTTCAAGGTTTACGGTGATGGTCCGCTCCGCGAAGAACTTCGCGCCCGCGCCGAGGAGGTTGGCCTCGTAGCCGACGCCATCTTCCCTGGCGCGTTCACGGATCGTCGGACTCTTTCGCGCATCATGGCCGACACGGACATCTTCGTGCTGCCATCGATCCTGGAAGGGCAACCGCTTGCGCTGGTGGAGGCCATGGCCTATGGATGTCCGATCGTCGCCACGTCTGTCGGTGGCGTTCCGGAGCTCATAGAAGACGGCGTCAACGGCCTGCTCTGCCAACCGAAGGATCCGATCGGCCTTGCCCGGACGGTGTGCGCTCTGATCGAGGATCCCTCGCTCCGCGCACGGTTGGGAGCCGAGGCCCGTCGCACGTACGAGCGCAGCCCCTTCCAGCCTGCTGCGCTCTGCAGCCACTTCGCGTCCCTCTACGAGAGCGTGCTCGAGGACGCTACGGCAGCAGCCTCGTGAAGGTCACCCCGTCCTGTCAACCCTCCCTGTCGCCGCCTCGCCGGCCATTGCGAATTGCCATCTGTCCGGGGGACCTGGCGCCCCTGCGAGCGATGGTCGATGGCGGAGTGGTTGCTGACGGAACGTACGTCCTACAGGGCTACGTTGCGCGCGGCTTGCAGAAACGCGGCCATCATCTGATGTTCCTGGCGCCACGCGGTCCTGACGAGATTGAGACCGCTCATGCACTGCACGAGCCTAGCGTGGCGCGTCGAACGTGGACGGCCAGCCGCTGGTTCGAGGTAGCGAGCAAGGGGACCTGGCGGGTGCAGAGCCTGCTCGGAGTACCCTACCTGAACGTGTTCTCCAACCTGCGGCTCACGGACGCTTGCCTTAGGTGTTTGCCTGGCCACGATGTGATCTACGAGCGCAATGGGCTGTACAGCATGGGCGTCGCAAGGGCCTGCAGGACGCTCGGGCTTCCGTACGTGATGTTCTTCGAGGCCGATCAGCTCATGGAGCAGGACGTGCTGGGACGCCCCCTGACGGGGCTGCTCCGCCGGCGGGCGGAGCAGACCCTCCGCTACAACCTGACGGCCGCTGACCGCGTGATCTGCGTGTCGGCGGCTGCGCGCGACCACTTGGTCTCCACGTGGTCAGTGCCGCGCGAGCGCACCGTGGTGCTGCCGAACGGGGTGGATGTCGATAGGTTCCATCCTTCCGACCGGTCCCGTGAGGAGGGGCGCGCGGCGTGGGGCCTCGGCGACGCTCCTGTCGTCACCTTCGTCGGCAGCTTCTTCGCGTGGCACGACGTGGGCATCCTGCTCGACGCGTTCCAGCAGGTCCTCGCCGCCCATCCGCGTGCCCGCCTCGTCCTTGCCGGAGACGGGGACCTGCGTCTGATGATGGAGCAGCGAGCCGCCAGCATCGGCCTCTCCTCGTCCGTGCTCTTCACGGGGCTCCTGCCCCATGGCGACATCCCTCACCTCCTGGCCGCGGCGGACGTCGCAGTCGCGCCGTACCCGACGATGAAGAGGGAGCTCTGGCTTTCGCCACTCAAGCTGCTCGAGTACATGGCGTCGGGATGCGCGGTTGTGGCGTCGGCGGCCGGGCAGGTTGCCGAGGTCATCGACAACGAGAAAAACGGAGTGCTGGTTCCCCCCGGCGACACGGAGGCCATGGCCGCAGCGATGGCCCGCATCCTCGGTGACCGGAGCCTCCGTGCGCGACTCGGGCACCAGGCCCGGTCCGATGCGGTGGGTCGGCACTCGTGGGCCGGCTACGTGTCGCGTCTGGAACAAGTGTGTGTAGCTGCCATCGCGGATCATGCCGGCGGCGGCGCAACCGTGAGGAAGAGATGAAGGTCTTGTTGGGAAAGGAGAGCCCGATGTTCTGCAAGCTGAGGGCTGTCGGAGTCGGATGGCTGCCGGTGGCGGCGCTTGTCGTCGTCGGCCTCCTCGGCCCCGGGGCAGTACGGAAAGCGACAGGGCAGGCCAACTCGGACTTCATGGCGTACCCGAAAAACTTGACAGACTACACCGCGTTCAACACGGTCAGCAAGAACATACGCCAGCTGACCTTCAATCGGATGCCCGGGCTGTCGCCGGACTATCGAATCGGTCCGGGTGATGAGCTGGAGTTGACCATCATTGGGATGTTCAGTGCGCCCCAGACACTGAGGGTGAACGAACTCGGCGAGATCACAATCCCGCTGGTTGGAGCTGTAGCGGTCGCCGGCCGGACGGCCGAGCAACTGGAGTCTGAGGTTGCGAACACACTCAAGGAGAAGGGGCTGATCGCAGATCCCGAGGTGCTCGTGTACATCTCGCAGTACGAGGCGAAGACGATCTATGTCGTCGGCGAAGTCGATCGCCCGGGGGAGTACTCGGTATCGTTCGAGATGACGTTGATGGACCTGATCTTCCTGGCGGGAGGCATCGATTTCACCGCGGCCCGGTACGGCTATCTTCACCGTCGTGCTGGAGCTGGCCCGCCCGCCTGGAGACCGGTCTACGTACAGGCCGACGCGACGCAGATTATGCGCAGGCCTGACGTCGCGCAGCCGGGCGAAGCAGTCACCGAGATCGATCTGCAGCCCATGAAGGAGGGCGGCGTGCTGGCTCGCAACATCGTGTTGCGGGACGGCGATGTGTTTTACGTCCCTCGGCGGAAGATCGACATCGTCTATGTGATAGGAGACGTTCTCGGGCCTGGGGCGTTCGAGCTGCCGGAGGGGAAACGAATGACCGCAGCCCAGGCAATCTCGCTGGCGGGTGGTCCTGCGAAGACGGCGAAAATGAGCAAAGGCATGCTGGTTCGATACGAAGCCGATGGGCGGCGCCGCGAGTTCGCCGTCGATTTCGCTGCCATCCTCAAGGGCAAGCAGGCGGACATGGATGTGCGGCCGAATGACGTCATCTTCGTGCCGGGAAGCAGCGGCAAGACCGTGGCGTATGGCCTCCTAAACACGATTCCCAATCTCGTGACGACGGCAATTCTCTTTTGAACCATGCGGTGAGGGGGAGACATGCAATTCGGACATAGGCACTTCACCGTCGGCGGGGCCGCTGCCGTGGCGATCATCGTCGTGGTGTCGCCGTGCCTCGCCGCATCCGTCGCGGGTGCGTCTCAGGACCCAGGCCATCCCGTAACGGGGCAGGTGGCTCCCGCCACCGTCGAATACCTGATTGGCCCGGGAGACCTGCTGTCGATCGCCGTGAACGGGGTGAACCAGATACAGCAGACCACGCGAGTCAGCAACAGCGGGCGGATCCACGTTCCATACCTTGGGATCATGAAGGTGGCGGGGCTGACGGTCTCTCAGCTCCAGGCTGAGATTGCCGGGATGTTGCGTGCGCGACAGCTGGTGGTGGCCCCGTGGGTCACCGTGCGGATCGAGCAGTATCGCGCACAGCCTGTGTACGTTCTGGGGGAAGTGATGACGCCGGGTCAGTTCGTGATCAAGGACGAGATGTACCTCGTTGACCTGATTTCACTGGCGGCCGGCTTCAACGAGGTGGCGAGTCCCATTGGCTACCTGTACCGCCGCAAGCCGGACGCCGGGCCACTGCCCGAGGGCGAAGCCCCGACCGACGAGGCGATCACGATCGATTTCCGGGCCCTCAACGAAGGCACGAGGCCCGAACTGAACGTGCGTTTACGTGGTGGCGATGTGCTGTATGTCCCTCAGCGGCAGAAGCAGTTCTTCTTCGTTGTGGGCGATGTCGTGAAGCCCGGCGTCTATGAAATCAGGGCCGACGAGCCGAGCCTGCTGCTCAGCCAGGCTCTGTCAAAGGCCGGCGGGCCCCTCCGTACCGCGAAGATGGGAAGCGGCCTGCTCGTGCGCGTCGATCGCGCGGGGGCGCGCCAAGAGCTGTCCGCTGACTTCAAAGCGATACTGCAGGGGCGCAAACCCGACCTCGCGGTTGAGCCGAACGACATCATCTTCATCCCGGGAAGCACGGCAAAGACTCTGGGTTACGGGATGCTCGGGGCAATCCCGAACCTCGCATATGGGGCTGTGGGGGTCGCCAGGTGACCCAAGCCTCTTCTTGATGTACTCGGAAGAGACAAGGATGACCCCGATCAATGTGAGAACCCCCGTTGTCAGCATCATGATGCCGGCGTACAACGCCGAGCGGTTTGTGGCGCGTTCCATCGAGAGCGTCCTCGCCCAGTCATTCACGAACTGGGAGCTGGTGATCGTCGATGACGGGTCGACGGACGGCACCAGGGCGATTGCCGCATCCTATCCGGAGCCGCGTGTGATCGTCCTGCAGAAGGTGAACGGTGGCGAGGCGTCCGCGCGCAACCGCGCGCTCGATGCGATGCGAGGCCAATACGTCGCCTTCCTGGATGCAGATGACGAATGGCTACCGCATCACCTCGAAACGGCCGTCGGCTATCTTCAGGCCCATCCAGAACATGACGCCGTGTACTGCGATGGGGACCATATCACCGACGGAGGGCGACGGTTGGCGACGCTCTCCAGCAGGCGGCGAGGTCCGATGACGGGCAGGCTGTTCGACGAGGTTGTCCGCGGGCCGGACGTCTTGGGTCCACCGCTGTGCGTCGTACTGCGTCGTGAGCCTGTCGTCGAGCATCGCCTTCGGTTTGATGAAGACATCGTCATCGGCCCGGACTGGGACTTCTTCATGCGGTTCTCCGACGTGGGCACCTTCGGCTACGTGGACCTTGCAACGTGCCTGTACCGGGTCCACGACACCAGCATCACAATGCGGGTGAGCCGGGAGAAGCGCGCTCTGGAGCTGGCAAAGTGCCGGACAAACGCAGTCAGGATGGCGAGCTTCCAGCGATGTCCGCTGGACGTCCGGTTCAACGTGTTTCATGACCTGCTCGTCAACCTGCTCCGGGAGCATCCAGAGCAACAAGAGGCCGTTGCCGGCTGGCCCGAGTTCGAAGCGCTGCCGCCGGCCGAACAGTGCCGGCTGCTGCGCTTGATGGGCAGCCGGGCGATTCTCTCGGCGACGCCGCGCGAACGGGTCCTGACATGGCTTGAGCGGGCACGCCGGCTCGACCCGGCCGACCGGCGGGCCGCGCTGCTGCTCGCGGCCTATCGGGCGAGCCCGCGCGTCTGCCGGCTGGCTCTGCGCCTGCGTACTGCGCGCCAGTACGACCCTTTTGGCAAGCCGCCCTTCGCCGACCTCGAGGCCACGAGGGCCTGAACGATCCCACGCGCTGTCCCTTGAGAATCGCGCTCTTCCACAATCTCCCGAGCGGTGGCGCCAAGCGCGCCTTATATGAATGGACGCGACGGCTGTCGTGTAACCACCATGTTGACGCCTACACGCTTGCCACAGCCGATCACGCCTTCTGTGACATGCGCGGAATTGTGAACATCCACGAGGAATACCCCTTCAGGCCATCCCGGACGTTTGGCAGTCCACTTGGGCGTCTGAATCAGCTCCAGAGATGGCGGGACCTCGGCCGGCTCGTCCGGGTTAACCGGCGCCTGGCCACCCGGATCGATGCCGCCAGGTACGACGTTGTTTTCGCGCATACGTGCCAGTTCACGTTCATTCCGGCACTCCTCCGGTTCGTCGAGTCTCCGAGCGTGTACTTCCTGCACGAGCCGTTCGGCCGGGCTGCGACAGGGCAACGCATCGGGGGCCAGCGTGATCCCTTCAGGAACATGTTGGACCGCGTCGATCCGCTTATCAGGCTCTACCGGAATCGCCTCGACTTGGTCCAGGCGCAGTCGGTAGCTGCCGCCGGAGAGCTGCTGGCCAATTCGGCCTTCACGAGTGCCCGCATGATGGAGGGGTACGCCCGCGACACGCCGGTCTGCCGCTGCGGAGTTGACGCCCAGGCGTTCGCCCCGATGCCTGGCACTCGCAAGGGGCCACAGGTGCTTTCTGTCGGTGAGCTCTCTCCCCGCAAAGGATTCGGTTTCCTGATCGATGCCCTTGGCGTCATTCCCCTCGCCCGCCGCCCCGTGTTGAGGCTGGCCTGCAACAGCGTGGTTCCTGCGGAGCGGGAACGGGTCGAACGGCTCGCGGCGGAGCGGTCTGTCCGCCTGGAGGTCAGAACCGATGTCTCGACCACCGAGCTGATTCGCGAGTACAACCATGCGGCGCTGTGCGTGTACGCCCCGGTGAACGAGCCCTTTGGGCTGGTGCCGCTGGAGGCCATGGCCTGCGGGACCCCAGTGGTGGCAGTGCGGGAAGGCGGTGTCCCGGAAAGCGTCATCGATGGCCGGACGGGCATCCTGGTGGAACGCGAGGCGGGGAGGTTCGCGAATGCGGTCGAGTCCCTGCTGGCACATCCAGCGCTTCTGGCGGAGTACGGCCGGAACGCGAGGGACCACGTCGCGGTCAACTGGACCTGGGAGCGTTCGGTCGAGGAACTCGAGGGACATCTCTTTCGTGTTGCACGAGGCCCGCGCCGCGCTCAATGAACTGCGGCGACGCAGGGCGTGGCAGACGGCGCGCCGCTCGCACGGCAACGGCGGGAGTGACCGAGAATGAGCAGAATCCTGGTGACAGGCGGCGCGGGTTTCGTTGGCTCGCACGTGGCGGAGGCTTTGAGCGAGCGGGGTCACTCCGTCACCGTGCTCGATGACCTGAGCGGAGGTTTCCGGGACAACGTCCCCCCGGCCGCAGCGTTCGTCGAGGGGAGCATTACGGACGCGGCTCTGGTTGATTCGCTGTTTACCGCCAGCAGGTTTGAGTACGTGTTCCATCTGGCGGCGTACGCAGCCGAGGGGCTCAGCCATTTCATCAAGCGCTTCAACTACACGAACAACCTGATCGGCAGCGTGAATCTGATCAACGCGTCCGTGAACCACGACGTCAGGTGCTTCGTGTTCACGTCATCAATCGCGGTGTACGGAACCTGCCCGGTGCTGCCGATGACCGAGGACACGGCTCCGCATCCGGAGGATCCGTACGGCATCGCCAAGCTTGCCGTCGAGCAGGAGCTCCGCGTGTGCCAGGAGATGTTCGGCCTCGACTACATCATCTTCCGGCCGCACAACGTGTACGGCGAACGACAGAACATCGGCGACCGTTACAGGAACGTGGTCGGGATCTTCATGAACCAAACGCTGCTGGGCAGGCCGATGACGGTCTTCGGCGACGGGACCCAGACTCGCGCGTTCAGTTACATCGGCGACGTGGCTCCGGTCGTCGCCGGCTCTATTGACGTCCCCGCGGCGCGGAACCAGGTGTTCAACATCGGAGCCGACCAGCCCTGCTCGGTGAACGAACTCGCGGCCGCGGTGGCCCGGGTGATGGACGTGCCGTTGCGCGTTACGTACCTGGAGCCCCGCACGGAAGTCCAGCACGCGTTCTCCTGTCACGGGAAAAGCGCCCGGGTCCTCGGCGCGCGACCTCCGCACGGCCTGAATGAGGGCCTCGCGCGGATGGCGCGCTGGGTGAGGGAGCACGGGGCGCGGACGAGCGGAGTGTTCGAGGGTATAGAGATCAGGAAGAACCTGCCGTCCGCCTGGCGGGTGTGAGGTCGCATCCGGGGCCAGCTCCACGATAATCGGTACGATGTCACCCGAACCTCTCGTTGCCTGCATCGTCCTCAACTCGAACCGGCGCCATGACACGCTGGAGTGCTTGTCGTCGCTCGAGGCGGAGCAGTACCCACGGTGCCGCGTCTACGTGCTGGACTGCCAATCGACCGACGGTTCGGTCGCAGCGATTCGTTCAGCGTTTCCTCACGTGCGGATCGTCGAGCTGCAGGAGAACAATGGATACGCGGGGAACAACAACGTCGGCATCAGACTCGCTCTGGAAGAAGGCGCGGACTGGCTGTTCATCCTGAACGAAGACACCGTTCTGGCGCCAGACTGCCTGTCGCGGCTCACCGCGGTAGGCCAGGGTGACGACCGAATCGGTATCGTCGGGCCCATGGTGTACCACAGCGACGAACCGCACGTGATCCAGTCAGCCGGCGGCGGGTTGACGGAGCGCTGGGAGGGCTTCCATCTCGGTCAGAACGAGCAGGATCACGGCCAGTTCGCTGCCCCGCGCGAGGTGGACTGGATCTCCGGGTGCGCCATCCTCGTCCGGCGCGACGTGGTCCTGGACGTCGGCCCGCTCGACGAGCGGTTCTTCATCTACTGGGAAGAAACCGAGTGGTGCGTGCGGGCTCGCCACGCCGGCTGGCGTATCGTACACGTTCCGCGTGCGAGAGTGTGGCACAAGGGCGTCCAGCGCCACTACCGCCCAATGCCCTCGGTGACCTACTACAGCACTCGAAATCGGCTCCTCTTTCTCGCGGCGCGCCGCGCGCCGATCGGGGCTTGGTTGGTTGCTTGGGCGGAGATAGGACGCACCCTCGCCAGCTGGACCATCAGGCCCAAATGGCGCGGGAAGCGGGAGCACCGCGACGCGATGGCGCGTGGAGTGCGAGATTTCCTCGGCCACCGGTGGGGCCGGATGGCCGGTTAAACTGGCAGCGCCCCTGCGGATCTCGAACGGTCTCCCGCCGCCCACTGGGCTGGGACGGATGTGCACGCGGCGGCCTTCGCACTCGAGTGTCTTGTGCTTGGGAGAACGGCAAGAGGGCGGCTCGCAAATCCTGGGCAATACGAATCGTAATCGTTCGAAGCATTCTATGTTGAGTCTGTCATTGGGCGAGATCCGAACGCTCCTGTGTATCGGCGCGCACGCGGACGACCTCGAAATCGGGGCCGGTGGAACGGTTCGCCGGATACTCGGCGGGGCCCACGGAGTCGAGGTGTGGTGGCAGGTGTTCAGCGGGGCCGGCGCACGGCATGATGAGGCCGAAGCGAGCGCGAAGGACATCCTGCGGCAGGCAAGTGCCTATCACCTTCAGGTCGCCGACTTCCGTGAGAGCTACTTTCCCGATTGTTGGGCAGCTCTCAAGGACGCTTTCGAGGGGATAAAGCATCAGTGCGAGCCGGACTTGATCTTGACCCACTCGCGCGACGATCGCCACCAGGATCACAGCATGCTCTCGGACCTGACGTGGAACACGTTTAGGAATCACGCGATTCTCGAGTACGAGATCCCGAAATACGACGGCGATCTCGGCAACCCGAACGTCTACGTGACGCTGGATGACCGCCTGTGCCGCGAAAAGATCACCGCGCTCCTCACTCACTTCCGTACACAGGCCGGTCGGCACTGGTTCGACGAGGAGTCGTTTCTGGCGCTGATGCGGCTCCGAGGGATCGAGTGCGGACCGGGGGCGCGGTACGCAGAAGCCTTCTACGGGCGGAAGCTGGTGATCTGAGAAGGTCACGATGAAGAGGTGACTGTCGTGCGTGCCGATCTGCTGCTGAAGTTCCTCCCGGTGCGAGTTGGAGTGGTGGCGTGTGTCGTGTTGCTCCTCGTGCGAGGAGTCTCGGTCGTACCGCAGGCTGGCGATCCGATCCCCGGGTACCTCAATCAGATCACTGCCGCGAATCTGGAGGCCGTTGCGACGGACCTCGTGACGCTGTACGGGCCGCGCACCGCCAATACGTACAGCCCGTTTCTGGACGCGTCCTGTACGCCGAGCCCCAACGTCTACCCCAAAAGCACGATAGAGATGTCGGCGGACTACGTGAAGGCCCGCTTCGAGTCAATGGGGTACGCGCCGACATCCATCACCATGGAGGAGGTGCCGGGCGGCGTCGGGCACAACGTGTTCGTCACGAAGGTCGGGGCAACCTACCCGAACGTGTTCATCGAGTTCAGCGCCCACCTCGATACCGTCGCAGGAACGCCAGGAGGCAACGATAATGCCTCCGGCGCGACTGCCGTGGTCGAGCTGGCGCGGGTGCTGCGCGACTACCCGAGCCGATACTCGCTGCGGTTCGCCCTTTGGGTCTCGGAGGAGTACAGCTCGCAGTTTGGCGCCTACTACGGGTCCACGTATCACGTACAGGAAGCCCTTGCTCGTGGAGAACACATCAAGGCAGGGCTCGTGATGGACCACATCGGATGGCCGTATCCGGGCGATCCGACCGGCTACATGAACCAGCTGTCGTACAGCGGGACTGAGGCCGAGTGGATCGCCAGCCTGTTCAACTCGGTGAGGTCGGACTACGGCATTGCTATCGGCTATGGGGCCGATGGCGGGGTGCAGAACTCGGATCAACGTGCCTATTGGAGCCTGGGCCAGACCGCGGTGTTGAGCGGCGGGGGCTTTGTCTACAACCACCCGAACTATCACGACTGCGGCGACACGATTTCGAACATCAGTTTCACCAACGTCCTGCGAACAGCCCAGCAGAACCTGGCGGTTGGCCTCAAACTCGACGCCGAGCCGTTCTATCCGGGCGAGACGACGACCAGGCTGGTTTCGCAGCCGAACCCGTCCGTGTACGGACAGGAGATCACCCTGACAGCCACGGTGATTGCGGCGGCGGGTACCCCGACCGGGGTTGTCGCCTTCAAGGATGCCGATGCAGTGCTGGGGACGGCCACCCTCGACGCATCTGGCGTCGCAGCCGTGACCGTCAGCGGACTGACGTTGAGCTTACACTCTCTCACGGCGGTCTACCAGGGGAACAGCGAATTCAGCCCCAGCACGTCGAACGTCGTCTCGCACAGCGTCGCGTTGACGGGCAATCCCGTGCCGCTGGTGACGGACCTGGAGCCAGCTTCCGTCACGGCAGGAGCCGAGGCCTTTACGTTCGCAGTGCACGGCTCGGACTTCGTGGCAACGTCGGTAGTGCGCTGGAACGGCTCGGACAGGCCGACGACGTTTGTGTCGGCAAGCCTCCTGACTGCGGCGATAGGGGCCGGGGACGTTGGTTTCAGCGGAAGCGCGCAGGTCACCGTGTTCAACCCCACTCCGGGAGGTGGGACGTCCGCGGCGCTGACCTTCACCATCGCCCCGCCCCCACCGGAAGCCGGCCTGATGGCCGCTTACAGCATGGACGAGGGCGCCGGCACGTCTCTGGTGGACCGGTCGGGCCAATCGAACCTCGGCACGCTCATGAACGGTACGGCTTGGGGCACCGGAAGGAACGGCGGCGGCATCACTTTCGACGGCATCAACGATTACGTCATCATTCCGAGCAGTCCGACAATCGACGTGTCCGGGACGAATCTCACCGTGGAGTTCTGGACGAACGTGCTGTCAGGCGGTTCCACCCCGGACTACGTCGTCATTGGCAAGCCTTGGACCTCGGGACAGATGAACAGCCCCTACTACCAATACGGCGTCGAATTCTGGGGGGGCAGCCAGCAGTTCGTGTTCTTCATCGGCACGGCGCTCGGCGTGCATTCGTTTCCAATGGCAGGCTCGTACGCAGCGTGGCATCACGTGGCGTTCACCTACGATGGCGGCTACGTTCGGGGGTACCTCGATGGCGTGCTGAAATTCACAACACCCGAAACGACCAGCCTGACGGCCCGCGGGACGGACCTGCTGCTTGGCGTCGACGGCACGCTCAGACAAGGTCTCAAGGGAAGCCTGGACGATCTCCGGATCTACGGCCGCGCATTGAGCCAGGCCGAGATACAGACGGACATGAACACGCCCGTCGGGCCTGGTGCGCCGCCGACCATCACCTCATTTGCTCCGACAAATGGACCGCCGGGCGCACTCGTGACGATCTCGGGAACGGTATTCAGCGGGGCGACCTGTGTCACGTTCAGCACTACTGACGCGACCTTGTTCAGCGTCACTAACGACTCGCAGATTGTCGCAACGGTGCCCGTTGGGGCGACAACCGGCCCGATTCACGTCACGACTTCGGCCGGCACCGCGACCAGTGCAGCCACCTTCACCGTGGAGCCCAACCCGGAGCCGGTGCTGACCTCCTTCTCCCCGACGAGTGGCGTGGTGGGGACCCTGGTCACTCTGACGGGGACGGGCTTCACCGGGGCGTCGGCGGTGAGCTTCAACGGGACAGTCGCGCCCTACACGGTGGTCACCGACGCGACGATCACGGCGACGGTGCCGGCGGGGGCGACCTCGGGCACGGTCCAGGTCACAACGCCGGGCGGGACGGCGACGAGCGCCGTGGCGTTCACGGTGGTGCCGGCGCCGGTGATCACGACGGTCTCCCCGACGAGCGGGGCGGTGGGGACGGCGGTGACGCTGACCGGGACGGGCTTCACCGGGGCGACCGCGGTCAGCTTGAACGGGACGGCGGCCTCCTACGCGATCAGCAGCGATACCACCATCACCACCACCGTCCCTCTGGGGGCGACCTCGGGGCTGATCCAGGTGACGACGCCGGGCGGCACGGCAAGCAGCGCGACGGCGTTCACGGTGGTGCCGGCGCCGGTGATCACGACGGTCTCCCCGACGAGCGGGGCGGTGGGGACGGCGGTGACGCTGACGGGGACGGGCTTCACCGGGGCGTCGGCGGTCAGCTTCAACGGGACGAGTCAACCGGTCTTCACGGTGGTCAGTGACACGACGATCACGACGACGGTGCCGGTCGGCGCGACATCCGGCCCCGTCCAGGTCACAACGCCGGGGGGGACGGGGACCAGCGCGACGGCGTTCACGGTGGTACTGCCGCCGACGATCGCCAGCGTGAGCCCGGCAACCGGCCCTGCGGCAGGCGGCCAGACGGTTACGGTGGCGGGCACGTATCTGAGTGGGACCAGTGCAGCGACGTTTGGCGGTACGACGGCCGCGGTTGTGAACGTGACGGCCACCGCGGTCACGGTAACAACGCCCCCGCACGCGGCCGGGGTCGTGGATGTCGTGGTCACGACGCCGGGCGGAACCGTGACGGCGGCGGCCGCGTACACGTACACCAACCCGATCCCGCGTATCAAGAGGCTGAACCCGAGCTCGAAGAAGGCCGGATCCCCTGCGTTCACCTTGATCGTGAACGGCGCCAATTTTGTTCCGGATTCGGTGGTTCGCTGGAATGGGCTCGATCGGCCGACGATGTACGTTTCGGCCACTCAGGTCAATGCCGCCATTCCTGCCTCTGACCTGATTTCTGTCGGCACGGCTCAGGTGTCCGTATTCAACCCCGCACCCGGAGGCGGCACGTCAAACGCCGCCACAATTGCCATCAAGCGATAGGACCTCGTCCCCTAGGTCTGGCGTGATGCGAATCGTCTTCGATCAAGCCGATTACAACATGCGCAACAAGGGCAACGTGGCGTTGCTCATAACGGCGCTCGAGAGGTGTCGACAGCTCTTTCCTGGCGCCTCATTGGAGGTCATCACCTCCGGACCCTACCTGCTGAAGTACTACTGTCCTCGGGCGCATCCCGTCAGCCTGGACGGCAGGCACGACTGGTCGGGGGGGCGCGGGCGTGTCGTCGGGTGGCACTTGCTGGCCCCACGCTGGGCGTGGCGTTTCTTCTTCGAGGCTAGGGAGGCACTGCCAGAGTGGAGTGCGCGAACCAGGCTGTGGCGCGGACACGCAACGCATCTCCAGAACAAGTCTGCAGAGGCAACACTGGAGGCAGAGCGGTCGCACGGTGAGAGCAGGGTCGAATCGCCCTCTGACCGCATGCCCCGGCAGGCGGATCTACAGCAAGCGCTGGCAGGCGCGGACCTGCTGGTCGCGACTGGGGGCGGCTATCTGTGCGACTCCGACAAGCCGAGGGCGCTCAATGTCCTGGCACGCCTCGAGGGCGCCGTCGGCCGTGGAACGCCGACGGTCATGGTAGGCCAGGGAGTCGGTCCGATGAGCGACCAGGGGCTTCGTGGCAAAGCGGCGCAGGTTCTTCCCAAGGTCGACGCCATACTCGTGCGGGAAGCGAGGGTCGCCCCGGGATTGCTCATGTCGCTCGGCGTCCCGCCGGATCGGATCGTCATCGGAGGTGACGACGCCGTGGAGCTGGCCTATCGGAACCGCCGGGCCGCTGTAGGCGACGCGCTCGGTATCAGTGTCCGTCTCGCCCACTACACGGACGTGGGGCGTTCCCAGCTGGAGGTCCTCAGGCCGGCGCTTCACCACGTGGCAACCGAACTGAGAGCGAGGATGCTTGGGATCCCGATCTCCTGCGCCGGCCACGAGGCCGATCAGGAACACCTTGCCGCGCTCGCGCGGGGCTACCCGGATGCCACGGTCAGCAGATGGCGCTTCGACTCGCCGGAAGCCATCGCCCGTCTCACGAGTCGTTGCCGGGTCGTCGTCGCTGGCGCATTTCACGCGGGCGTCTTCGCCCTTGCCCAGGGGATTCCAGTCGTGGCTCTCGTCAGGTCCGACGAGTATAAGGTCAAGTTCGAGGGCTTGAGTGAACAGTTCGAAACCGGGTGCCAGGTCCTTCGCCTTGACGATCCGGCTTTGGTGGCACGCCTGGAAGAAGCCGTTCGCGCCGCCTGGGACTCTGCCCCTCATCTCAGAGCGGTCCTCCTTGACGCTGCGGTCCGCCAGATCGAGCTGAACCGCCGTGCGTATCGGCAGGGGCTGTCGCGTATCACGTTCAAGAGGGACGCTCTCGATGCTCCGGGACGCTGAGATTTGCCGCGTCGGCTGTCTAGCGGCGTCTCCTCAGCCTTGCCGCGCCACAGAAGAGCAGAGATGAAGGGGGCCTTGCCGAGGGTAAGCATCGGGGTCGCTGTGTACAATGGTGAGAGGTACTTGGCGGACACTCTCGAGTCGCTCCGCGTCCAGACCCACGAAGACTTCGAGGTTCTGATCTCCGATAACGGGTCTACCGACGCGACGCGAGACATCTGCCGCCAATATGTTGCGTCGGATCGGCGGTTCCGATATTCCTCGAATCGCCAGAACCTCGGTGTCGCGCGGAACTGCAACCGCGTGTTCGAGCTGTCCAGCGGGGAGTTCTTCAAGTGGGCGGACTACGATGACATCCTCGAGCCGGAATGCCTGGAGAGGTGCGTCGACGTCCTGGACGAACGGCCCGACGTTGTCCTGTGCTATCCCCGTGTGGTGCTGATCGACGAGAACGGCAGAGAAACGGGCGCCTATGATCCGGGCCCGAAGACCGGCGCGGCACCGCCCCATGTACGGTTCACCAACCTGATCTTGTTCCCGGAACTGGCAGTTCAGTCGATGGGCCTGATGAGGGCGGCGGCGATCAGGCGGACGACGATGCACGGCAGCTACCCTTCGTCAGATGAGGTCTTCCTGGCCGAGCTCGCCCTGATCGGGCAGTTCTTCGAGATCGAGGAGAGGCTCCTGCGAGTGCGCCGGCACGAGGCGCAGTCCACGCGAGGCGCGCTGACGGTTCAGCGGTCCCGGGTCCTCTTCTTCGATACGTCGCTGCAGGGGAAAATCGTGCTGCCCAAGTGGCGTTACCTGGGGGGGTGTCTGAAGGCGATCAGACGCGCCTGCGTCAGCGCCTACTGTCGTTGGTACTGCTACACCCAGATGGTTCGATGGATGGCGAGGCCGCCCAACGCCCGGGCGCTGGGTAGGGACGTGCTGCTGGCGTCGGGGGCATGGTTGAGCACGCGGAGGCCGGCCGCTTCCACTCGGACCTCGAGTGGCGGAGGTGCCGCATGACCCCCGATGCCCGAGCTGCGGCTGCCGCACCCACATGCCGCTTCTGCCGGTCTTTACTGCGGCGCCTATTCGTGGACCTCGGAACGTCGCCCCCCTGCGAGAGTTACGTGACCTCCGAGACGTTCAATCGCCCGGAGCCGTTCTTCCCGCTCCGCGTCTTCGTGTGCGAACACTGCTTCCTCGTCCAACTTGAGGAGCTGGTCCCGGCGGAGGAGATCTTCGCCGAGTACGCCTACTTCTCTTCCTACTCCGACTCGTGGGTCGAGCATTGCCGTCGGTACGCCGAGACGATGGTGTCGGACCTGGGCCTCGGAAGCCGATCGCTGGTGGTCGAACTGGCCAGCAACGACGGCTATCTGCTCCAGCATTTCGTGGGGCTCGGGATCCCGGTACTCGGCGTCGAGCCGGCGGCGAACGTCGCGCGCGCGGCGATCGCAAGGGGGGTGCCGACGCTCGTCAAGTTCTTCGGGCGCCACGCCGCGCGAGACCTGGCGTCCGAGGGCAAATCGGCGGACCTAGTCTGCGCCAACAATGTGTTGGCGCAGGTGCCGCACATCGGCGACTTCGTGGGGGGCATGGCCCTCATCCTGAAACCCGACGGCGTGATCACGGCCGAGTTCCCGCATCTCCTGCGCATGATGGAAGGAAACGAGTTCGACACCATCTACCACGAGCACTACTCTTACTTCTCATTCTACACGATCGAGCGGATCTTCAACGCACACGACCTGACGCTCTACCGCGTCGATTCACTGCCCACTCACGGTGGATCGCTCAGGATCTACGCGCGCCACACGAGCTCGGCGAACCGCGACACACACCCTAGCGTCGAACAGATGCGCGCCCTGGAGTCGGCATACGACATCAGCCGGCTCGACTCCTACGCGCGATTCGAAGAGCGAGTCAAGGAGACCAAACGCCGGCTGGTCGAATTCCTGATCGACCTCAAACGGGCGGGCAAGCGGATCTGCGCATACGGTGCGCCGGGCAAGGGAAACACTCTGCTGAACTACTGCGGGATCAGGACCGACTTCATCGACTTCACGGTGGACCGCAACCCGTACAAGCAGGGCAAGTTCCTCCCCGGCACCCGTATCCCGATCCTCGCGCCAGATGCCTTGAAGGAGGCCCGGCCGGACTACGTCCTTATCCTGCCGTGGAACCTGAAGGACGAGATCGTTCAGCAACACGCCTACGTCCGCGACTGGGGGGGGGAGTTCATCGTCCCCATCCCCACGGTTCACGTGTACGAATGGGACGTTCACGGGGAGCACGCATCATGAAGGTCGTTCTGTTTTGTGGTGGCATGGGAATGCGGCTGCGGGAATTCTCGAACCAGGTCCCCAAGCCCATGGTCCCCATCGGCTACCGGCCGATCATCTGGCACCTGATGAAGTACTACGCCTTCCACGGCCACAAGGACTTCATCCTCTGCCTCGGTTACGGCGGGGACGAAATCAAGAAGTACTTCCTGGACTACGAGGAACACCTGACGAACGACTTCGTCTTGAGGGACGGCGGGAGGACCGTGGACCTCCTCAGCCGCGATATCGAGGACTGGCGCATCACGTTCGTTGACACGGGCCGGAACACCAACATCGGGGGACGCCTACTCGCGGTACGGGAGCACCTGGACGGCGAGAGCGTGTTCTACGCGAACTACACAGACAACCTCAGCAACGTCGATCTCAATGAAATGACGCGAGCTTTCGAGGAGCGGAACGCGGTGGCCTCGTTCCTTTGCGTGAAGCCGAACTTCAGCTTTCACCTGGTCACGACCGGCAGCGACGGCATGGTCGCGGCCATCGAGAGGGCCGAGCGCGCCGAGCTGTGGAGCAACGGCGGGTACTTCATCCTGCGGCGAGAGATCTTCGATCACATGCGCCAGGGCGATGAACTGGTCGAGCAGCCGTTCAAGCGGCTGAT
>Ga0105090_10000632_pt1 | contig 17871 bp, 20 predicted proteins | sample PPLLak3March2015_FD_79110 | JGI IMG/M metagenome (GOLD analysis project Ga0105090, IMG submission 79110) | Freshwater sediment microbial communities from Prairie Pothole Lake near Jamestown, North Dakota, USA - PPLs Lake P7 Core (1) Depth... | ecosystem: Environmental > Aquatic > Freshwater >... | reverse complement strand
TTGGCGCATCCTGGGCACGCGGCTCGCCACGCAGTACTCCAACAATATCCGCAACAACGCCGGCTTCCTGAACCGCTGCGAGGACACCGACCCCGACGCCCGCGACAAGACCTTCATGCAGGAAGGCCGCAAGGTGTTCAAGGAAGTCGTGCCGATGGCCGCAGCGCATATCGAGCAGCACCTGCACGCGCTGGGCTTCGAGCCGACGCAGGTGCGCCGCTACTGGCTGCACCAGGCCAACCTGGGCATGAACCAGCTCATCCTCAAGCGCCTGGTCGGCCGCGACGTCGGCGACGACCTGGCGCCGGTCATCCTGAGCGAGTACGCCAACACCGCGTCGGCGGGTTCGATCATCGCCTTCCACGAGCACCATGCCGATCTGAACCCCGGCGATCTGGGCGTGATCTGTTCCTTTGGCGCCGGCTATTCTGTCGGCAGCGTCGTCGTGCGGCGCGTCTGAACGCGCCTGGCCGCATCCCGCAGCACGGGGGTGCGGTTTCATCGAAGTGTTAGGGTTAACATTTGTCCCTGCCGAAGGAGAACGAGATGTCCGAACTCACCGCCACCCAGAAGGACAAGCTGATGGCCGACCTGCGCGTGGTCGTCGCTGACGCCGAGGAACTGCTGAAGCTGACCGCCGGCGACCTCAACGAGAGCACCGCCGGCCTGCGCGAACGCCTGCAGCGACGCCTGTCCGACGCCAAGCACAGCCTGCTGACCCTGCAAGCCAGCGCCACCGAGAAGGCCAAGGCCGCCGGGCATGCCGCCGACGACTATGTGCACGACAACCCCTGGCGCGCGATCGCCGTCGGCGCTTGCGTCGGCATGGTGGTCGGGCTGCTGATCGGCCGCCGCTGATGCCCGGCCGGCCATGACCGGCCCAGCTGCTTCGGGCGGCCTGTTCAGGTCGCTGCGAAGGCTGCTCGACACCGCACTGGACATCGCCCAGGTGCGGCTCGAACTGTTCGGCAGCGAGCTCGAACGGGAGAAGTTGCGCCTGTTCGACGCCCTGCTGCGCGCCGCCATCGGCTTGGTGCTGGTGAGCCTGGCGCTGGTGCTGGCGATCGCCTTCGTCGTGCTGCTGTTCCAGGAGACCTACCGGCTGCCGGCCGTCGGCGTCCTGACGCTGGCCTTCGGCGGCGGCGGCTGGTGGTTGCTGCACCGTGCGCGGGAAGGCCTGCGCGCCGCCGAAGGCGGACCCTTTGCGCTGACCCTGGGCGAGATGCGTCGCGACCGTGATGCCCTGGGCGCCGACGCCCCGGTGCGCGAGGAATGATCTACGGCCAGCGCTCCACCGCGCTGGCTCTGCGCCAGCGCGAACTGCTGGTGCACAGCGCAGCGTTGCGCACGCGGCTGGCCATGGAAGCCGTCGTGCTGCGACGACCGCTCGCCTTGGCCGACCGCGTGCGCGACGGCTGGCGCTGGGTGCGGGCCCACCCAGAGGCTCCGATCGCCGCGCTGGTCGTGGTGGCCGTGCTGAGGCCGAGCCGTGTCCTGCGCTGGGGGCTGCAGATCTGGGCCGGCTGGCGCAGCGTGCGACGGCTGCAGCGCTGGGCGGCGGCGATCCGCTGAGTCACCGCAACCCCGGCCAGGGGCGGCGGTGTCGCGAGGGCGACGCCTGAGGAGGATGATTGCGCTATCGTCGCCGCCATGACCGGGTCCAGCTTCTTCTGGCACGACTACGAGACCTTCGGCGTCGTGCCGCGGCGCGACCGGCCGGCGCAGTTTGCCGGCCTGCGCACCGACCTCGAGCTGAACGTGATCGGCGAACCGGTGATGTGGTATTGCCGTCCCGCGCCCGACGCCCTGCCCGACCCCGAGAGCGTGCTGCTCACCGGCATCCTGCCGCAGCAGGCGCTGCAACAGGGCCTGCCCGAATTCGATTTCGCCGCCCGCATCGAGGCCGAGCTGGGGCGCGACGGCACCGTGGGCGTGGGCTACAACAGCATCCGCTTCGACGACGAGGTCACGCGCTTCCTGTTCTGGCGCAACCTCATCGACCCCTATGCCCGCGAATGGCAGAACGGTTGTGGGCGCTGGGACCTGATGGACGTCGTGCGCTGTACCTGGGCGCTGCGGCCCGAGGGCATCGAGTGGCCGCTGCACGACGATGGCGAACTGCGCGGCCGGCCGTCGTTCCGGCTCGAGCAACTCACGCGGGTCAACGGCCTGGACCATGAGGCCGCGCACGATGCGCTGTCCGACGTGCGCGCGACATTGGCACTGGCGCGGCTGGTCAAGACCCGTCAGCCGCGGCTGTGGGACTTCTGCCTGAAGCTGCGCAAGAAGGACGCGGTGCTGGCGGAGATCGGCAGCGGCCGCCCCTTCGTGCACCTGTCGGGCCGCTACGCGGTGGAACGCGGTTGCCTGGCCATCGTCTGGCCGCTGGGCGACCACCCGACGAACAAGAACGAGATCATCGTCTGGGACCTGGCGCAGGACCCGCGCGAGCTGACCGGTCTCGACGCCGCGACGGTGCGCCGGCGCCTGTACACGCGGCAGGACGAGCTGCCCGCAGGCGAGCAGCGCCTGCCGATCAAGACCATCCACATCAACAAGTCGCCGATCGTCGTCGGCAATATCAAGACGCTGGGCGGCGCGGCGCAGCGCTGGGGGCTGGACGTCGATGTGGCGATGCGCCACGCCACATACGCCGCCGCGCTGGGGCGCACACTCGACGGCCTGTGGCCGGACGTGTTTGCGCGGCCGCCCGAGGCGCAGGCGCCCGACGTCGACGAAGACCTCTACGGCGGCTTCATCCCCAACGAGGATCGGCGCTCGCTGCAGCGTCTGCGCCAGCTGAGCCCGGTGCAGCTGGCCGGCAGGCGGCCGGCCTTCCACGACGGGCGGCTCGACGAACTGGTATTCCGCTACCGCGCGCGCAATTTCCCCGAGACGCTGGACGAAGCGGAGCGCTCGCGCTGGCATCGGCATCGTATCGACCGCCTGCACGGCGGTGCCGCGGGTGCGCTCACGCTGGCAGCCTTCTTCGAACGCATCGACGTGCTGGCCGAGTCGGCCGACGAACGCGGGCAGGCGATCCTGGCGGCGCTGTACGACTATGCCGAGGCCATCGCGCCCGAGGCGGATTGATCCGACCGCCCCACTTGCTCTCGATCGAAAACAACCCGGTTTCAATGGGCGGCACGCAGCACGAGCACGGCATTCGTGCCACCGAAGGCGAACGAATTCGACAGCATCGTCCTCGCCGCCACGCCGGCACGTGCCGCATTGGCGACATAGTCCAGGTCGCAGTCGGGGTCCGGCGTGCGCAGGTGCATGGTCGGCAAGGCCACCTCGTGGCGCATCGCCAGTAGCGACAGCACGCATTCCAGCGCCCCGGCCGCGCCCAGCAGGTGGCCGTGCAGCGCCTTGGTGGCGCTGATGGGGATGCGGTGCGCCCGCTCGCCAAAGACAGCTTTGATGGCCGCAGTTTCGGTGCTGTCGTTGGCCGGCGTGCCGGTGCCGTGGGCGTTGATGGCGTCCACCGACTGCGGCGCTATGGCCGCCGAGCGCAGTGCGGCGTGCATCGCCGCCACCTGGCCCTGCACGCTGGGACGGGTGATATGGCTGGCATCGTTCGACTGCCCGTAGCCCAGGATCTCGCCCTGGATGGTGGCGCCGCGGGCAAGCGCGCGCTCCCAGGGCTCGATCACCAGCATCGCTGCACCTTCGCCGAGCACCATGCCCGTGCGGTCCTTCGAGAACGGCCGGCACGAGGCCGACGGGTCGTCGGCGTCGATCGAGGCCAGGGTATGCAGCACCTCCCAGGCCTTCAAGGATCCATTCGACAGCGGCGCCTCGGCGCCGCCCGCCAGCGCCACTTCGAGTTGCCCCCCGGCCACCCGGAGCCAGGCCTCGCCGATCGCCACTGCAGACGAAGAGCAGGCGGTCGAGTAAGTCATGTTCGGGCCGCGCAGCCCGTGCTCGATGCCGACCCAGGCCGCGGCGGCGCTCTGCATGCCCATGAGGATGGTGAAGGGCTTGATGCGGTCCGAGGCTTCGCCGTACAGCGTCTGGTAGCCGGCGTCCATGCTCATCGTGCCACCCATGCCGTTGCCGACGAAGACGCCGGCGCGGCCGCGGTCGAGGTCCGCCAGCGCGCCGTTCGAACCGTCCACTGCCTGCTTCGCCGCGACCAGCGCAAACTGGCTGAAGCGGTCGAGCAGACGCAGACGCGAGGCATCGAAGTGTGCGGCCTCGTCGAAACGTGCCGTCGCGGCCAGCGGGGCCTGCAACCGTGCCGCGAAGGGGATATCCAGGCGATGGATGCCGGAACGACCGGCCTGCGCATTGCCGAACACCTCGGCCGCGCTGTGACCCAGGGGGGAGACGACGCCGATGCCCGTGACCGCCACGCGCCTCATTTCGTGCGCGGCGCAGCCGCTGCCGCGGCGCCGGACGGCGGCGAAGGCGCGCCCTGTTCGGTGACGAGCCGGTCGATGTAGCGAACGACGTCGGCCACGGTGCGCAACTCCGGCATCTTCAAGGGCACCTTGATGCGGAACTCCTCCTCGACATTCCACATCACGTCGACCATGCCCAGCGAGTCGATGCCCAGCCCGTCGAGCGGTGCGTCGGGTGTCAGCCGGTCGAGCGTGAGCCTGGGGTCCCGCGCCAGCATGGCGGACAGCCGCTCGAAGGTGTGGGTGATGGGGTTGTTCATCTCGACTCCAGTCTTGGCTGCGTCGCGGGTGCGTGGTGCGGTGTCGTCGAAGGCGGCGGCGAGAGGTGCCTCACCGTAGGCCGGCGGGGCCCCCGGGTCTGTACGCTTTCGCACAGATCGTACGCGGCAACGGGCTTATCTTTCGATCATGGCCGTTTCGGTCGCCAAACGTCGAATCGAGGGATTCATGCGCTACCTCCTGCTGGCATTGCCACTTCTGCTGGGCCAGGTGCCCGCAGCCCAGGGCCAGGTCTCGGTGGGCATCCAGATCCCGGGCGTCAGCATCGGCATCAACCTGCCCATCTACCCTGAACTCGTGCGCGTGCCGGGCTATCCCGTCTACTATGCGCCGCAAGCCCCGGCCAACTACTTCTTCTTCGACGGCCTGTACTGGGTGTTCCAGGGTGACGAGTGGTACTCGAGCGGCTGGTACAACGGCCCGTGGCGCCGTGTCGCGCCCGACCTCGTGCCGGTTTACGTGCTGCGCGTGCCGGTGCAGTACTACCGGCGGCCGCCGCCCTATTTCCGCTCGTGGCGCCCCGATGCACCGCCGCGCTGGGGCGACCATTGGGGCAAGGACTGGCAACAGCGGCGGCCGGACTGGGACCGCTGGGATCGGCGGTCGGCACCACCGCCCGCGCCCTTGCCCACCTACCAGCTCAAATACCCGCAGAGCCGCTACCCGCAGGACTGGGAACGGCAGCAGTCGATCCGGTCCGAGCACTACCGCTACCAGCCGCGCGAGCCGGTGGCGCGCCAGGAGTACCGGATGCCCGAGCCGTCCCGTCGCGGGGAGGACAGGAGCGCAGACGACCGCGACCGCAGAGGCGACAACAACAAGGGTGGCGACAGCCAGGGCGGGGGCAAGAAGGGCAGCGACAAGAAGGGCAACGACAAGAAGGGACAGGGCGGGAACAAGCAGGGCGGCTGAATTCGCGCCGCTCCGGCCCGTGGCGCACCCGTCGTCGGCCTCGGTCACGCGAACCAGGTCTGTCGCAGTTCGGCAGGCAGTTGCGGCCCGCCGTGGAACGACGTGCGCTGCGCGCGCTCGATGACCTGCCAGAAAAAGCGGTAGCTGGCGCGGTCGTGCAGCGTGTCGCGGTGGCGGATCGGCGCCCAGCCGGCAGCCTGAGCGGCACCGATGATCTCGACTGCCAGGTCGACTTCGGCGGTGGTCGGCGCAAAGGCGTCGACGATGGGCCGGATCTGCGCCGGGTGGATGCTCCACATGCGCGTGTAGCCGAGCAGGCGGCAGGCGCGCTCGGCCGCGGATTGCAGCACCCGCGTGTCCTTGAGTTCGGTCACCACGCAGTGCGAGGGCACCTTCCCGTGAGCGTGACAGGCGGCGGCGATCTCGAGCTTGGCGCGCACGATCAGCGGATGGTCGAACTGGCCCTCGGCGCCCATCGCGCTGAGCGGGATTGCGCCGCGGTGCGCCGAGACGAAGTCCATGAGGCCGAAGGACAGCGACTCGATGCGTGGCTGTGCAGCGATCGCAAATACCTCGCGCAGTGCGCCGTGTGTCTCGACCAGCGCGTGCAGCGGCACCGCGGCGCCGCCGAGCGCGTCGACCACGTGCGCCGCACGCTGCACGTCGGCCAGGCCCTGCGGCTTGGGCAGCATCAGGTAGGCCGGCGCAACGGCCGCCCCCAGGACGATGGTCGCCACATCCTCGAAGCGCGCATGCCCCACCGGCAGCAGCCGCACGCCGACGCGGCCGTGGCGGTTGAGCGGGCCGGCCAGCAGTTCGCCGATGAGTTGCGCCTGTTCGACCTCGCCGCCCACCGGCGCACCGTCTTCGTTGTCCAGCGTGACGTCGAAGACCGGGCCCATCTCGGCCTGCAGCTCCAGGCTCTTCCTCATGCGCGCCTCGACACCGGCATAGTGGTCGCACACGGGCAGCGCGACGCCGGCGGCTTCGCCGGCGTCGAAGAGGGCGTCGCGGGGATGGACGGTGCTGGGCGGGCTCATGTCGGAGAGATCGGTTGGCGGCGCCACAGCGTAACGGGTTTCGTTGCCTGGCCCGGGCCCGGCAGTCTGGGTTTTCCCCATTGCCCGCACCCCCGTCGGATGCGAGATTCCAGCCGGTTCGACAATCATATGACGATAGAGAACAGCCATGCGCAAACCCTTCCTGCCGGCCCGCCGGGCCTTCGTCGCCCTGAGCCTGATCGCCGCCGCGGTGGGCGCCCACGCCCAGCAGTATCCTGATCGCCCGATCACGCTGATCGTGCCCTGGGGCGCGGGTGGCGGCACCGATGCCGTGGCACGCATGATCGCCAGCCTGATGGAGCGTGACCTCGGCCAGCCGGTGAATGTGGTCAACCGCACCGGCGGCTCGGGCGTGGTCGGCCATTCGGCCATCGCCAGCGCCCCGCCCGACGGCTACACGATCGGCATGATCACGGTGGAAATCACCATGATGCATCACCAGAAGCTGACCGAGCTGAACCCCACCAGCTACACCCCGCTGGCGCTGGTCAATCTCGACCCGGCCGGTTTCCAGGTGCGCGCCGATGCACCCTACAAGAACATGTCCGACGTGCTGGCGGCCGTGAAGGCCAATCCGGGCAAGTTCAAGGCGTCGGGCACCGGCCAGGGCGGCATCTGGCACCTGGCGCTGGCCGGCTGGCTGCGCGATGCCAAGGTCGACCCCGCCAGTGTGCCCTGGGTGCCGTCCAACGGCGCCGCGCCGGGGTTGCAGGACCTGGTGGCCGGCGGTGTCGAATTCGTGCCCTGTTCCTTGCCCGAGGCGCGTTCGCTGATCGATGCCGGCAAGGTGAAGTCGCTGGCCGTGATGGCCTCGTCGCGCGCCGCCTTGTTCCCGAACGTGCCGACGCTGAAGGAGGCCACCGGGTCCGACTGGGCCACCGGCGCCTGGCGCGGCATTGCCGCACCCAAGGGTCTGCCGGGCAACGTCGCGGCGCGGCTCGAGGCGTCGGTGAAAAAGGCTTACGAGAGCAAGGAATACAAGGACTTCATGGACCAGCGCGGCTTCGGCATGCTGTGGGGCACCTCGAGCGAATTTGCCTCCTTCATGGCCAAGGGCGACGCCGATATGAAGGCGGTGATGACGGCCGTGGGCATCGCCAAGTAGGTCGCTTGCGGGCTGCCGGACCGGGTCGTCGTCGCGCGCCTGCCTCGTGAAATTCACCGACCGCTGGCTGGGCCTGGCGCTGGCCCTGCTGGCCGGCGCCGTGCTGTGGTCGGCGCGTGACTTCCCTGCCGTGCCGGGGCAGAAATTCGGCGCCGGCTTCCTGCCCACCCTCGTCGGCGCCGGCTTGCTGCTGTGCGGCGTCGCGCTGATGGTGCGCGGCTGGCGGGCCAGGGGGGCGCCGAGCCTCGGCGGCCTGGATGCGCCGCGCGAGGAACATTTCGGCAGCGCGGCCGTGATCGTCGGCGTCATCGTTGGCTACACCCTGCTGGCGGATCGGCTCGGTTTCCTGATCGTCGCGCCGCTGGGCCTGCTGGCCACCTTCAAGGCCCTGCGCGTGGGCTGGGGACCGGCCCTGCTGTGGGCCGCGTGCGGCACGGTGCTGGTGCACTTCGCGTTCTACAAGCTACTGCGCGTGCCGCTGCCCTGGGGCGTATTGCGCCCCTTCTACTGACGCCGCGCCGATGGACGCCGTCGCCATTGCCTTCGGGCTGGTGTTCGAACCCTATGTGCTGACGGTGATCCTGCTGTCGGCGATCTACGGCCTGTTCGTCGGCGCGATCCCCGGGCTGACGGCGACCATGGCCACCGCGCTGCTGGTGCCGGTGACCTTCTTCATGCCGCCGGTGCCGGCGGTGGCAGCGATCGTCACCGCCACCGCGATGGCGATCTTCTCCGGCGATATCCCGAGCGCGCTGCTGCGCATGCCCGGCACGCCGGCGAGCGCCGCCTACGCCGACGAGGCCTACCGCCTGACGCGCAACGGCCAGCCCGAGCTGGCGCTGGGCGCCGGGCTCGTCTTCTCGGTGCTGGGCGGGCTGTTCGGCGGCGTCGTGCTGATCTTCGCCGCGCCCTCGCTGGCCGAGATCGCGCTGCGCTTCAGCTCCTTCGAATATTTCTGGCTCGTGATGCTGGGCTTCACCTGCGCCATCTTCATCGCCGGTCGCGACCCGCTGAAGGGCTGCGTCTCGCTGCTCATCGGCCTGCTCATCAGCTGCGTCGGTCTCGACAACCCGGCCGGCGCGCCGCGCTACACCTTCGGCAATGCCGAGCTCACCGGCGGCATCTCGCTGATCCCGCTGATGATCGGCATGTTCGCGGTGTCCGAGGTGCTGCGGTTCGCGGTCACCGTGAACAAGCCGGTGATGGCCATCGAGCGGCCTTTCGGCAATGTCTTTTCCGGCATGTGGGCGCTGATCAGGAAGTACCCGATGCAGCTGCTGCGCGGTTCGGCGCTGGGCACTGCGGTGGGGGCGCTGCCGGGGGCCGGGGCCGATATCGCGGCCTGGATGTCCTACGCCATCTCCAAGCGCTTCAGCAAGGAACCGCAGAAATTCGGCACCGGGCATGTCGAAGGCATCGTCGAGTCCGGAGCGGCCAACAACAGCGCCCTGGGCGGGGCCTGGATCCCGGCGCTCGTATTCGGCATCCCCGGCGACTCGATCACCGCCATCGCCATCGGCGTGCTCTACCTGAAGGGCATGAATCCGGGGCCGACGCTGTTCGTGCACAACCCGCAGAATATCTACGCCGTCTTCATCGTCTTCATCCTCGCGCAACTGCTGATGCTGCCGCTGGGCTGGATGGCGATCAAGGCCGCCAAGCAGGTGCTGCGCATCCCGGCCGGGCTGCTGATGCCCTTGATCCTGCTGTTCTGCGTCGTCGGCAGCTTCGCCATCAACAACACGCTGTTCGGCGTCATCGTGATGGGCCTGGCCGGCGTGCTGGCCTTCTTCATGGAGCGCTGGGGTTTCCCGGTGGCGCCGACGATCCTCGGCGTGGTGCTGGGCAAGATGCTCGAGGAGCAGTTCTTCAGCAGCCTGATCAAGGCCGACGGCAACCTGTTCGTCTTCTTCGAGCGGCCGATCGCCGGCACGCTGGGTGTTTTGACGCTGCTGATCTGGGCCTGGCCGCTGCTGCGCCATGGTGCAGGCCGGCTGTCGCGCAGGGGAGGGCCGGCATGACTTTCAGTGAAAAGGCCTACGCCGGACGGCGCGTGCTCGTCGTCGGCGGCAGCAGCGGCATCGGCGAAGGCATCGCACGGGCCTTTGCCGCGCATGGCGCCGAGGTCGCGGTGACTGGCGCGACCTCGGCCGAGGCAGCGCAGGTGCAGGGCCTGGCGGCGCGCGTGCTCGACGTGCGCGACGGCGCCGCGGTTCGCAGCCTGTTCACCGATCTCGGTGCCGCCGGCGGCCTGGACGTGCTCGTCAATTGCGCCGGCGTCATCCGCCGCGGCCGGGAGCACGAGCCCGAAGTCTTCGCCGACGTCGTCGACATCAACCTCAACGGCACCCAGCGCTGCTGCGCCGCGGCGCGCGCGCTGCTGGCCGCGCGCGGTGGCTGCATCGTCAACACGGCGTCGATGCTGAGCTTCTTCGGCGGCGGCCTGGTGCCCGGCTACGCGGCCAGCAAGGGCGGCATCGCGCAGCTGACGAAGTCGCTGGCCATCGCGTATGCCGCCGAGGGCGTCCGCGTCAATGCCGTCGCGCCGGGCTGGATCGCGACACCGCTGACCGATGCGCTGCAGCGCGACGAGGCCCGCAGCGCCGCCATCCTGGCGCGCACGCCGCTGGCGCGCTGGGGCCGGCCGGCCGACGTGGCCGGGGCGGTGCTGTTCCTGGCCAGCCCGGCCGCGGCCTTCGTCACCGGCGTCGTGCTGCCGGTGGATGGCGGCTACCTCATCACCTGACAGGAGCACCGACCATGATCGTGCAACACGCCGGCATCCAGCCCGAGATCGCCGTGCAGGCGATCCCCGACGACGAGCGCGTCTGGGTGCCCCAGGCACCGATGGTGTGGTTCCGGCCGCTGCTGTTGAATACGGTGACCGGCAGCTGGTGCAACCTGCTGCGCGTGCGCAAGGCCGGCGTGCTCAGCCGCCACATCCACCCCTCGTGGGTGACGGGCTATGTCATCCGCGGCGCCTGGCGCTACCTCGAACACGACTGGGTCGCGCGAGCCGGCGCCTTCGTCTACGAGCCTCCGGGCGAGATTCACACGCTGGTCGTCGACGAGGTCGCCGGCGCCGACGAGATGATCACGCTGTTCAACATCCACGGCGCCATGGTCTACGTCGACGAGCAGGGCGCCCACACGGGCTACGAGGACGTCTTCACCAAGCTCGAGATGTGCCGCCGCCACTACGCGGCGGTCGGCCTGGGCGGCGACTACGTCGACCAGTTCGTGCGCTGAAGGCCGGGCGGCACGCGCCGCCCGGCTTGGTTCACAGCAGGTGCTTGACGCCGTCCTGCTCGCCCATCAGCTCGGCCAGCGTCTTGTCGATGCACGACTTGCTGAACTCGTCGATCGCCAGGCCTTCGACGATCTTGTACCTGCCGCCTTCGCAGGTGACCGGATAACCGAACATCACGTCCTTGGGAATGCCGTATTCGCCGTTGCTGGCCACGCCCATGGTCACCCATTCGCCGCCGGTGCCCAGCGCCCAGTCGTGCATGTGGTCGATGGCGGCATTGGCGGCGCTGGCTGCCGACGACAGGCCGCGCGCCTCGATGATCGCCGCACCGCGCTTGCCGACGGTGGGCAGAAACACATCCTTGTTCCAGGCGTGGTCGTTGATCATCTCCTTGACGCTGGCGCCGTCGATGGTGGCGAAGCGGTAGTCGGCGTACATGCTGGGGCTGTGGTTGCCCCACACCGCCAGCTTCCTGATGCTGGCCACCGGCTTGCCGGTCTTGGCGGCGAGCTGGCTCAAGGCGCGGTTGTGGTCCAGGCGCAGCATGGCGGTGAAGTTCTCGCGCGGCAGGCCTTGCGCGCTCTTCATCGCGATCCAGGCGTTGGTATTGGCCGGATTGCCGACCACCAGCACCTTGACGCTGCGGCTGGCCGAAGCGTCGAGCGCCTTGCCCTGGGCGGTGAAGATCTGCGCGTTGGCGGCCAGGAGGTCGGCACGCTCCATGCCGGGGCCGCGCGGGCGCGCACCGACGAGCAGGGCGTAGTCGGTGTCCTTGAATGCGGCGGTGGGGTTGCTGTGCGCTTCCATGCCGGCCAGCAGCGGGAACGCGCAATCCTCCACTTCCATCATCACGCCCTTGAGCGCCTTCTGGGCCTTCTCGTCGGGAATCTCCAGCAGTTGCAGGATCACCGGCTGGTCCTTGCCCAGCATCTCGCCGGAGGCGATGCGGAACAGAAGGGCATAGCCGATCTGGCCGGCGGCGCCGGTGACGGCCACGCGGACGGGCTTCTTGCTCATGTGGGTTTCTCCTGAAGTTCGGAATAGGAAGGAAAGGGGCCTGCCCTGCGGCAGAGCACACAAGTCTAGCGGCGCCGCTTTGCACGAGATTGACATGGCACAAGGCTGATGGCGTCTGTCTTATGTCTTATATAAGACACCGTTTTCTGGACACGATCCGGCCGGATGTGGTGGAATCCGAGCATGCCCGAGACCTCGTCGCCGGCGGCAGCACGGGCCGAGTCCACGCCCTCGTTCAGCCCGCTGTACCAGCAGATCAAGGCGCTGCTGATGACCAGCCTCGAGGCCGGCCAGTGGCAGCCCGGGCAGGCGATCCCCAGCGAGACTGAACTCGCCGCACGTTTTGCCGTGAGCCAGGGCACGGTGCGCAAGGCCATCGACGAGATGGCGGCCGAGAACCTGCTCGTACGCCGACAGGGCAAGGGCACCTTTGTCGCCACGCACGCCGAGGCGCAGACGCAGTACCGCTTCCTGCGCCTGACCCCGGATGCCGGCGCACCGGCCGCGCTGCAGCGCCGCCTGCTCGACTGCCGGCGCATGCGTGCGCCGGTCGAGGTGGCGCGCCTGCTGGCGCTGAAGGCCGGCGAAGCCGCGGTGCAGGTGCGCCGTCTGCTGCTTGCCGGCGAGGCCGCGGTCGTGCTCGACGACCTGTGGCTGCCCGGCACCGCCTTCAAGGGGTTGACCATGGAGCGGCTGGAAGCCTGGCGCGGGCCGCTGTACCGCCTCTTCGAGGCCGAGTTCGCGGTGCGGATGATCCGTGCCGAGGAGAAGATCCGTGCCGTGGCGGCGGCGCCCGAGGAGGCAGCGCTGCTGGGCGTGGCCGCAGCTTCGCCGCTGCTGTCGGTGGAGCGGCTGTCCTACACCTACGGCGACCGGCCGGTCGAACTGCGCCGCGGCCTGTATCGCACCGAGTCGCACCACTACCGCAATGAGCTGAGCTGAGGGCGGTCGCCCAGGTCTGCGTAAGGCTGCGGCGTTGCAATAGACTCGATGGGTTTCACCCGGATTCAGAAGGACCCGCCATGCCCGAGATGACAAGAGCACGACCCGGCACGATGCGTCTGATCGACGCGGTGAAGTACAGACTCCCCTTGGCGGGGGTGGTGTCGATCCTGCACCGTGCCAGTGGGCTGCTGATGTTCGTGCTGCTGCCCTTCATCGTCTGGCTCTTCGACACCAGCATCAGTTCCGAGATCTCCTACGAGTCCTTCACCGCAGCCTTCGTCGTCGGACTAGGCGTCGTTCCCGGCTGGGGTGTCAAGCTGGTCGTGCTGGCCCTGATCTGGGCCTTCCTGCACCACCTCATCGCCGGCGTCAGGCACGTCTGGATGGACGCCACGCACAGCGTCAGCAAGGCGCAGGGCCAGAGCTCGGCGGTGATCACGCTGGCGGCCAGCGTGCTGCTGACCGTGGCGCTGGGCGCCAAGCTGTTCGGCCTGTACTGAGCCTCCTGCCAATCGAGTGAATCAAATGACTGTCAACCATGGTTCCAAGCGCCTCGTCGTCGGCGCCCACTACGGCCTGCGCGACTGGCTCAGCCAGCGTGTCACAGCGGTCCTGATGGCGCTCTTCACTCTGGTGCTCATCGTCCAGGTGCTGATGCCGGGCCCGCTGGGCTACGACCGCTGGGCCGGCATCTTTGCCGCGCAGTGGATGAAGGTGCTGAGCTTCGTCGTCTTCGTCGCGCTGGCCTGGCATGCCTGGGTCGGCATGCGCGACATCTGGATGGACTACGTCAAACCCGTCGGCATGCGGCTGGTGCTGCAGGTGGCCACGCTGGTCTGGCTCGTCGGTTGCACCGGCTGGGCGGTCCAGGTCCTCTGGCGCCTGTAAAAGCACGCACATCAACAAGGTCAAACACATGGCACTCGGAACGCTTCCCCGCCGCAAGTTCGACGTCGTCATCGTCGGTGCCGGCGGCTCCGGCATGCAGGCTTCGCTGCGCCTGGCGCAGGCCGGGCTCAAGGTGGCGGTGCTGTCCAAGGTCTTCCCCACCCGTTCGCACACGGTGGCCGCTCAAGGCGGCATCGGCGCCAGCCTGGGCAACATGTCCGAGGACAACTGGCACTACCACTTCTACGACACCATCAAGGGCAGCGACTGGCTGGGCGACCAGGATGCGATCGAATTCATGTGCCGCGAGGCGCCGAAGGTCGTCTACGAGCTCGAGCACATGGGCATGCCCTTCGACCGCAACCCCGACGGCACGATCTACCAACGCCCGTTCGGCGGCCACACCGCCAACTACGGCGAGAAGCCGGTGCAGCGCGCCTGCGCCGCGGCCGACCGCACCGGCCACGCCATGCTGCACACGCTGTACCAGCAGAACGTCAAGGCGCACACCAATTTCTTCGTCGAGTGGATGGCGCTGGACCTGATTCGCAATGCGGCCGGCGACGTGCTCGGCGTGGTGGCGCTGGAGATGGAAACCGGTGACGTTCACATCCTGGAGGCCAAGACCACGCTGCTGGCCACCGGTGGCGCTGGACGCATCTACGCCGCCTCCACCAACGCCTTCATCAATACCGGCGACGGCCTGGGCATGGCGGCGCGCGCCGGCATCCCGCTGGAAGACATGGAATTCTGGCAGTTCCATCCCACCGGCGTCGCCGGCGCCGGCGTGCTGCTCACCGAAGGCTGCCGCGGCGAAGGTGCCATCCTACGCAACAGCGACGGCGAACGCTTCATGGAGCGCTACGCGCCGACGCTGAAGGACCTGGCGCCGCGCGATTTCGTCAGCCGCTGCATGGACCAGGAGATCAAGGAAGGGCGCGGCTGCGGCCCGAACAAGGACTACGTGGTCCTGGACATGACCCACCTGGGCGTCGAGACGATCATGAAGCGACTGCCGTCGATCTTCGAGATCGGCCACAACTTCGCCAATGTCGACATCACCAAGGAGCCGATCCCGGTGGTGCCGACGATCCATTACCAGATGGGCGGCATCCCGACGAATATCCACGGTCAGGTCGTGGTGCCGAAGAACGGCGACCCCAACAGTGTCGTCAACGGCCTGTATGCCGTGGGTGAATGCTCGTGCGTCAGTGTGCACGGCGCCAACCGCCTGGGCACCAATTCGCTGCTCGACCTGCTGGTCTTCGGCCGCGCCGCCGGCCTGCACATCGTCGAGACCGTGGCCGGGCAGAAGGAACACCAGCCGCTGCCGGCCGACGCCGCCGACGCCTCGCTGGCGCGGCTGGCGCGGCTCGATGCCAGTACCGCGGGCGAATATGCGCAGGATGTGGCGGGCGATATCCGCAATACGATGCAGGCCCATGCCGCGGTCTTCCGCACGCAGGAATTGCTGACCGCCGGCACGGTGAAGATCGCCGCCATGCGCGATCGTGTGGGAAATATCGCGCTCAAGGACAAGAGCAAGGTCTTCAACACCGCGCGCATCGAGGCGCTGGAGGTCGAGAACCTGATGGAGGTGGCGCAGGCCACCATCGAGTCGGCGGCAGCGCGCCACGAATGCCGCGGCGCCCACACGGTCAAGGACTACGAGCGCCTGGCCGACGACCCGCAGTTTCCACTCGGTCGCAACGACGCCGAGTGGCTGAAGCACACGCTCTGGTTCAAGGACGGCAACCGGCTCGAGTACAAGCCCGTGCAGCTGAAGCCGCTGACGGTGGAGTCGGTGCCGCCCAAGGTACGGACTTTCTGAGGAAGAGTTGAACCCATGACCCTGCGCACCTTCCAGATCTACCGCTACGACCCCGACGGCGACGACAAGCCCCGCATGCAGACGCTGCAGGTCGAGCTCGACGGCAGCGAGCGCATGCTGCTCGACGCGCTGATGAAGCTCAAGGCCGTCGACCCCAGCCTGAGCTTCCGCCGCAGCTGCCGCGAAGGCGTGTGCGGCTCGGACGCCATGAATATCAACGGCAAGAACGGCCTCGCCTGCCTGACCAACATGCGCACGCTGCCGGGCACCATCGTGCTCAAGCCGCTGCCGGGGCTGCCCGTGATCCGCGACCTGATCGTCGACATGACGCTGTTCTTCAAGCAGTACAACAGCATCAAGCCCTACCTCGTCAACGACTCCCAGCCGCCCGAGAAGGAGCGGCTGCAGAGCCCCGAGGAGCGCGAGGAACTCAACGGTCTGTACGAGTGCATCCTGTGCGCCAGCTGCTCCACCGCGTGCCCGAGCTTCTGGTGGAACCCGGACAAGTTCGTCGGCCCGGCCGGGCTGTTGCAGGCCTACCGTTTCATCGCCGACAGCCGCGATCAGGACACCGAGGGCCGCCTGGACAACCTGGAAGACCCGTACCGGCTTTTCCGCTGCCACACCATCATGAATTGCGTGGATGTTTGTCCTAAAGCATTGAATCCCACGAAAGCTATTGGCAAGATCAAGGAAATGATGGTTCGCCGGGCCGTGTGAGGTCTTGTGTCTCCGCGTCTGGACGAACGATCGCTGAGCAAGCTGCGCTGGCGCTGCCGTCGCGGCCTGCTGGAGAACGACCTGTTCATCGAACGCTTTTTCCGCCACCACGAGGAGACGATCACCACAAGTCAGGCCGCGGGGCTGCAAGCCCTGATGGACCTGGCCGACAACGACCTGCTGGACCTGCTGCTCGGCCGTACGGAGCCGCAAGGCGAGGTGGACACCCCTGAAGTGCGCGAAGTGCTGGCCCAGATGAGAACTGCGCCGGTCGGCGCAGGCTTCGACCGGCCCCAACAACCGAACTGATGAAAGGCCCCGTGTCATGACCCCCTCCGACGTGAAAGCCACGCTGTCGTTTTCCGATGGCAGCCCGAGCATGGATCTGCCGATCTACAAGGGATCGGTAGGCCCGGATGTGATCGACATCCGCAAGCTCTATGCGCAAACGGGCAAGTTCACCTACGACCCGGGCTTCCTGTCGACGGCGGCCTGCCAGTCGGCCATCACCTACATCGACGGCGACAAGGGTGAACTGCTGTACCGCGGCTACCCGATCGAACAACTGGCCACGCAGTGCGACTTCCTCGACACCTGCTACCTGCTGCTGTACGGCGAGCTGCCGAACGAGAAGCAGCAGAAGGACTTCGACTCGCTCGTCAGCCATCACACGATGGTCAACGAGCAGATGCAGTTCTTCCTTCGCGGCTTCCGGCGCGACGCGCACCCGATGGCGGTGATGACCGGCCTGGTGGGCGCGCTGTCGGCCTTCTATCACGACAGCACCGACATCAACAACCCGCGCCACCGCGAAATCGCCGCCATCCGGCTGATCGCCAAGATGCCGACGCTGGTGGCCATGGCCTACAAGTACGGCGTCGGCCAGCCCTACATGTACCCGCAGAACAACCTGTCGTACGCGGCCAACTTCATGCGCATGATGTTCGCCACGCCGTGCGAGGACTACGTCCCGAACGACGTCATCGTGCGCGCCATCGACCGCATCTTCATCCTGCACGCCGACCACGAGCAGAATGCGTCGACCTCGACGGTACGGCTGTGCGGCTCGTCGGGCACCAACCCCTTTGCCGCCATCGCCGCCGGCGTGGCCTGCCTGTGGGGCCCGGCGCACGGCGGCGCCAACGAGGCCTGCCTGAACATGCTGGAGGACATCCAGAAGATGGGCGGCGTCGAGAAGATCGGCGACTTCGTCAGGCAGGTCAAGGACAAGAATTCACACGTCAAGTTGATGGGCTTTGGCCACCGCGTCTACAAGAACTACGATCCGCGCGCCAAGCTCATGCGAGAAACCTGCCACGAGGTGCTCGGTGCCCTGGGCCTGCACGACGACCCGCTGTTCAAGCTGGCGATGGCGCTGGAGAAGATCGCGCTCGAGGACGACTATTTCGTCTCGCGCAAGCTCTACCCCAATGTCGACTACTACTCGGGCATCGTGC
>Ga0105090_10000631_pt1 | contig 17884 bp, 26 predicted proteins | sample PPLLak3March2015_FD_79110 | JGI IMG/M metagenome (GOLD analysis project Ga0105090, IMG submission 79110) | Freshwater sediment microbial communities from Prairie Pothole Lake near Jamestown, North Dakota, USA - PPLs Lake P7 Core (1) Depth... | ecosystem: Environmental > Aquatic > Freshwater >... | reverse complement strand
CCCCAGAGAGAGCAGCCGTATCGCTTGCGATGAAATGTACCGTAATTGGCAGGCTAGTATTGTTGGTATAGGTTACACCCGGAGTCCGACTTCCGCTCACGTTCTGCCAAGTCTGAGCGTTCTGCGGAAACGCCACCTTGCCATCAGCGGCAATCGTGATCGCCACAGGGTCGCCATCGGCGGGGCGCAGTTGGGCAACGTCAATGCCGGTGTCACCTGAGATTTTCGTGCTCATGTCTGCCCTTAAGCGATGGTCCAGACGGACCCTGATGGAACGGTAACCGTGGCGCCGTTCGCAACCACGATCGGACCGCCAGAGATGGCATTATTGCCGGATGCAATGTCGTAGTTTGCGGTGATGGTGTGTGCGTGCTCGAACAGCCCGAACGAGGTGCTGTTAGCCTGAACTGGAATCCACGAAGCATCTGTCCCGTCTGTAGTCAGGAACTCGCCTGCGTGGCCCGTCTGGTCCGGGAGGGCATCCACCTCTGCCCAGTCTGGAACGGTGCCATTGGTCGTGAGGAACTGGCCGGCCTGCCCTGACTGAGGCGGAAGAACGTCGGCCCAGTCGAGCACAGAGCCGTTGGTTGTCAGGAACTGGCCAGCTTGACCTGACTGGCTGGGAAGGTTCGGCTGCTTGCCGGCCAGAAGTGTCGCGGTGTCGCTTTCCAGTTCGAGGATCGCAGATTGGACCGTGGTCGAGACGATGTTCCCGCCCGGGGCGAACGAGACTTGGGTCGCAGTGATCCCGGTGATCTGGTCTCCGGTGTGGGTGTGGACAATAGGAGCCTTTCCGGCAAGCGCGTTGTCCAGTCCCGTGATCGCCGAGGTCGGGTGAGCGTCAGCAACTGAACGGCCGCCGAGGTCGTTGTGCTGGAGTGAGGTTGATGCAACCAACCAAGCACCAGACTGCCTCAGATAGGCCTCACCGGTCAGTGGCGCCTCTTCGACCGCCCCGATGAACTGCCGGGCCTCTGAAGGGGTCTTTGCCTGTCCTAGCGCGTCCCAGACGGTGTCAGATACGGTGTTGAGGAACGGCGAGCAGATGCGAGTCTGGAAGTCTACGAAAGTGATTTTGTCCATCAGTTGAACCCCACTGAAAACCCGTTGCTGAATCCCCGCAAAACCGGAATTACCTCGCCGCCGCCACCGCCAGATGGCGGGGTGTTTGGCGGCCACTCTCCGCAGACGTAGATCGGCGTCATGCCATCATCTACCCACGGCAGTTCAGGCGCAGGCCAGCAGGCAATGGCGAAACACGCAACCGCAATGCAGGCGATGGAGGATTCATCGACAACCTGAGTCGGAGGGGTGGGTGGGATGTCTCCCCACTCCTGCGAAGGTACGTCGGATGGACTCCAGCACGTACTAGCCAAGTCTCACCCGCGGCGCTGTTGAGATGTTCTGGTTCCACCCCTGACCCACCACACCATTGAGACGGCGAAGGAACTCCTGCTGCCAGAGCGCGAGACGCTGGTCGTCCTTCAGATACACGGCCGCCTCTTTCAGGGTGCCATACAGGTAAAGGTCGGAGAAGTAGGTCGACACCCAGTTCGAGTCAAAATCTCCCTCAAGACCACGCAGGAAAGCAACGTAGTCCAAGGTGTAGACGGTGTCCACCGTCGGGGCTGGGAAGAGTTCCGCCACCATGCCGCGCATGATGTAGGCGTGTCCATTGTTCTCCGCGCCCTGCCTGTCGTCTGCCGGGTACTGGCTCAGGTTCCCGTTGTCGTCTCGCAGGTTGATCGTCTGCGCCAAGTCGTAGGGCATCGAGAGCAGCCCGTTGTTGCTGGCCGCGAGGGTAAAGGTTGTGCGCCGGATGTTCCGCGGGTGCTCCCGCAATTCCCGGTTCAATTCACCTTCGACCGCCTGAATCATGATCGTGACGTCGGCGGCCGGAAGGCTCGGGCGGTTCAGGTAGGAGCGGACCGCGGCGACAAGTTCAGTTCGGTTCATGCAAGGCCTCTCCGGGGATGCTGTTGGCTCTCTGGATCAGGGTTGGACCCACACCCTCGACCGCCATTGAAATCGCACCAGCGGCCCGGGAAATGGTCTTCAGGACTTCGTTCCGGGTGCTTTCAACAGCAGCCGAGGTCTGGCGCTGCTGTTGCGAATTCTCAATCAGAAGGATCGGAAGGAAGGCGATCGCGCAGCCTTCGTTGTCGATCTCGTTTCCGGTCTGCGGGTTGATGCCTCTCAACTTGGTGTGCCAAAGGCAGCGGTCACAGGAATGTCCAAGCGGGCAGGTCTTCTCGGCCATGTCAGTCCTTCGTGCACATGATGACGTCGACGTAGCGCGGAACCCAGTTCGCCGCAGAGGCGTTCGCAACAACAGAGCCGCTGACCGAGTGGGTGTGCAACTGGCTTGCTCCTCCAGTGTTTCCTGACAGGCTATGGGTGTGGTTGATGTCTATGCCGTTGATGGAAATTCCGGTAGCTGCCGCCGCTGTGTTTACGCCGGTCTGCGTAAAGATCGGATTGGATGAACCGAACGGTCCAGACCCCGGGGTGTATACAACCCCTGAATAACCGTGAGCATGGCCCGGGTCGTTAACGCTGTGGTTGTGGACGTTGTTCTGGTTCATGTAACCAGACGTCCCGGAAAATGCGTGCGAGTGGTCGACCGAGTTCCCGCCAGTGGCCGCCGAGAAGGTGTGTGTGTGGCTCGGAACCTTGTCCATCAGGACCGGGTCGTCCGTTCCTCCAAAGGTTGCTCCGGCCACGTTCGAGGCGACGATACGCATCCCGAACGTCTGGGTGAAGCCCGGGGTCCGCGACCACCCAACAGGGGCAGCGGCCATGTAGAACGGCAATACCGAACCAGCAGGGACCGACCCGCGGTTCAGGTCTTCCTCAGTGAGGGTGACCGGGCCATTGACGTTCGGGAAGGTCTTCTGGAGGACGTTCTTGATCCCCCGGATATGGTCGTCTCCGGCGTCCGGCAGGTCAGTACCAGCCGGCCAGTTCGCGTTGAGGTCGGAGATGAATTTGTTGCCGACCAGATTCTCAAGGGGCATTTCTATACCTCACAGGTTGCGCGTCGTGAACAGTTCGGCGCCGACTTCGATATGTGTGATGCTGATGGCCGCATTCGCTCCGGTATCCCACTTGGCAAGGAACTGGAGTTGAGCATTTGCCGGAGGGAGCCAGATCAGGTCGTCGGCGATGCTCATGGCCTTGCCGTCGCAGTTGATCGTCTGGGTCGGGCCTACGGCAATCCCGTTGTATCCGATCGAGACCTGAAGCGTCCGGGCGTTCGGGCCGATGAACGACATCTTCCCCTGCTGGCCGTGGACATGCCCTCCGAACTTGACGAGGAACGAACCAGAGGCGGTGTCGTAGTCGAGTTCGGTCGGATCTGACCTTCCGACGTTCGGCCACATTCCCGAGGCGTTGATGATCGTCCAAGTCGAGGAGTTCAGGGTGACCGACTTCGGGGCGGCGCTGTGGTTGCCCCACATCGTCGCGAAGGCAGGGCGGAGAGACTGGATCGCGTCGGTGATGACCGAACGAAGTACGGCCGGGGTGATGGTCCCGGTCGTGTTGTCCGGCAGCCGGCTGTTCAGGTCGGCGATTAGCTGGTCGGTGAGTTGGCGGCTCATGTGACAGTCACTTCATTGGAGTGGGCGGTTGTCACCCCGTGCGGGTTCGCGCCGTAGACGTCGCAGCGCAATTTGCTGCCAACGGCAATGGCGGAGGTAATCAGCAGGGTGCTTTGGGACTTCCCGATAAGCACGGCGCCGTCATTGAACCACTGGAATGAAATGCTCTGCGCGTCGGTCCATGTCCCGGTTGAGCAGGTCAGCGTGTTGCTACTCGACGGGGTTCCGGTGATTGCTGGCGCGACCGTATTGACCGGGGCGTTGCCCGGTGCAATCTTCCGCTGATTGCCTTTCAGCCACGGCCCCGCGGTCAGGTTGTTCAGGACCGGCTGCTTGTGCAGGATCAGGTTTTTGATGCGGTGCAGCATCAGACGTGTCCGCCGCCATACGGAAGCGCGCAGGCGTCTTGACCAACCCCGGTCGGGTCGGCCGTCCATGAAGCCACCCCCGCGGCGAAGACGACACCCACCTCAGAGACGATCTGGTTGAAGTTCGACCCAGTCAGGGTGACCCCTTGCACGACAGGAGCCGCGGCACCGGTCGAGGCGCCTTCGTTGGCTGCGCTGACGACTGCGCTGGATGCCGTGGTTGCGCCGATCGCGGTGATGACTTCGGCTGCCGTGCTGGTGATGACGCCTGAACTGTTGGTGGCCAAATTGACGAACACTTTCGGGCCGTTGACCGAGATCGACAGGGTCTGGCTGGCGCCGGCATTGACCAGATTGACCTCGAACCCGTTGCCGGGGATTTTCGAGGTCCACTTGATCGCGTTGTTGTTCGCGATGACGCCCGTAACCCCGGTCGCGTAGACGATCGAGCCACCACCCTTCGCATAGGCCCGGCCTTCACAGTAGGCCTTCACTTCGATCGGGTCGCGTGGGGTGCGGATGCTTCCTGTGACTTTCAGTTTGCCGGGCATGTCAGGTTCCTTTCGGGCGGGGTTTCGGTGTGCGTTTCTTGCAGGCCATGTTACACCTTCGAGGCGTCGACAACCATGTACTGCGGGTTCTCGCGGATCAATCTGAGCAGGGTTCTGTCCCTCTCGGATTTGTCGGGCGAGCGGAGTTCGGGATTGGCTTTCAGCCAGTTGGCATAGACGATCTGGGGGATCGAAGCGACCTGCCGGCCCCAGTCCATTTTCCGCTGCTCCATCTTCCGCTTTTCGGCGTTGTCAGCAAGGATTTGATCCTCGTTGATCTGGGTCTTCGCAGCGTACAACTTGCCTTCGTGGGGCTGAAAAACCGTGCGGGTGCGGAACAGTCCGTCGTGGAAGTCGGCCATCAGATCAGCCCCTTCAGTTTGAGGACGTCAGCAACGCTCAGAGGGACGTTCAGCACGGTTCCCTTGGGTTGGAGTTGGTTTCCCCAAAAGAATGGCTTGTGGGCCGTCACAGCGACCGTCTGCGGGGCTTGTGGCGCCGCTTCGGGGGCTGGTTCGGACTTGGGTGTCTGTAAGGCGTCTCGCGCCTGCTGCCTGAGAGTTCTTGGCATGGTTTCTCCTGATAAAACCCGAGGGCCGAAGCCCCCGGGGTTCTACTTGGTGCCGGTCAGGCTACCGCAGCAGCGGCGACGTCGATGTCGGCAATGACTGCGTGGGCCTTCTCGGTATTCACGATCAGGGTCCAGTCAACCGCCATCTGGCGCTTGTCGGCAAGGCCCGTCTTCGCCAGAGGCTCGGTACGGTAGCCGTGCAGATAGCCGATGGACAGCATCGCCGGGGTGATGATGTACACGTTCGCGGCGGTGCCGTCGTCGGCGGCGTAGGTCTGCTGAAGGCGGTTGTCCACCAGTTCCAGCGTCCCGAAGTCGGAGACGAAGACGTTGACAGCGCCCAGAGCGGTAGCCTTCTCGCTCGACTTGCCCTGATCGGACGTCAGCGTCGCAACGCGGGCGGACGAGGTGAACAGGTACTCGGAGAAGGCGCGGATGACCGACGGGACGGACATCATCACGGTGGGGTCACCACCTTGCTGATAGACCGACTGGACCATGTCGCGCACGACCTTCTCGGACAGCGCACGCTTGGCACCAACAGCAGGAGCAGAGACGATGCCGGACGAGAATCCGCCGTTGGCACCGGTCGTGCCGCGGCTGGTCGAGGTGGTCAGCCACGCGCCCAGTCCGGCGGACTTGCCGGCGGTCGTGTTGCCGTCGTCGGCGATACTGGCTTGGTGGGTCAGGGCGGTTGCCTCGACGTCACGGCGCAGTTCTTGCTGGCGGCGCATCACTTGGTAGGACAGTTCGTCCGAACGGCCGATGTTGTCGGTGTTCTGGGCGCGGGTCGAGACCTGAACGACCTTGACCGAGATTTGGCAGTGGTTACCCACACGGGCGCCGGTCTTGGTGTCGTTGCCAGTCTGGTCCGAACCGTCCACAACCGCGTTCGTGATGTCCGGCGCGGCCAGTTCGTCGGTCGTCCATTCCTTGTACGGGTTCTTGACGGTATCGGTGCCGATACGGTCTTGGAAGGGCAGCGGAATCTTGGAGATGTCCCAGATCTTCTGCATGACGTCTTCATTGATCAAGCCGCGGTACGCAACGCCTTTCAGGTCTGCTGCGTCGAGGTTGGTAGTTGCCATGATGGTTTCCTTTTCAGATGTTGCCTAAGAGTGCATTGACGGCGGCGACTTGGTCACCCCGCTTCTGCGTGGTTTTGGCTTTCTGCATCAAAGAATTCAACTGGCGAACCTTGGTCGGGGCCGGGCGTACTCCGCCGGGCGCCATGACAGGCTTGGGTGCCTTCCGCACGTCTCCGGCCACTTTGGCGACGGATGTTGCGTGCTGATACCACCTCAGAGCCATCAAGGCGACAACGCGGGAACGGGCGTCATAGATGGTCGAGAGTTCTTCAGGTGCGAAGCCTAGTTTCTCAACAAGGAAGCCATCCAGTGCGGCGCTTTCGCGTTGGGCGACCGCTGGGTCGCGCCACTCCGGCACCGCTGCCAGAAACTTCTCGTTGTTCTCATGAACGGTCCTCGCAATCACCTGCTGCTGGATCGCCTGCTGCTTCCCGAAGGCCTGTTCCAAGTCACGCTTGGCGCCAGCGTAGTCTGCTGCGATCTGCTGCTGTAACAGCGCGGCACGCCCGGGATCGGACTGCGCCAACTGCTCCCACTCGACCGAGTTGTAACGCGCTTGGGCCTCTGCGACCCTTCCCTGCGCTTCCTCGACCTCTTTCGACAGTTGCTGACGGCCCTGCACCATCTGCATTTCCTGCTGACGCAGGTGCTGCTGGTACTGGGCAATCTGCTCCTTTGATGCGGCGATTTCGGCACGCTCGCGGGAAGCCTGTTGCAAGGCATCTTTCATCTGGCCCAGCGGAATCTCTTCCCCAGTGTCCAGACGAACCTTCAGCCCGTACAACTCTTCCGGCGACCACCCTGCTGCCTTGGCGAACTCCGCGACAGTCGTGATCTCTCCGACTGTGGTCTCGCCCTCTGCCTCTGGGCTGCCGTCCTCTCCGGCCTCGTCCGCACCCTCTTCTAGGCTCTCGCCCTGCGCGTCCTGATCCGGCTCAACTGCCGGCGACTCATCGACTTCCTCATCTCTGATTTCGTCGTCGCCGCCTGTGAGCATTCCCGTAATTGCGGAAACCTGCTCCTGAACACCTCTCGGTTGGTCCATCTTACACCTTTCTGTTGATGCGTGTCTCCACGCTTCTTGCCATGACCGCCTCAAGTTCGGCTCTCACCTCGCTCAAGGCCCAGCACTTCAGGGCCAATCCCTGAAGCTGTTTGGTGTCGCCGGGATCGCAGTCCCGGAAATTCGCATACTGCTCGCTGTTCAGTTGATCGAATGCGTCGCAGAAAACCTTCGATTCGATGATGTCCTGTGCCGTGATCATCAGTCGGCCCCGCGCATCGGATCTTCGAACTGGGAAAGACCAAGCATCCCGAGGACCGCGACAGGAACGATGCCCTTGGCGATCAGGTCTTTCAACGCCGGAAGGCCACCAGAGGACAGGGCTTTCATCATCGGCTCATAGAACGGGGCTGCGGTCAGGCCGTGCTTCTGGGCCTGCGCGGTGGCGGTACTGAGCATGTCCTGCCCGTACCCGCCCATCATCGCCTTGTTGTAGTTCTCGACCATGATCGGTCCACCAGCCTCGATCCGCTCGACAAACGGCTTGGCCGACCACGATTCTGTCGGCACCTCTGGGATGGCGCGGCCGGAGTTGTGCATGAACCGCAGGTCTCCCCCAGTTTCGGCGGCGTGCGACCTCAGAGCAGAGACGACAGAAGGGTCGAGGGTCGGGCCGAACCGGTCTCCAGCGCCCCAAGTCTGGCCGCGGATGCCCATTGGATCGACCATCACCCCGCCAGTGTCTGACAGGCCGGTTTTCCCAAGCGCGGACGCCTCGTCAATCATCGCTTGGCCTTCCAACGGGGCGCCGTAGTCGATGCGGAAGGAGTTCGCGTGCTTGGCCGGCTGGCCGCCACGGGCCATAGAGGATAGGTAGTTCCACCCGCCTTGGGTCTGGACGCCATGAAGCGCATGCGCTGCGGTGATCGCTTCGACCACCTTCTCGCTGGCGGGGTCGACCATCTGCTCGTAAGGGGTTGTCGGGTTCGACATCTTGCCGACGTTGACACGCGACGAGAAGCCGGGCGAGTTGTACCCCTCGAACACCCCGAGGTTGGGCATTGTCGTGTCGGTCAGGGCGCCCATCTCGGACGCGAGCCGGTCGATCCCCTGCGGGCCGGTGTTGACCCTCTCCATCGCGTCAGAGAACTCCTTCTGCACCTCCGGTGGGCGGTCATAGAGTTCCTGAAAGTGCGGGGCGCGGTCGCTGGGCAGCCACTCGCGGTTGATCTGGGCTTGGTACTCCGGCGACAGGGTGCCGTAATGCGCTTGGGTCTCGGCAATGGGCTTGCCCTCCTTCGCCGCCTTCTGGGAAATCCACGCAGCCGCCTGAGAGCGGTACGGGTTCCAGTCGGAGAAGCCGGCAAGGTTCTCGCGGTTCGCCTTGTTGGTCACGAACTCGGCTTGCTCGTCAAGGAAGCGGTGGGCAGCGTTCGGAACTCCCTTGTTCCACAGTTCGCCGGTCTTCGGGTCGGTGATGCCCCATGCGCGCATGTCGTGGATGTCGTGGGTCGCCCGGTTGGCAAAGTCCGCTCCTCTCCAATCGACAGACAGGCCGGCAGAGAATGGGGAACGCTTCAGCCCAGTGGCCGAGTTGGCCGGACTTGCCAGAGCTTCCGTGATGTCCTTGCCCATCGCGTTGGGGAAACCGCCCGTTTTGATCTCCTCTCCGGCCAGACGCTGATTCCACCCCCTGTTGGCGAACATCAGGTTCGGGCCGACCGGGGTTCTGGCAGAGGTCACGGCGAGCATGTTCGCCATGTCGTCCGACTTCTGGGTGTCTCCCCCGGTCCAGCGGGAAATGTCGGCAGAAGACTCGTCGTACCAGTTCCTGCCCGGGGCGCCGGTCTCCATGTGCTTGTAGTAGTCGGCCCGCATCTTCCCAAGCCTTTGGGGCGTGATCGAGCCGATCGCATCGGTCGAGGCATAGACCTTCGGCCCGCCTTCCGTCTGCTTCAGCGCGTTCCCGCGGCCCTGCACGGGCTGGGCGACAGCGCGGTCAATGCTCTCGGGAAGACCCGGTGGCTTGAATCCGCCGATCCGCTCCTGCTCAACCGCGGCCTTGGACCCCTTCACGACGTCGGCAAGGGATGACTTGCCTGAACGCTTGATCGCGCCCATCGCCCCGGCGATCGTCCCGCCGGCAGGGAGAACCCCAAGCGCGGCGTTGAACGCGGCCGACCCGTAGTTGCCCTTCTCGAACTCGCGGCGGGCATCGTCCATCGTCCATGCCTCGCCGGCAAGGGGAAGCAGGCGCGAACCGGCCTCGCCCCACGTGCGCGTCGTCGGGGCAAACGTACCCATGAAATCGACCTCGCTCGGCTGGGCCTGCATCTTTGCGGCAGCCTCTTGCTGGGCAGCGAACCTGCGGCGCCTCAGTTCGTCAATGTCGCGAAGGTTGAGCATGCTAGTTGCCATTTTGCATCTCCATCGCCAGCCTGCGGCGGCGTTCAAGTTCTGCGAGAGTGTCGGGAGTCGGAACGCCAGTGTGCACGATCGTCTCGCCGACCGGCTTCTTCATGTATTCGACATAATCACCGTAGCCCCCGGCGTTCTGGTTCGCGAACGGCGGATAGGACATCTGCCCACCACGGCGCCAGATCGTCTCCTCGACCGGGAACTCGAATGCGTCTCCCGGGAAGTTGGCGGCTCGCTCGTCCATGTTCATGTTGGCACGCCTCTGGGTCGAGTAGGCCATCTGCTCGCCGAACAGCCTGCGGTAGGCGTCCAGTTCGCTGTTGGCGCGATAGCCGGGGTATTGCTTCAGCTTCTCGATCTCAGCCCTTGCGACCGCCATGTCCTCCGGGCTTTTCGTCGTCGCCATGAAGTTCTGAAGCCGGCGCTTGGAGTCCTGAAGGCCTGCAAAGAGGTCTGGAGAGCCGCCAGTGGCCCAGCCTTGGATGTCCTGAATCGGGTGCTGGCCTTCGTGGGCAACAACCCCCAGAAGAGACTGCTGGTTCTCTGCGCCCTTGGTCCCGATCTCGATCAGGCCGGCCGCGGGGTCGTGATATGAGGTCTTCGTGTGCGGGTTGACCTTCAGGTCGATGTTGGCCAGTTCGGGAACCGCCTTGTACAGTTCCGGGTGCTGGTAGAACTGGCTCAGTGGCATGTTGCCCACTTCGGTACGGGTCGGAGTCACGACGTCATTCTCGGCCTTCAGCCTTGCCCTGACGAACGGTTCATAGGTCGGGTAGTCGATCTCCCCGGCCTTGTACTTGGTCTGCGCCTCAATGAACGCCTGAGTGGCCCGGTCGCGCTCGGCCTTCAGCTTGTCCATGTCGGGCAGCCACGGGGCCACGATCTTCGCGGTCGAGTCGTCAATCTCCTGCGCGATGGTGCCATCAGGCAGCACCCAGTTGTGCGGGTAGGTCTTCCATACCTGCTTGGGCGTGGCGCCGGCCCTGAAGGCGGCCTGTGCGGCATCCGCGGCCTCGGTCCTGAACATCGGCGACCCACGGCCGATGAATGTCCCGGCCAGCCCGATCGCGGGAATGGATGCAGCCTTCGCCGCCCCGAACTTGGCCAGCGCGGCCAGAGGCTTGCCGATCCCAGATCCGATCAGATCATCAGGGGAGACCATAGGCGCCTCAAGAGCATGGCCCCCCTTCCGCTGGTAGTCGGGCTGCCACTCTTCCGACGGACGGCCCATGACCGACCCGGCCATCATCTTGGCGCGTCTGGACTTCTCGGCGTTGGCCCGGCGCAGCGCGGCGATCTCTTCGTAGATGCTCACTTCTTTTGCTCCGAAGGCTTCGGGAACCCGGCGCGGCGGAACCTCTTGCCCTTCGCGTATGACTCCTTCAGCGTCTCACTGATCTGCCGGCACTGCTCTTCGGTCCTGTTGCGGCAATTGACCACGGGGGTCTTCGGCTTGGCCTTGGTCATTGCATGGCCGCCTGCATCGCTTCCTTGCCGGCTTCTCCAACAGTGTCCGGTACAGGCTCGCCGTCGTACTTCGCATTCATGTCGATCAGCTTCAGTCTCTGGTCGAAGGTGGCGGTGATGTGATCCACCATCATCTTCATTTGGTCAAGCTGGGATTTCATCGACTCGATCTGGGCGGCAGACTCGGAACGGATGCGGGCCGACTCGACCGTCGCCATGCCCTTGATCTTCTCCATCTCAATCGGGATGTTCATCTGCTTCTCGCCGACCTGCTGCGCGATCTGGGCCTGCTGCTGGGCGGCCTGCTGCTTCTGCTGGGCGGCTTGTTGGGATTGGGGCGACTGGGGGTTCTGGAAATACTGCTCGGGCGACGGCAGCCCGGACATGCGGACGAGGTCCATCACGGTCTGATAAATGTTGTCGTCGGTGACCAGCGTCCCGTCCTTGCCGGCTTGGACCGCGGTCATTTGGGTCTGTAGGATCATCTGCAAGGTCGCGGTGCGCCTCGTCCGCTCGCCTACCGACATGCCCAGAGAGACGACCATCGAGTCCCGCGGCGACCACTGCATCGGGTTGGCAGTCTGCCAGCCGGTCGATCCCGGGACCACCAGAGGATTCTTCTGGTACTGCCGGAGCAGGTTGTGCATCTTCAGGAACAGCGGCTTCACCAGCGTCTCGGCCAGATTCTTCGCCACCATCGCATTGACCTGCTCGGCCGCGGACATCATGCGCTCAAGCCCGTGGGCTGTATCACCAGCAAGTGCATTGACCTGCGCCGCAGAGTCGATTGCCCCGCCCCCCTTGTCCTTCCGCACCTCGTCCATGTAGCCGAGGACGTTGAAAAGCTGGGGAGGGACTTCGATGTTCGGCATCGGGAAGACGGAATTGCCGTCCTTCATGCGGACCACGCCACCCATGACCGAGGTCAGCATGTCGTCCATGTTGACGTTGCGCTCGATGACCCCGGTCCGCTGGCGGACGTTGCGCCTCGATGCGTTGAGCAGGTCCCGGAGAAGTTCGGTCTTCGTGTCCTGCACCGACTTCAGCTTGTCGAAGAGGCTCACCCCATCCCACGAGTAAATCCCGATGTAGGGAACCCCGATGCAGAATGGCTGCTGGTCCCACGGTTCGTTCAGGAGCAGTTCATCAGTACCGGCTGACCCTCCCGCGGTGATGATGCGGCGCAGTTCGGCAATGCCATCACCGTCCATGTCGACGCGGTAGTAGGCTTCGACCGCCATGATCAGGTCGGTGCTCTTGTCCGGCGACTGGCGCGAGATGTCTTCAGAGGTGCGGAAGCGGGCGCTGGTCGCCTGATTGGTCGTGATCTCCTCGGCCTTCAGTTCATTGACCTCGTGCGGGTCGAACCCCAACTGGATCAGGTAGGAGCGGGACACAGCACGCTGATGAGCGACGAACCGGGCGGCGTCCGCATCAGGGGTGAAGGCATCAGAGGAAATCAGGAACTCGTCACGCGGAACCGCGGAGATTCTGGGCTTGCCCTTCTTCGTGTAGGTCCGCATGGAGCCGGTCACCATCCCGGTCTGCTCGTCCATGTTGGCCTCGGCCAGTTCCTTCGCCTCGTTCTCGCCCTCCTCCATGATCTGCGGCATGGAGTCAATCGGGACGTCAAGGATCGGGTTGTAGGCTACCGTGATGACCTCCTCCCACCACACCTTGATGACCCCTGCGCGGCGCAGCAGCGCATCCTTCGCGGCCATGTTGATGGCCATGAACGCACCAGCCGAATTGACGACGTGGTTGACGGCCCGGGTCTCGATGTCGGCCTGCTCCTCGTCCTGCTCGTTGGAGGGAACGAACTCGACCGGGGCGGTACCAGTGAAGGCCGGGATGATCTCGGCCAGCACAGACTCGACGGCGTCGGCAACGTCGGTCGAGACGATGCCATTCATCTCGGCTTCGACGTCCTGCTGGGTCAGCCCGGGCGAACGGCCGTAGAAGTAATCGACAGCGTCCGCTTGGTTCTCCAGCCGCTCGCTCTGGTCCTCGCCTGCTTGGTCGACCTCGGCCGCTATCAGCTTGAGAATGTCGTCGTCGGTCAGTCGCTCGTCGGGCTGCCTCTCCTCGCCCTCGTCGTCTTCGGACTCTTCGTAGTCAAGCGTGGCGTCTGTATCCATGTCCATAGGTGTCTTCCCTTGAATGCGTGCGGCCGTTGATCGGCGCCTTCCAATCATGGTACCACTCAGAGCCGTGGCCGGAATGGTTCTCGGCGACAACGCACATCAGGCCGAACGAGTCGGATCCGTGGCTGGCCCAGTCGTGCTCAGGTCCAAGCCCGATGTTCCTGATCTCGTCTTTCTTCTCGTGGTACCAGCCAAGCGCCTCGCGGCCGGCCTTCGTGTGCTCTTCATCGAACGAGACCTGCGGGAACATGCGCCGGGCGCACTGGATGCGGGCGTTCGCCGCCCCCCTGCCTTGGTTCGGGATGATCGTCACCTCGTAGCCGGCCTTCTCCAGAGCCGACTTGTACGAGACGTCATAGACCGAATCGTTCGTGTCACCGTCGTGTGGCAGCCAGAATTGCGCTCTGGCGGGCGTGTAGCCGTGCTGCCTGAGCCAGTCAAGGTGATGGCCCAGAGGCTGGCCAACGGCCTCGTAGTAGCGCAGCGCCCTGATCTCTCGGCCAATGAACTGGGCGGCCCAGATCGTGAAGGCGTCGGCCCTCGCCCCGGTCCCGCCGATGTCGACAAAGAGCCGGACGGACATCAGCGGGTCTTCGCCAAGCCTGCCGATTCTGCCGTCCTGCTGGGCAAGAGCAAGGTGGCGGGCGTAGTAGGCACCCTCCAGCACCGTGGCGTACCCACCTTCCCAGATGTGGTCGTACTGCTCGGGGGTCTTGTTGAGGCAGTCCAGCCGCTCCTGTTCGAGCACCGCGGGAAACCACGGGTTTTCTGACCAATTGACCCGGATGACCTTTGCCCCGGTCGGCAGCTTGTCGGTGCGGAGGAGATCATCGACAGCGTCGGTCTTGCGTCTGGGGTTCCAGCCGAACCAGAGTTCGCTGTCGGCCTCGCGGATGGTCGGGCGAAGCAGCGACAGAGAGCGGTGACTGAGCGTCTGGGCCTCTTCGATCCATGCCCTCCCAAAACCCTCCAATGACTTGATCGACTCGGCCGTTGCGTCCTGCATACCCGTGAAGGTGATGATGCCATCGCCGGGAGTCTGGATGACCTCTTGAAACACTCGGAACCCGTCAGCAGATGTCAGGCCAAGCTGGATCAGCTTGTCCTCGATCAACCGCTTGGATGACTCTTTGAGCGTGCGCTGGACTTCGCGAATACACACCGATCGCAAGCCTTTGTTCATCAGTGAGTGTTCAATCAGAGACTCGGCGAAGAAATGGGACTTGCCTGACCCTCTCCCGCCATGGGCCGCCTTGTATCTCGCTGGCTCAAGGAACGGCTTGAACACGGCCGGCGTCAGGATGTCGAGGCTTCTACCCACCTACGACGATCCGCCTGATTTCTTGAATGGCGATCGGCGCATCAGGGTCGCCTGACAGCTTGATGTCGGCCGGCAGGAGCTTGGCGTAGATGCGGTAGAACTCTGTCTGGTTCTCCTCGGCCCACTCGCGCATCTTGCTTGTTCCCCCAAGCCCATTGAACACGGCGAGAATGTTGTCCTTTACCGTGCTGGTGACCTTGTTCTGCACCCCTTTGGGCCTCCCTCCGGGCGGTGTGATACGTGCGGCCATTTTCTGAACCTCAAAGCGTTGATTGCTCAAATCTTAGGCGGCCATCGGATTGCCGTCAAGCATTCGGTTAGGGGGAGCCCGAGGGGGTGCCTCGGTCGGTTGGAGCCGTTCAGAGCGAAGCGGTGAAAAGGCTCAACAGCGATGCTACACCCACTTTTCTGGATTTCTTTTGTAAGTGAGTGCTCACTAACCTGCCAACCGGCATGGTTGAGCCATTTGCCTTGGTGAAAAAACAAACCGCACCCTATTGACAACGTCTGGGTGCGGCTTGCGGGGTTAGTGAGTGCTCACTCTCGTCAGTTGTCAAGGAATCCTTGACTACTTGACCGCCTCTTTTTTGAACCACTTTGATTCGTCTATGACTGACTTCAGAAGCGCGTAGGATACAAAAACCGCGACCGCAGACGAGTAGAACCAGAGCCATTCGATGTCATAGACCAGACCAATGATGATGCCGGCGAATGGTAGGGTCGGAAGGCAGAAGACGAACACGGTGATGGCTGGGCCGGCGATCTTCCTGATGGTGGGGCCAGCGGCGTCTGCAACGGCCTTCACGGCACCGTAGATGACCTTGAACGCGACGAATGCGGCCAGCGCCCAGAGGCCGAAGGTCAGCAGGTTCTGGAACAGGGTTTCGATCCGCACCCCACTGACGACGAGGAGAATTACCACCAGCAGGCCTGTGATGAAGCCCAGTTGGTCTTCGTTGTTCATGCTACCACCTCGCTGGCGCTGATGCAGATCGTGCCGCTGGACAGGCGAACTTCGATCATACCCTGAAGCTGGCCCGTGCAGACCTTGGTGACGGTGCCGTAGATGCCGCCTGCGCGGTTGAGGAAGACTTTCTGGCCGATGTTCATTTGGTTCTCCTGTGGGGTTGAGGCGCCCCCCGGGGGGGGCTGTTGAATTACTTGCTGGTGGATCTCTTCTGGGCGTTGGCGAGGTACTTTTCAATCTGCTCTTCCCGTTCCTGCTCGGTGGCGCAGTGGTGATTCGGTTGGATGGCGCCGAAGTCCTTGCCGCTTCTTGTCGCCCTGCCCATCCAGCAGAAGTAGGTGCCGGCGGGTTGCGAGTAGCCGTAATTTTGGTCCGGGGTGTTGTAGTCATAGACCAGAACTTCGCGCTGGATGCGGCAACCAACGATGCGGCCCTTTGCGTCATTGGCGTCGAACTGGTGGAACTCGTTGCCTTCGTGGCAGCGGTCTGTGATTTGGGTGTAGGCGATGGCCATCTCGTTCTCCTGTGTGTTTGTTGATCCAGAGAAGACATTATAATCATACAGGACAGCCACGTCTACACTTTTTTCAACTTTTTTTCATCAGTCCGACCGCGTTGCTTGCCATCACCTGAAGCCATTTTGCGCGCTGCCTCATGTCGTGCTCGGCCAGCCCGTAACCCTTGATCCACTCGCCACCGTTCAGGTCGGCAAGGTACCGCAGGCACTGCTCCATTGCGTACAGCAGGTCCGGCGCCGCGGCGATCAGCTTGGCGTTGTCGAAGCCCGGGGTGAGTTCGTTGTCGTCGCACACGCAAACCCTTTGAGAGTTGGCGCCGATGACCCGCGTGTCCTTGCCGACGTGCCACGGGCCGGGGGTGTGGTTGCTCATTGCTCATTCTCCTTGAACCAGATGCGGGACGGGTCGAAGTGACCGGGGTAGCATGGGCATGGCTGGGCCTTCAGGTCGTTCCCCAGCACATCCATGCGGCCCTGCGCGAAATAGGCCTTGATCCAGCCTTCTGCCTCTTCCTTCGTGGCGTAGGTGTGGCGCCCCTGACACGGGTGGGCCAGCCTGCGGTGACCGGGCAGCCCGCCCTTGGTCGGGACCGTGACCACCCAGCGGGTGACGAACTGGGTGTTTTTCATGCTGCCGCCCGAGTGCAACGGCCGGCGTCGATCAGGCGGGCGGCGGTCCTGCCGTAGAACCCTTGGAGGGTCCAAGCTGCCCCGGTGTTGATCAGATGCTGGAACGCCTCGATGATCTCTTCCTCGTCGTGGTACTCGCCGTCGAAGCCTTCGATGATGGCGCAAGCGTCGTAATTGGTCATGGTTTTCTCCTGTGGTTTTGGTTAGGCGATGCTGGCGAGAAGCGCGTCGATCTTTGCGCCGACGGCCTTCTGGTCGGCGAATGAGCCGCTGAAGAAAGCCCTGTCGGCCTCTGCGCTCAGTTCGTCCAGTTGCGGCTGGATCGCGATGCGGCGCTCGGAGCGGGCGGCCTCGGCGGTTGCTTCGGCGGCCCAGCGTGCGTCACGCTCGCGAACGGCGGATTCCTTCGCGTGGCGGGTGATGAACTGGCTGTACGTCTCGTTGATCTTGCGGCCCATGTCGTTCTCCTGTGGTTTGTTGAGTCGATGGAGTGATTATAATCATACAGGACCACCCCGTCAACACTTTTTTTCAATCATTTTCCTCTTTCCGCAAATCACGCAGGAGTGACCTGAATCGCGATTTCTCGGAGTCTATCCACTCCCGCGTGATCTTCGGGCTTTCGTGCGGCCCTTCGAGCCAGTCCAGCCTCTCCTGCCCGTATCTGGCGATGATCCCCTTCCGGTAGTTGAGCAGGTTGCCGGACAGATGGTCATTGCACTGGGAGCACTGCTTGCTGATGTTGCGCGGGTCGAACCGGATCATGCCCGGATGCGCGCCCGTTGTCAGGTAGTGGCCGGCGTGCCACTGCTTGGCCGTCGTGGCCCCGCAGGAGATGCAGGGCTGGTCCTTGTCCCTCTCCCGGACGTAGGCATTGACCACGGTCTGAAGTTCGCTCTTCAGTTGGGATAGGGTTTTGAGGGCCAGACGCATTTTGCGGGCCTCAGAGCGATCGGAAGCCTCGCGACGCTGCCTGACAAGGGCGATGGCGCACTCGGGGCAGCACGCGCTCTGTAGTGGCCTCTGTGGGGAGAATTTGATCCTGCACCCCGGGGCTTTGCAGGTTTTCTGCCTCACCCTACCCACCTCCATTTTCCGCCTACAAGATCATTCCCCACTGGAGTTGCCGTTCTTCCTTCTCGGCTATGCCACATTGCCGCGCTTCCTCCGGCGTTTTCTTTGTCAAGGCGAAACCCTGCTGCGCGCAAACTGCTGCCGCCTTCTTCTGGCAGGGTGT
>Ga0105090_10000630_pt1 | contig 17886 bp, 17 predicted proteins | sample PPLLak3March2015_FD_79110 | JGI IMG/M metagenome (GOLD analysis project Ga0105090, IMG submission 79110) | Freshwater sediment microbial communities from Prairie Pothole Lake near Jamestown, North Dakota, USA - PPLs Lake P7 Core (1) Depth... | ecosystem: Environmental > Aquatic > Freshwater >... | reverse complement strand
GGGGGCGTACCAGTCACGGCGGATGTGAACCTCGATCCGCTCATCCTGAACGTCGGGGTCGGGTACAGGTTCTAGCGAGCAGCGGCGTCAGCCGTGCGTCAACTGGTACTGGACGATGTACGTCAGCGCCCCGGCGAGGTAGCCGATCAGCGCCAGGCCGCCGATGCGGCGCGCATACCAGAAGAATTGAATCTTCTCGAGCCCCATTGCAGCGACGCCGGCTGCTGAGCCGATGATCAGGATCGAGCCGCCAGTGCCGGCACAGTAGGCCACGAATTCCCACAGGAAGCTGTCCTGTGGGTACTGCTCGAGGCTGTACATGCCCATCGAGGCGGCGACCAGCGGGACGTTGTCGACCACGGCGCTGATGAGCCCAATGATGATGACGATCACGTCGAGCCGGCCGATGGTCTGGTCGAACCAGCCGGCCAGTGCGCCGAGGATGTGCGTGTGCTCGAGCGTTGCCACCGCGAGCAGGATGCCGATGAAGAAGATGACCGAGCTCATGTCGATTCGCATGAGGGCGTGCACCAGGGTCAGGTGCTGCTTGTCTGACTCGGGCTTGCGGCGGTGAAGGATCTCGCCCACCAGCCAGAGAATGCCGAGGCCGAACAGGATCCCCATGAACGGCGGCAGGTGGGTGACGGCCTTGAACACCGGCACCGCGACCAGGCAGCCGATGCCCATGAAGAACATGAGTTTCTTCTCGAAGTCGGTCGCGGCCCTGCCCGTGCGCAGTTCCGAAGCTGCGGGCGGCGAAACGACCTTGCCCCTCAGCACGTAGCTGGTCACCAGCAGCGGCACGGACAGGTTGACCAGTGCGGCGAGGAACACGCCCTCCATGATCGCCAGCGTCGTGATCTGCCCGCCGATCCACAGCATGGTGGTCGTGACGTCACCGATGGGCGACCAGGCGCCGCCGGCATTGGCCGCGACAACGATCATGCCGGCGAAGAACAGACGGTCTTCGTGGTTGTCGATCAGCTTCTTCATCAACGAGATCATCACGATCGTGGTCGTGAGGTTGTCGAGCACTGCGCTCAGGAAGAAGGTGACGAAGCCGATGAGCCACATCAGCGAGGGCTGGCTGGTGGTCCGGATCCTGGAGGTGATGACTTCGAAGCCATTGTGGGCGTCGACCACCTCGACGATCGTCATCGCGCCCATCAGGAAGAACACCACCTGCGCCGTCGCCGCCAGGGATTCCTTGAGGTTCTCCCCGACCAGTTGGTGGTCGCCACTCATCACGGCATACACGGTCCAGAGCAACCCCGCCGCGATCAGGGCCGAGGCGGTCTTGTTGACCTTGATCGGGTGCTCCAGGGCGATGGCTGCGTACGCAACCACGAAAATGACGACCAGCAGCGTGAGCACCGGGGTTCCCGAGGGAGGGGTTCGACTTGATGTTGGAAATCGGCCTGTGGCGATCGCGAGTGTAAACGAGCCCCGCCACTGCCTGCCGCACGGGATTAACCCTGTATGCCCAAGACGAATGTGGCCAGGCGTAGAATCCAGGGCGCATGAGTGACATCAAAGGCCCCGCCGTTGATTCCGGCGCGTTCCGCGTCGAGGGCCATTGCTGTGGCATTCGTCTGCCCGAGCTGCAGACCCTCACCGAGGAGGGGATCCCGCTGCAACTCACGCCCGAGGCGAGGGCCCAGCTGGTCGCAGAGGGCGTTCTGCCGGCTGAGGACAGGACTGACCCGGCCAAGACCGCTTCCTGAAGGACAAACCAGCGGCGTCAATCCTCGGCCATGTGCATGAGAAAGAGGAACGCTGTTGCGCACAGGGTGGCGACGCCAAAGCCGACGAGAATCGAGAACACGTTGAGTACTCCAGTAGGCGACAAATCGCCGGTGACCCGCGAACGAACCGATCGCGGATGCGCGCGCCAGGCGGCGCACAAGAAAGCAAGGGTGAATACAGCGGGTGCCCGTGCGCCACGCATCAACGATGCGTCACGAACACGGCCGGGATTGAGTGGATGGGCGGTGGGCCCTGTTTTTCGGGCGGCGCAGGGAACCTGCCAACCGCCGCCTCTCGAATCGCGACCGGCAGTGTACCTGAATCAGGCCACCATCGTGACGTTACCGCGTTGAATCGAAAGGATGGGACCTGAAGTGCGCCGCGCAGGGTCGCGACCAGTGGGTGATGGGGCGCCGTCGTGTCCGCACCGCCCGCCGTGCCCGGGTTGCCCGCGGTTCGGCGAGCCCGGCCTCTCGCCCACCGCGCAGGCGACGCTCGAGACGCTTGCGCGCCAACACGGATTGCCGGGAATTCCCGTGGTCAGTGGGGCGACGAGCGGGTTCCGGCTCCGCGCGCGCCTCGCCATTCGCGGGCGCCTTGGCTCGCCCAAGCTCGGGATGTTCCAGCTCGGCACCCATCGCGTGGTGCACATTCCGAACTGCAGCGTGCAGCATCCGTTGATCAATCGCGTCGCTGCAGTCGTGCGCCGTGCGCTCGTCGATACCGACGTGCCTCCCTATGCGGAAACCGCGCACCTGGGCCTCGCTCGTTACTTGCAGGTGGTCGTGGAGCGCAGCTCGCAGAGCGCGCAGGTCGTGCTGGTTGCCAACAGCGCGACGGTCGAGCCGTTGGCCGAGTGCATGGAACTGATCCGCGAGCGGCTCGGCGGCGAGTTGCACAGCCTGTGGTTCAACTCGCAGTGCGAGCGATCCAACACCATCCTCGGTCCCGAGTTCCGGACGTGGTGCGGCCCGGACAGCATCGTCGAGCAATTCGGCGGGGCAGCGGTGCACTATCCGCCGGGAGCCTTCGGCCAGAACAATCTCGAGATCGCTGAGCGCATCGTCGAGCACGTGCGTGAGCGGGTTCCGGAAGGCGCACGAGTGGCCGAATTCTATGCGGGTGTCGGTGCAATCGGCCTGTCGCTGCTGCCGGGCGCCGGGGAAATCTGCATGAACGAGGTGAGCCCGCACTCGCTGCAGGGCATGGCCCTCGGCCTCGCGGGCCTGGATCCGGAGAGTCGTGCGCGGGTCAAGGTCGTGCCTGGTCCGGCGGGTGAGGCCGTGCTGGCCGCGTCGGATGCCGATGTCGTGATTGCAGATCCGCCGCGCAAAGGGCTCGCCACGGAACTGCTCGAGCACCTGCGCGAACGGCCCCCCGGGCGGTTCCTCTATGTCAGCTGCGGGCTCGAGTCGTTCCTCGCGGACACCGCCCGCCTGACGTCAAGCGGCGCACTGCGCCTGCGCGACCTCACCGCCTTCAACCTCATGCCCTTCACGGAGCACGTGGAGACGGTCGGCTGCTTCGAGCCGGCCTGACCGCGTCGCGCAGCCGGAGCCGGGGACCCGGATCATCGCGCTAGACACGGAGCACCCCGTCGATCACGGTGACGCACTGACCGCCGACCGTCACGGGACCATCGTTGTCGACCGTGATGGCGACGCGTCCGTCCCGGCCGACGCGCTGGCCTTGCGCAGCCACGTAGGCCGCCGTCCGTTCCGGCAGCAACCCGCGAGCGCGGCGAAAGGCTGCGACCGCACCGTTCCCGCTGCCGCAGACCGGATCCTCGCCGACACCGCAGGAGGGTGCGAACGATCGCACTTCGATGGCCGCGTCGCCCGACGTGTGCGCCCCGAAGATGCTGACACCCGTGGCATGCAGTCGCCGCTCGAACGTCGCCGAGCGCGCGAGGTCTGGCTGCAGATGCAATACGGTCTCTGCGCCCGCGAGTTGCGCGACGATCCAGACAGGGCCTACATCCACGAGTGCGGGTGCGGCCGTTCGATCGACCGGTGCGCCGAGGATCGCTTCGAGCTCTTCGACGTCGGCGGGGGCAAGCGTCGTGAACGCCGGTGTCGGCAGGGTGAGTACGAGCGACGATTCCGACACCGCGACGTCGATGAGGCCCGCGCCGCACTCCTGCACCAGCCGACCCCCGCGTGGCGTGACACGCCCCGCCTCGATGACGGCGTGCGCGCTGCCGAGCGTGGGATGTCCTGCGAAGGGCAGTTCGCTGCCCGGCGTGAAGATGCGCAGGCGGTAATCGGCCTCCGGGCGGGTCGGCGCGAGGACGAACGTCGTCTCCGAGAGATTGGTCCAGCGGGCAATCTGCTGCATCGAGTCGCCGTCGAGGCCCTCGGCATCGAGCACGACCGCGACCGGATTGCCCAGCAACGGCCGGGCGGTGAAGACGTCCACGACCTTGTAGGTACGGCTCACGAACTGACTCCCATCCAGGTGCACGCTGATCGCCAAGGCTACCGGATTGATCTGGGTCAAGGTGCAGCGGGCGATGTGTTCCTGCATTCGGGTGACAGCCCGCCGGCGTACGCGGCGGACGTCGCGGTCGGCAAGGCGAAGGCTGAGGAAGTCTGCGTCGACTGCCATGGCGACGACGAGAGCCCCGACATCGTCAAGCTGTCTGCCAAGGAGTTCGTGAAGGCGAAGCGGATGAGCGCGCCGGATGTCGCCAATCTTGCGGCGTATTACCAGGCGCTGAAATGAAGCGGCCGAGTTGTCCCCGGCATCGCACGGTGCCGGTTTAGGTAAATTCCCGACTCGCTGCGCTACACCGCGGATGCGAACATCGAAGCGAGCCGAGGCGCCAGCGTCCGATGGACGAGTGCGCCGCAGCCGCTCAGGAGATCGCCATGGCGACCAGGAAGTCGGTGCGAACCGTGCTCGCGGCGGTGGCCGATGCTGCGGCGAGCGGGCAGGTGGCGGCACGCAAGGCCATCGAACTTGCCTGGCTGTTGGGAGCCGACGTCGTCCTGTACCACGCGTGCTATGAGTCCTCGCTGGCCGGTGGGGCGTTCTTCGATTCAGCACAGATGGCTGCGGCCCGCCGCGAGCACCTGTCGCGTGCCACGCGCTCTCTCAAGAACCTTGCTGCCTCCATCGGCGGACGCGAGCTCGAGGTGCGAGTGCTGGTCGAGTGGCAACGGGCCATCCCCGAAGCCGTGGCAAGGGCCGCGACCCGGGAAGGTGCAGACCTCGTGGTGGCCGAACCGCGCTACCGGTCCGGCCCGAGGCGGCGTGGCTTGTCGCGCATCGACTGGGAGGTTGCGCGACTGTGCCCGGTGCCGCTGCTCCTGGCGCGCAGCACGGCCCCGTACTCCAAGCCCAGGATCCTAGCCGCGGTGGATCCCGGCGGGCATGGGCTCCGCGTGTCGAGCCTCGACGTCGGCATCGTCGGCATCGCGGCAGCCATGGCCGAGGCCACGGATGGTTCGGTGCGCGTCGTGCATTGCGTGCGTGATCCGCCGCTGGCACTCGCGATGCGGCCGGCGGCCCTGCGGCGTGAGCGGCAGCGTGTCCAGGCGATGGTGCGCCATCTCGCGCGCGGGGCCGGCCTCGCGCAGCGCGACACACGAATCCTCGACGGTGCGCCGGTCGCAACGTTGCTCGACGCGGTGAGCGAGGAAGACGCCGACATCCTGGTGATGGGCACCGTCGTGCGCGGGCCGCTCCGGCAGCTGCTGATCGGCAGCACGACCGAGCAGCTGATGCACGCGGCACCGTGCGACTTGTTGCTGGTCAAGCCGGAGGGCATTCGGATCCGGTCGCGGTAGCAGCGGCCGGCGAAACGAAAAAGGCCAGGCACACGCCTGGCCTTTTTCTTGCGCGCAGCGCCGGCCGTCAGGTGCCGCTCGGCTCCACCGTCACCTGCGCGTCCTCGATGAGGACCTCGTAGGTGTAACCCATGCCGAAGTCCTTGTTCAGGACGACCGGGCCGGTCACCACGACGGTATCGCCGACGTTCGGGATCGCACCGGCGGTGGTCACGGTGAGGTCGTTCGTGCCGTCCGCGCCCGAACCGTCACGCACGTGCAGCCAGTTCTTGCCCATGATGCCGGCATTGGTCTTGACGACCTTGCCGCGGAAAGTGACGGGCTTGCCCGCCAGCTGGTCCTTCTCGGCGAACACTTCGGCGACGGTCTTGCCGCCCTCGGCCTTGGCGATGCCGGTCAGGTCCACGTCCTCGGCCGGCGCCGGCGCCGGGTGCGTTTCGCCTGGCGGCATGGTGGGCGTGGTGGCTGCGGGCGCAGCCGCGTCGGCGGCGGCAGCAGCGGGTTCTTCCTTCTTGGCGCAGCCGGCAACGGACGCGGCGACGACCAGGGCGAGCAGGGTGCCTGTGATTGGCTTCAACACGGGAGTACTCCAGGTTCGTTCATCAAGGGGTGCCTAGGGTGCGGCAGTCTAATGCAAGAGGCGCCGAAACGCCCCGGGGAGTTGTTGCGGCTATTGCGTAGCAACGGGGCGGGGTTCCCGTCCACTTGGCGCCCGGGCGTTATTTCCGCAGCGTCAGCACCGGCGCAAAGCCGCCGCCGGGCGTGCGGAAGTTGGTCGTCTGTCCGCGGTAGAGGCGGGCCGCACGCAGCAGGGTCTCGCCACCGCCGACGTAATTTCGGATGTCGACGCGCAGGTCGGCGGCACCGTTTGCGGCGATCACCCGGCGGGTCGACGTGGGCGCGATCGCCTGCGCCACGTAGCGGTGGGCCAGGATGTGCTCGAACGTCGCACGCGTGAGCTTGTCGCCACGGTATGCCGCCTTGCTGCCGTAGCCGTCCACGGGCTTGAAGAACAGGTCCTTGCGGCGACGCCAGAGTTCATCCGCGGCAGCGCGGTCCACGATTTCGGTGTGCGGAATCGCGGCCAGCAGTTGCCCTTGCTCGACGTCGTCTAGACCGGCCTCGCGCAACAGAGTTGTGTCGCGCAGCCAGGCGAGCAGTCGCTTGTCGGCCCAGTGTGCATGCCCGGCAGGATGCGGAGTGATCACGGCGGCGCCCGCCTCGTAGGCGTGGCGCAGCGCGGAGTGACGCTCTTCTGCGAAATAGAAGTCCGTCACGCGGTTGTACACGAGATCGATACGCTGGCCGTCGGCCATCAGCGTTCCGTCCCGGTATTCGAGCGAACCCGCGTCGACAATGCGGGTTGGCCAGCCGGACTGCTCGAGCAGTCGCTGGTACAGCACGAACTCGGGGTACAGGTACTGCCCAACCGGATCGTCGTCGACGATTGCGATGCTGGTGAGCGGAGCACCGCCGCGCACGCTGGCCCATTCGGCAGCGAAGCCCGCGGCGATGCGCGAGGGCAGGTCCTCGAGCGCCACGCTGCCCGACGCGAGACCTGCCAGCGGTTCGGTCATGCAATCGCAGGACGCGGTCAGCGCACGGGCGAGCGCCAGGTTGACCAGCAGCCCGCCCGGGTTGGTGTTGATCTCGATGAGTTGCGGTTGGGCGCCACCGAGGTGGAAGTCGAGGCCGAGCACGCCACCGGAGGGCGCCAGTGCCGACCGCGCGATCGGCGGCGCATGCCGCTCGACGTGCCGGAGATAGGCGGGACTGGTGAGGGCGCGACGGATGAGCGTCGCGGTGCGATCCATCGCCTCCGCATCCTCGGCATCGACGAACACGACACTGCCGGCGGCGAGGCCGGGTCGTGAGTCGAGCAGCAGTCCGCCGTCGCCGAGGGTCTCTTCCAGTTGCCTGCGCAGCTGCTCCCGGTCGAGCCAGATGCACTGGCAGGACGCATTCAACGCCGGCGCCAGACGTGGCGGGGCGCTGGGCACGGTGTTGGTGCCGCCCGGCGCGCACGGGCGGCTGCCGCAACAGTTCTCGCCGAGGAACGCGAGCAGGCCGCTCATGGCGCTGAAATCCGCCGAATAGAAAATGTACCGCCCTTCCTGTCGCGACTCGACCAGCCCGGCCTGCGCGAGGGCCTTCACGTGGAAGGACAGGGTGCTGGCGGGGATGTCGAGTCGATCGGCGATCTCGCCTGCGGGCAGCCCATCCGGCCCGGCCTGGACGAGCAGCCGGAACACTTCTAGGCGGCTGTCCTGCGCGAGGGCGGCGAGGGAGCGTACGGCCATCTTCGTATCCATACTTCCAGAATTATCGAAACGAAATGCCAAGTCAAGGCAGCGATGCAGGGGGACCTGGCCGGCGCCCGGCTGGAGCCCGGCAGGCTGGGGCCCCACAATGACCGCGTGACTCGTTTCATCCAGGCGGTGCTGGTGCTGGTGCTGATGCTCGCCGGCTGCGCCGCGGCGCCGGTCCGCCACCCGCTGCCTCCGTCGCTTGCCAGCCAGGCGGCCGTTCCGGGGTTGCCGGTCGACGTGCGTGCCTGGGGCGATGACCCCGAAGGCCCGTTGCGCGACTGGGTCGCCCTCGCCGACGATGAACTAGCGGCCTGCTGCAGCGGCCTGATGGACAGGCCGCACCACTACCTCGTGATCTCGAGCGGCGGCGACGACGGCGCGTTCGGCGCTGGCGTGCTTGCGGGCTGGACCGCGGCCGGCACCCGGCCGGAGTTCGACCTGGTGACCGGCGTCAGCACCGGCGCACTCATGGCACCGTTGGCGTTCCTCGGGTCCGAATACGACGACGAACTGCGCGAGGTGTACACGCTGTATTCCGCGAACGACATGGTCGAGCGCCGCAGCGTCCTCGCCGCACTGTCCGGCGACGCTGCGTTGAGCACGGCCCCGCTGCGGCGCCTGATCGACCACTACATCGGCGACGCAGAGGTGGCACTCATCGCCGCCGAGGGCCGCAAGGGGCGCAAGCTGCTCATCGCCACGACCAATCTCGACGCCGCGCGGCCCGTCATCTGGGACCTCACGAAGATTGCCGCGAGCGGCGCGCCCAATGCGCGCCAGCTGATCGGCGACGTGATCCTTGCATCGTGCTCGATCCCCGGCCTGTTCTCGCCCCTGCTGCTGGACGTGCAGGCCGGTGGCGATCACTACGACGAGCTGCACGTCGACGGCGGCGTCACGTCGCAGTTGTTCATCGGGCCGAATGGCTTCGACTGGAAGCGCGCCACCGAGCGGCTGCGCGTGCAGGGCCAGCCGCAGGTGTACGTGATCCGCAACGCGCGCCATCGTCCGTTCAATGAGGCGGCGCGCAAGAACCTGGAACGCACGATCTCGGCGGTCAGCCGCAATCCGAATGGCACTCCCGAGTGGGAGGAGGTCGAACTCAAAGCTTCGCCGATCCTGCGACGATCGCTCGCTTCGATGGCGCGCAGGCCTGGTATCGACGAAGTATCGCGCCGGTACGTCGCTGCATGTGGCGACGCGCTCGACTTCAATTTCGCACGCATTCCGGACGACCTCGACGTGGACCCGTCGGAGTTCATCGACCTCGACTACATGCAGGAACTCTTCGCGCGCGGTTATGCGATGGCGAAGGACGGCTTTCCCTGGATCAAGGGAGCGCCCTGACCGATGCCATCGCCGCCGATCGCGTGTATGTTTCGGGCTTCACTCGCAGGGGGATCCTTATGAACGTCGGGTCGCGCTCGGTGCTCGCAGCTGTGCTCGCTGGCGTCTTGCTGGCGGGCGTCTCCACCTCCCGGGCGCAGACGCCGCCGCTCAGCGCCGCGGAGTCTGACCCGGTGAAAATGGGCTGGATGGTCGGCTCGCCGCCGCCGGCGGACAAGCTGATCCGCTACGACGACATGTCGATCTACCGCTTCCCGCAGATGCGCTGGTCGTTCGCCAACTTCCGCCAGTTCGTGCCGACCAGCAACGTCTGGCGAGGCGAGGGCGCGGTGGCGGCGTTGCCGCGTGCACTGCGCGACGACATCGATGGCGTCACGTTCACGCCCATGGGGCGCAACGAGACGATGACCTGGGCGCAATCGCTCGAGGCGAACTACACCGATGCCATCATCGTGCTGCACCGGGGGCGCATCGTCTACGAGCGCTACTTCGGCGTGATGCAGCCCCACCAGCCACACATGGCGATGTCGGTCACGAAGTCGATCTTCGGCACGCTCGGCGCCATGCTGGTGGCCGAGGGAAAGCTCGACGAGAACGCGCTGGTCACGACGTACATCCCCGAGCTCGCCGGCACCGCTTACGCGGACGCCACCGTGCGCCAGGTGCTCGACATGACCACCGGCGTGAAATACTCGGAGATCTACGCCGACCCGAAGGCCGAGGTCTGGCAGCACGCGCGTGCCGGCGGCGTGTTCCCGCGGCCGCCGGGATACAGCGGGCCGACGAGCTTCTACGGTTACCTGCGCACGTTGCAGAAAGAGGGCGAGCACGGGCAGGCGTTCGCGTACAAGACCGTCAATACCGACGTGCTCGGCTGGCTGATCCGCCGCGCCACGGGCCAGACGGTCGGGCAGGTGCTCTCGGAGCGCATCTGGACGAAGCTCGGCGCAGAGCACGACGCCTACATGGTGATCGACAGCGAGGGCACTGAGTTCGCCGGCGGCGGCTTCAACCCGACGCTGCGCGACATGGCGCGCTTCGGCGAGATGATGCGCCTCGGCGGCCGGTTCAACGGGCAGCAGATCGTGCCGCAGGCCGTCGTGGACGACATTCGTCGCGGCGCGGACAAGGACGAGTTCGCCAAGGCCGGCTACACGCTGCTCCAGGGCTGGAGCTATCGCGACATGTGGTGGGTGTCGCACAACGAGCACGGCGCGTTCTCCGCGCGCGGCATCCACGGGCAGGTGATCTACATCGACCCGAAGGCCGAGATGGTGATCGCCCGTTTCGGCTCACATCCGCTGGCGGCCAACGCCAACGTCGATCCGACGTCGTTGCCGGCGTACCACGCGCTCGCGAAGCACCTGATGCGCTGAGCGGACGGGAGCGGGCTTGCCAGGGCGGCCCGCCCCCGGATCGATTACCGTGCGGTGTAGACCGTCCGCCCCTCCTTGATGGTCTCCATCACCCGGACCTGGTTGATGGTGGCCGGGTCGATCGTGAGCGGATTCCGGTCGAGGATCACCAGGTCGGCGAGCTTGCCCACCTCGATGGAGCCCTTGGTTTTGTCCTCGAAGTGCTGGTAGGCGCCCCACAGCGTGATCGCCTTGAGCGCTTCGATCGGCGTCAGGCGCTCGTCGGGGCCCATCACCTTGCCGCTGCGCGAGGTGCGATTCACCGTCGCCCACATCACCTGCATCAGGTTTGGCAGGGCCACCGGCGCGTCCGTGTGACTCGTGACCATCAGGCCCTTGTTGAGCGCCGTCCTGATGGGTGAGATCTGCTGCGCGAGCTCCGGGCCGATGATCTGGTCGTACCAGTCGCCCCAATAGAAGGTGTGCATCGGGAACAGTGAGGCGATCACCTGCAACTCCTTGAGCGCGTCGAGCTGGTCGCCGCGGCGCACGAACTGGCCGTGGATCAGCACGTTACGACGATCTGCCGGCCCGTATTTGGCGTGCACCGGTTTCATCGCCGCGATCATCTGGTCGATGGCAGCGTCGCCATTGGCGTGCACCTTGACCGGCCACTGCTTCTGGTAGGCCTCGTCGAACAGTGACTCGACCAGCTTCGTGTCCGGGATCGTCGGATAACCGGCGTATCCCGCCTTCTGGCCGTCGGGCGGAATGAGGTACGGGATGGTGCGCCAGGCCGTGCGGCCCTGCGGCGAACCATCAAGGGTGATCTTCAGGCCGCCGATGCGGTAGCGGTTCTCGTAGGTCGTCGTGACGGGCGACGGGATGACCTTCCGGTCCGTGTAGTCGATGTACGAGATCACGTCGATGTCGAGCAAGCCGCGCTTCGCGGCATCGGCGAGATCGGCATGCTGCGAAGCGACGGCACGACCCTCGTTGGCCGTGGTGTAGCCGTAGCTCTTCGCCAGCTCCAGTCCCTTGCTCAGGAAGTAATCCTTGTCCTCCGGCTTCTGCGGGCTGATCGCCGGGATCATGACCGGGAAGCTCGCCAGCTCCTCGAGCACACCATTGGGCTCCCGACTGCCCTCGCGGCGCCGAATCAGTCCGCCCTCCGGGTCCGGAGTCGCGGCGGTGTAGCCCACCTTCGCGAGACCGGCGCTGTTGAGCACGCTGAAGTGCGCCGAGATGTGCACGGCGATCACCGGCACGTCCTTCGACACCCTGTCGAGGTCGTCGCGTGTCGGATGACGGCCAAGCAGCGCGTCGTCGTAGCCGACGCCGAAGATCCAGCCGGTCCGCGCGACGTCGGGGCTCTTCGCGAACTCCTGCAGCTTCACGACCAGGTCGTCGATCGTGTTCACCGTGCCGTCCGGCGGTGCCAGCAGGTTGGCGCCCACGGCCTGCGCCCCGAAGCCGAGCAGGTGCGCGTGACCGTCGATGAAACCCGGCACCAGCGCGCGGCCCGCGAGGTCGACGACCTTGGTTGCGGCGCCTTTGTGCGCCTTCTCGACGTCCGCGAGATTGCCGACGGCGACGATCTTGCCGTTCTTGACGGCCACCGCCTCGGCAGTGGGCTGCGCGTCGTTCACCGTGACGACGTCACCGCCCATGTAGATGGTGTCGGCGGCCTGTTCGGCAGCGACGGTCGAAGCTGCCGGCGCGGGTGCCTCAGTCTTGCGGCTGCAGCCTGCGATGGCAATCGCGGCAATTGCGCAAACGACCGCGACCACTACATTGGCCCTGATGTTCAAGACGACTCTCCCTGTTTACTTGTTCTGTGTCGGTCTCGGTGGGGTGATCAATACGCCTTCTGCAGTTCCTCACGGATCAGCGTGAGCAGCTGCTGCTCGCCGAAGCTCGGCATCCGGCGCCCGTTCACGAAATATTCCGGCGTCGCGGTCACCTTCAGCGCCATCGCGTCGGCGTGATCGCGCTGCGCGCGCTCGACCACGTCCGGCGCATTCATGTCGGCAGTGAGTTGCTCGAGGTTCAGTCCGATGCCGGAGATGGCCTGCACGGCCAGCTGCGGCTGCACCGTATGGTTGATGGCCCACTGCGCCTGCGTTGCGAGCAGCGTCTCGAGCGTCTGCCAGTACCTGTCCTGCTTGCGGCTCGCCTCGAGTATTCGCACCACGTACTCTGACCCCTCGTGGAAGGCCACGTGGCGCACCGACAGCCGGATCTGGCCCGGGTTCTGCGCCATCACCTGCTTCACCAGCGGGTAGAACATCGCGCAGGTCTCGCACGCCGGGTCGAGGAACTCCACGATATGGACCTTGGCGCCCGGGTCGCCGACCGTCGGCGAATGTTCGCTTGCCAATGCGGCGCCGCGGGCACCATCGTCGGCTCCCGACGGCTGCGTGGACTTGCTGCTGAACAGGAAGCTGCCTGCCAGGACCGCCAGCAGCGCGATCACGGCGCCGACGACGATTGACCGGCGGCTAGATCCGTGTGCGGCCGCCGCTTCGCTCGCTGCGGCGGACTGGGCCTCGGGCGACGATCGGTTTCTCTGCGATTTGCGGCTCATCGGTGCTCCGGTGCGGCGTGGCGTTCGACGTCGGCCAACGTGGCCGGCGATTGAAGCGCGCCAATATAAAGGAAAGTTCGCCGCAATCCTCCCCCGGGGCCTGCTGTTGTCGGCCGGCAACAACCGGCGGGGCCGGTGCGGGCGCCGTCTATGGGGCGCGTGCCGATCGGAGTACACTCCCGACCCGAGGAAAGCCGCCGCAACAACACCGACACCCTCGGCCGCTCCCGTCCAACGCCATGCTTTCGGTCCTCCACGTGCTCGGCTCGATGCTGATGATGTTCAGCATCACGTACGTGTTGCCGGCGGTGACTTCGATCATCTACGACGACGGCCAGCTGTTCGACTTCGCGGTGGCAGCCCTGGTTTCGCTGGGCGTCGGTGCTGCGGTCTGGGCGGCCACGCGCAGCCACAAGCGCGAACTGCGTTCGCGCGACGGCTTCCTGCTGGTGACCCTGGCCTGGGTGCTGATGTCGGCCATCGCCACGGTGCCCCTGCTGATCGCGCTGCCGGGGCTCTCGTTCACCGACGCCTACTTCGAAACGATGTCGGGCCTGAGTACCACCGGCGCCACCGTGCTGGTGGGTCTCGAACACCTGCCACCGTCCATCAACATGTGGCGGGCGGCGCTGCACTGGTACGGTGGCATGGGCATCATCGTGCTGGTGGTGGCGATTCTCCCGCTGCTGGGCGTCGGCGGCATGCAGCTCTACAAGGCCGAGACGCCGGGGCCGGTGAAGAACGAGAAGCTGACGCCGCGCATCACCGAAACCGCCAAGGCACTGTGGTTCATCTACGTGCTGATCACAGTTGCCTGCATCCTGGCGCTGCGTGCCGCCGGCATGAACTGGTTCGACTCGATTTTCCACGCATTCTCGACGCTCGCGCTCGGCGGGTTCTCGAACTACGACGCGAGCATCGGCCATTACGATTCGCCGGCGATCGAGGCCGTGCTGATCGTGTTCATGGTGATTGCGGCACTCAATTTCTCGCGCCACCTGGTCGCGTGGCAACAGAAAAGCCTGCGCACGTACTTGTCCGACAGCGAAGGCATCGCAATGCTCCGGTTGCTCGCAATCGGTACGCTCATGGTCACCCTGTTTGTCTGGATGCAGGGCGCTTACCCGGAGTTCCTGCTGGCGTTGCGGCATGTCGCGTTCAACCTGGTCGCCGTCGCCACCACTTGTGGCTACGTCACCCAGGATTTCGCCACGTGGCCGATGTTCGCGCCGCTGGTGATGATCATGATGTCCTGCTACGTGTGTAATACCGGCTCGACCGGCGGCGGCATCAAGATGTTCCGCACGCTGGTGCTGTTCCGGCAGGCGGGCCGGGAACTCATGATGCTGGTGCACCCGCAGGCCGTTCGGCCGGTGCGGATCGGCGGGCACGTGGTGCAGAACCAGATCGTGTTCGCCGTGCTGGCGTTCGTCGTGCTGTATTTCGGCGTCGTCGTGGTGTTGACGTTCGCGCTGCTGGCGAGCGGCCTCGACTTCATCAGCGCGTTCACGGCAGTCATCGCGTGCATCAACAACATGGGTCCCGGTCTCGGCGTGGTGGGGCCGGCGAGCAACTACCAGGGGCTCACCGACTTCCAGACCTGGATCTGCTCGGCCGCCATGCTGCTCGGTCGCCTCGAGATCTTCAGCGTGCTGGTGCTGTTTACGCCCGTCTATTGGCGCAAGTAGTGCCCGCGGCTGTCCCGTCGCCCGCGGCCGTTCAATCCTGCCGCTTCACTGCTTCCTCGTCGTGCTTTGCGGCGAACGGGTAGGCGGCCTGCGCCTTGCCCTTGGGCGGGACCTTCAGCGACAGGACCATGGTCGCCACCAGCACTACCAGCGTGACTAACAGGGACCACGCCACGGGGATCTTGTAGACGTCGATCAGCAGCATCTTGGTGCCGATGAACACCAGCACGATGGCGAGGCCGTACGACAGCAGGTGGAAGCGTTCGTGCATGCCGGCCAGCAGGAAGTACATCGCGCGCAGGCCGAGGATCGCGAACACGTTCGACGTGAGCACGATGAAGGGATCCATGGTGATCGCGAAGATCGCCGGGATCGAGTCCACCGCGAAGATGATGTCGACGATGCCGATCAGGAGTATCACCACGAACAGTGGCGTTGCCATGCGCACGCCCTGGTGCACCGTGAAGAACTTCTCGCCGTCGAAGTTCGGCGCGATCTTCATGTGGCCGCGGATCCACTTGAGCGCCGGGTTGGCCTCGAGGTCGGGCTCGTGGCCGGTGGCGATCCACATCTTGATGCCTGTGAACACCAGGAACGCTCCGAACAAGTACAGGATCCAGTGGAACTGCGCGATCAGCCACGCGCCGACCAGGATCATGACGGCGCGGAGCACCAGCGCGCCGAGGATGCCGATCATCAGCACCCGCTTCTGGTACTCGGCCGGCACCGCGAAGTACGTGAAGACCATCAGGAACACGAAGATGTTGTCGACCGCCAGCGCCTTCTCGACCAGGTAGCCGGTGATGAACTCGAGCGCCTTGGTGTCGGCGACCGCGCTGCCCTCGAGTCCGCCCAGGTACCACCACATCCAGCCGACGAACACGAACGACACGGCGACCCACACCAGGGACCAGACGGTTGCCTCCTTCATGGAGACACGGTGCGCGCCCTGCTTCTCCATGGCGAAGAAGTCCACAAGCAGCGCAACCAGCACGAACGCTGCGAACAGCGTCCACATCAATGGGGTACCTGTCGTCGTCATCGGATCCCCTTGGTTCTGGTGCCACCCTCAATACGAGGGAAGCTCGTTCGGGCGGAGGTCAAAGAATAACATTTCGGCGGCATCGCCTCGCGCGAAGTGCAGCTGTCCGGGATTTCGCAGGCGGGCGCCATCGCCCTCGTCCAGTCGTGCGCCGTTGACTTCGATCGACCCGCGCGCGACATGAACATAGGCAAAGCGGCCTGCCGGCAGCGTGAGCGCCTGCTGTTCGTCGCCGTCGAACAGGCCCGCGTACACCCGCACGTCCTGGTAGACCGACAGCGACCCGTGGTCACCGTCAGGTGAAATGATCAGGCGCAGCCGGCCGCGCTTTTCCCCGGCGGTGAAATGCTGCTGCTGGTAGCGCGGCGCCACGCCCTTGCGGTCGGGCACGATCCAGATCTGCAGGAAGTGCACCAGCTCCTCGCGCGACGCGTTGAACTCGCTGTGCATCACGCCGCTGCCGGCGCTCATCATCTGCACGTCGCCGGGCCGGATCACCGAGCCCGTGCCCATCGAGTCGCGGTGCTGCAGGCCGCCTTCCAGCACGTAGGAGAAGATCTCCATGTCGCGATGGCCGTGGGTGTCGAAGCCGCGGCCGGGGCTCACGCGGTCGTCGTTGATCACCAGCAGGTCGGAGAACCCGACCTGCCGGGGATCGAAGTAGCCGCCGAACGAAAAGGTGTGCCGCGACTGCAGCCAGCCGAAGTTGGCCAGTCCGCGGTCAGCGGCGCGCCGGATTTCCATCACTTCACTTCTTCACAGCTTCGAGCGCGACGCTGATCGTCACATCGTCGCCCACGTTCGGGGCGTACTTGCCCGCGTTGAACTCGCTGCGCTTGATCACGACCGAGGCGTCGGCGCCGATCGCGTCCTTCTTCAGCATCGGGTGCGGCATGTTGACGTAGTGGTTGACCTTCAGCGTCACCGGCTTCGTAACGCCCTTGATCGTCAGGTTGCCGTGGATGGCCGTCGGCTTGTCGCCGGCGAAGTCCACCTTGGTCGACTTGAACGTGGCGGTCGGGTACTTCGCGGTGTCGAGGAAGTCCGGGCCCTGGATGTGCTCGTTGAACGTGGCGTAGCCGGTGTCCACCGACTTGGTGTCGATCACGATGTCCACCGACGCGGTCTTCGCGGCCTTGTCGAGGACCACGGTACCGCTGGTCTGGTTGAACTGGCTCAGCTGCGTCGACAGGCCGAAGTGGCTGTACGAGAACCGGGCGAAGGTGTGCGTCGGGTCGATCACATAGGTCTCGGGGGCGGCCAGCGCCGGCGTGGCGAGGCCGGCGGCGAGGGCGATGACTGCGGTGTAGCGAATGAACGTGTTCATGGGATTTCTCTCTGTGTGGATGGGGGTTGAACTACTTGCCTGTGGCGGCCAAGCGGAACTTGACGGTGACGTCGTTCGCGACGATGTCGAAGGCGGACCAGGCACCTGCGCCGATCGAGAAATCGCCGCGACGGATGACGAACTGGCCGGCGAACACTCCGGTGCCGCCCTGCGCGGTGAACGTGGCCGGGACGACGACGTCCCGGGTCTTGCCCTTGATGGTCAGCTTACCCGCCACCGAATAGCGGTTGCCGCCGAGCGGCTTGACGCCCGTCGCGACGAAGCGCGCGGTCGGGAACGACTTGAGGTTGAACCAGTCCGGGCCGGCGGCTTCGGTGTCGAGCTCCGGCGTGCCGGTATCGATGCTGCCGAGGTCGACGTCGATGGTGACCTTCGCCGCGGCCGGCTGCGCGGGATCAAAGCTCAGCTGGCTCGCGAACTTGCGGAAGCGGCCATCCATCGCCACGCCCATCTGCGAGTAGCTGAACTCGATGCTGCTCTTGTCGGGCTGCACCTGCGTAAAGACTGCGGCGTACGCGCCAGGTGCGATGACGGCAGCGAGCGCGAGGGCAGTCAGAAGACGCTTCATGAAAGGTGCTCCGTAGAGGAAGTGGCGGTCGCGCCTGCGCGGCCGGGCCACATGCGGTGGAGGAGTCCATCCCTGTCGATGAACTGGTGCTTGAGCGCAGCCGCG
>Ga0105090_10000629_pt1 | contig 17887 bp, 16 predicted proteins | sample PPLLak3March2015_FD_79110 | JGI IMG/M metagenome (GOLD analysis project Ga0105090, IMG submission 79110) | Freshwater sediment microbial communities from Prairie Pothole Lake near Jamestown, North Dakota, USA - PPLs Lake P7 Core (1) Depth... | ecosystem: Environmental > Aquatic > Freshwater >... | reverse complement strand
TGAAAGTTTACAAATCAGGATTTATCTCTTCGGGCGATATGTATGCTGGCATTGAGTTCAAAACCTATGAGGAGGATGATCGCGTTAAAATAGATCCAGATCAATACAATCAGCAAGGTTCCGATTGATCCGTACAATGCATTGTAACTCGAAAAGTTACTGACATAAAAATTAAATCCAAGGGTCGTAATTAGTGTCAGAAAAGTGGCCAGTGAGGAGCCTGCGGAAATAAATCTGAATTTACTCGATTTTGACGGCCCTAAATAATAAATAAAGGAAATTGTGAAAAAGAACATGCCAATGAGTATGATCCACTTACCTAAGATCAGCAGATAAACTGTAATTATGCTGGTAAGAATCTTTTTTTCAACCAGGAAATCCAGGAAAAGTGCACTTGTAGTAAGCAACAGAATGGAAACGATCAAAATGAAACTGATAATGAAAAACAACATGGACGATATCAATTTTTGTTTTATCCATGAGCGGGTTTCAATGGTGTGGTAAGTGTTGTTGAAGGCTTCAATGATACTGTGGAAGCCATTTGTAGCAAAAATTATAGCCAGTATAAAAGTCAGTGAAAGTAATTTCCCTCTTGGACGTTGAATAATATCAACTAATGTGGATTGTATAAAAATTTCAGCCTGGTCAGGAATAATGTTGTTGATAAAATTCAAAACCAAATTCTGAAAATCCGTAATTGGGATAAAAGGGATCAGTGTAAAAAAAACAATGATCATGGGGAATATTGCCAGGAAAAAACTGAACGCGATTGAAGATGCCCTTGCCGCTAATGAACCTCTGGAGATACCCTGAAAGAAAAACCGGGCCACGTCATACAACGGCAGCCCGTCAAAACCGGGAATCGTAAATTTTTTTGATAACTGAAGAATATATAAAACCGGCTTAAACTTAAGAATGTTAATATTCAAAATTCTTTGATAAGCTATATACAATTTATCCTTTAATAAATTCATTTAATTGCAATCAAAGATAAATCGAGACTTTTGATCTGGTGGGTCAAAGCTCCAACTGAAATATAATCCACTCCCGTTTCTGCGAAAGACCGGATGGTTTGCAGGTTAATTCCGCCTGATGCCTCGGTTTCATATTTTCCTTTGATAATTTCAACGGCTCTTTTTAAATCCTGAGGGGTGAAATTATCCAGCATGATCCTGTCAACTCCTTTGTGATCTATTACTTCCTGAAGCTCATTAAAATTTCTGACTTCAATTTCTATTTTCAGTTGTTTGCCTTTTTCTTTCAGGTATTTTTGTGTGGCATCAATCGCTTTGCCAATCCCACCTGCAAAATCAATGTGATTGTCCTTGATCATGATCATGTCGTATAAGCCCATCCGATGATTTTCACCACCACCGGTTTTTACAGCATACTTTTCAAGTTCCCGAAGAAGGGGTGTCGTTTTTCGCGTGTCAAGAAGTTTTGCCCGTGTTCCTTTAATCTGATTGGCAAGCAGCCTTGTAAAGGTGGCTATACCGCTCATCCGTTGCATAAAATTCAATGCAAGTCGCTCCCCCGAAAGGATCGAGATAGATTTTCCTTCAACCTTAAAAATAATATCTCCTTTATTAAGGTCGCTGCCATCTTTTATTAAAGGGATAAATATAAGGGAGGGATCGATCGTGTGAAAAACTTTTTCAGCAATTCCCATACCGGCAAGGATTCCGGATTCTTTTGCAATTAAATGAGCTTTACCAGTGCTTTCAGCAGGAATGGTGGCCATGGAGGTGTGATCTCCATCACCCATATCCTCAATCAGGGCTTGCTCAATGATTTTATCAATAGTCATAAAATATTGGCTCCAAATTACTCTTCATCAAACTGAAGCTGACGGAGAACGAGTTGGTCTGATTCTTTTTTAAGCAGCCCATACACTCTGTAGTTTTTGGTGTTGGTTTTATAGGTTCCGATAAAGAATTTTGAACCATCATCAGAATCGCCCTGATGATTGATAGTAAATAATATGGCTGGATTATTTTTAAAAAAATCACGAAGAATGATTTCAGCCTGTGTTTTGCTATAGCTCCCATTTATTTCATTCATTTCAAGGTCAATGGTTGAACTGAAATAATCAGCCAGCTTTTTTGAGTCCATTTTACCTATGGCAGTAGAAATGTCTTTGATCAAATCCTCACCAGAAGGTGTGGTATAGCCATATTTGGAAATCATAAATAACATCGAAAATATGACCGGAAGGCTGTATTTTAAATAGTTGTTTTTCATTTTATACAGGTTAATAGTTTACAATTTTCGAACCAACTTTCATCAAAGACCCAATTAATCCATTCAACAAAATTAATAAAAATTAAAGGTGAAATTTTAATTTTATCGTATTTCGTTATTTCGGCTCATAAAATTATTTCTGCCTATTTTTGTTTTTATAAAGGACATTCCCGAAAAACGAAAGTCCTTGAATTCGAGTTGATAAACAGAAATCAATTATCATGAATGTTGTTGTTACAGGAGCGAGCAAAGGAATTGGGTACGAAACGGTAAAAGCATTTGCCGCCGACAAGGGAAATAAAATTGTTGCTATTTCGAGGAATCCTGGTTTGCTTGAAAAACTAAAAGCTGAATGCGATACGTTTTTTAAAGGTTCTGAAGTTTTCATCCTGCCCCTCGATCTTGAGGTTCAGGTTTTTTCCAAAGAATTATCCCGACAAATTTCAGGGCTTATTGAATCAGTTGACATTTTGATAAATAACGCGGGATTGCTAATTAAGAAACCATTCGTAGAATTTACCGGACAGGATTTTGACCGGCTTTTTGGTGTCAATGTAAAAAGTGCTTTTTCACTTATTCAAATTCTCCTTCCATTTTTCAAACCGGGATCGCACATTGTCAACATCAGCAGCATGGGCGGTTACCAGGGAAGCTCAAAATTTCCCGGATTATCCTTATACAGTGCAAGCAAAGGAGCCTTAGCCGTTTTAACCGAATGTCTTGCTGAAGAATTCAAAGACCTGAAGATCAGCGTAAATTGTTTGGCCCTGGGTGCGGTTCAGACAGAAATGCTGTCCAAAGCATTTCCGGGATATCAGGCTCCCGTTTTCCCGCAAGATATAGCTGGTTTTATTAAAGATTTTGCGGTTACCGGGCATCATTTCATGAATGGGAAAATATTACCGGTATCACTCTCTACACCATAAAACATATATAATGAAGGAGCCTTATTCGAACGATAATTGTGAAGTTGATGTTTTAACCCATAAGGGTACCATCAAGAATATTGACACCCATGCCTATTACGTTTCTATAATTTCTCAGAGTGCTTGTTCTTCGTGTCATTCAAAGGGTGTCTGCAGTGTGACTGAGATGCAGGAGAAAATGATCGAAGTTCCCAGAAAGCCCGGCGAATCATTTAACATTGGTGATACAGTTGAAATTATTATGAACAAATCGATGGGCGCCAAAGCCGTTCTGATTGGCTATATTATTCCGTTTGTTTTATTATTGATCACCTTAATTGCTGCATTTAAGGTTTTTGACAGTGAAGGTATATCAGGATTAATTTCGCTTTCTGTTCTGGTTCTATATTACATGGTACTTTATTTTCTGAGAGACAGGTTTAAAAAAACTTTTAACTTCAGTATTCGTGCCTGAAACTGACCTGTCCGGCAAGGGCATTTTTAATCTGGTACTGGGATCTGTAACCGGACAATATTTTGAAAAGAATCTTCTGAAAAAGTTTGATTATATCCTATTCCATGAATATCGACCGGGTGTAATCCAGTTCCTTGTTTTTAATCTCAGGCAAATCATGCCTGCAACGCTGATCGCTTCATTTTATAGGGTTCAACGTACTTTGAAGTATCAAAATCCAAAGGGAAATCCATGGAATTCATGAAAACTCCAGCTCCATCATTTTCTTTATACGTTTTTCGAGCTCCAATATTTAAGGAAAAATACAAAAGAAATTCCTGGGTACCCATAAAAATATGAGGTAATGAACGGCTTATAATGGAATTAATCCCGTATAGAGATTTTCTTATTTCATCGTAGCCATTGTAAAGACTTTCCGTGGTCATGTTTTTTGGAGAAATAAGAACCTTCTTGGTATCATATTTACTCCAGTCGTCGGTCAGAATTCGTCCTTCACTTTTAAGCTGATCAAAAACAGGTGTGCCCGGATAAGGCGTCATCACGCAGGCCTGGAAAAAAGCCGGTTTTGATTTTGTTAAAAATTCATGGCTAATTTTAAAAACTTCATCAGTGTCGGTATCCAGACCAAAAACCAAAGAAGCCATGACAAGAATACCATTGTTTCTCAACCTTTGAATGGCCCGGACGTTTTCCTCTACCGTTTTTAATGTTTTTCTATAACTATTTAAGCCTGCATCAGTCATTGACTCAAATCCAATAAGCAGAGCCCGGCACCCTGACTGATAAGCCATTTTCATCAGCTCTTCATCTTTGGAAAGATTGATTGACGCCTGACCCACCCAGATTTTTTTTAATGGGATCATTTCTCTGAATAGCTCAATTGCAAATTTCCTGTCAAGTGCAATATTATCGTCTACAAAAAAGAGAAACTTCTGAGGACAGGACTCCGCATCTTTTATTATATCGTGAATAACTTTGTGTCTTTGTTTTACTCCAAAAAACCTTGAAACGGTGCAAAAATTACAATTGTAGGGGCACCCTCTTGTGGCTTCGATTGGAGCAATCTGAAGTTTACCTGATGAACATTTGATCAAATCCCGTCTTGGAAAGATATGCTCCTGGAGATCAGGTAACTTGTCAAGCTTATAAAATGATTTAAGATTATTATTTTTAACGTCAGTTAGCACCTTTTCCCACAGACCGCCTTCTGCTTCGCCAATAACTACAGCATCGCCATACATAAGGGCTTCCTCCGGTCTCACTGAAGCATGGATACCTCCAAAAACAACGGTCTTGTCGCGTTTTTTAAACTCATTGGCAATTTCGTATCCTCTCAGGCAAGTCTGGCTCATCAATGAAATCCCGACTACATCATAATCGCCTTCAAAGTCAATAATATCTCCGTATACTTCTTCGCAAACCTCTACTTCATGCTCGGGAGGGGTCATTGCCGCAATCAATGATAACGTTATTTGAGGAATGGAAAACTGATTTTGCCGAAGCTCATTTTTCAAGCAGGGCGAGACAAGCAGAATTTTCATGAATAGTTAGTGTTGTAGTTAAACCTTTATTGCACCAGCAGGGATTTTAAATGGATTGGATTTGAAATCGGAGTTGAAGCAACTGTATCTTAAAACTGCAAAAATATAAAAATTATTTTTGATCTTTCGGAAAACATTAAAATGCATCTGTTATGAGGAACTTTTATTCAGATTTACCAAAAATATTGACAAGTGGTTTAATATTGCTTCCACTTATGACTTGAGGGAAAATACAAGGTAGATTTTGCAAAGGGTCGTATAGGATACAAAAGGAGGATTTAATCTTCACCTGGTTGGCATGAAATTTAGAATCTATATAAACTGAAATTTTAATTGTTTATAAATCAATTTCTTTCCCATCTCAATTAAGAATAAGATAATCGAAATAGTTTTATAAGTAATTGTACATCACTATTTTGTAATTGAATAAAATTTATTATAATCCTTGCGCATCTTTATTATTTGTTTATACATTTGCCACCGTTAATTAATTAACAATAGAATATTTAATTTCTAAAAAGTTGATATTGTGAATATTGTTTTGCTTTATTCGGTTATCACGCTGGGAGCGATTGGTTCATTATCTGCTGTTATCTTATACTTTGTTGCTCAAAAGTTTAAAGTAATTGAGGATCCCAAGATTGATGAAGTTTCCGAAGTCTTACCGGCTGCCAATTGCGGTGGCTGTGGTTTTGCAGGATGCCGGGCATTTGCAGAAACACTGGTAAACCAAAAGAACCAGAAAGGGAACATTGATAAACTGAGATGCCCGGTGGGTGGAAATGATGTGATGGCGCAAGTTGGTAAAATACTTGGACTCGACGTTGAGGAAGAAGATCCATTAGTTGCAGTTGTAAGGTGCAACGGCTCATTTGCAAATTCTCCTAAAAAGGTATCCTATGAAGGCGCCACTTCCTGTGCATTTGCTCATAGTCTTTTTACCGGCGAAGGCGGATGTCCTTTTGGATGCCTGGGATTGAGCGATTGTGTTATAGCCTGCGGATTCGATGCCATTCATATAAACCCTGCAACAGGATTGCCAGAGGTAAATGAAAAGTGTGTTGCCTGCGGCGCCTGCGTGGATGCATGCCCGCGAAAGATAATCGAACTCAGGCCAAAGGGTAAAAAAGACAAAAGGATATTTGTAAGCTGTGTGAACAAGGAAAAAGGTGGCCCGGCTAAGAAAAATTGTGCAGTGGCTTGCATAGGATGCGGCAAATGTGTTAAGGTGTGTGCGTTTGATGCGATCACGCTGGTTAATAACCTCGCCTACATTGATCCATTAAAATGTAAACTTTGCCGAAAATGTGCGCCTGAATGTCCGACAAATGCGATCCATGAGTTAAACTTCCCTCCCCGAAAAGAGAAGGAAGGTGAAGGGGTGGAAGTAAAGAAGACTCCAGTAGCTAAAGAAATCGCTCATGCTGCAACACAACTAATTTCGAAAACCGACGAAGCTGTTATCTCAGATGGTAAAGAAGATGAGAAACCTACCGGCGGAGAAAATTCATAATAATCTAATTATAACTGATAAAAAAAATTCAAACGGGGATGCTTAAAACATTCAAATTGGGAGGAGTTCACCCGGCAGAGAATAAACTTTCGAAGGACAAATCCATCGGGGTATTAGCCATTCCTAAAGTGGCATCAATACCATTTTCACAACATCTGGGCGCACCTGCAAAAGTATTGGTGAACAAGGGTGATAAAGTAAGAGTTGGGCAGATAATTGCGAAGGGTGAAGCCTTTATTTCTGCAAATATACATTCATCAGTTTCCGGTAAAATTGCCAGGATTGACGAAGTAATTGATACAAGCGGTTACAAACGACCGGCTGTGATAATCGAAGTTGAAGGGGATGAATGGGAAGAGTCAATTGACAGGAGTAAAGAATTGAAAAAGGAAATACGGCTCGGTCAAAAAGAGATCATTCAAAAAATAAATGAGATGGGAGTGGTTGGCCTGGGCGGGGCTACTTTTCCTTCTCATGTTAAATTAATGGTTCCCGAAGGAAAGAAAGCGGAAGTGCTTATTGTTAATGGCGTAGAGTGTGAACCCTATCTGACCTCCGATCATCGTTTGATGATGGAAAAAGGGGAAGAAATGCTGGTTGGGACCCAAATCCTCATGATCGCCCTTGGAGTCAATAAAGCCATGATAGGGATTGAAAATAATAAGCCTGATGCAATCAGTCATCTTGCCGAATTAGCAAAAAACTTTAGTGGAATTTCTGTCCATGGACTTAAGGTAAAATATCCGCAAGGAGCTGAAAAGCAATTGATCAAAGCACTGGTTAACCGTGAAGTCCCTTCAGGGAAGCTTCCAATTGAAGTGGGGACAGTTGTTCACAATGCCGGAACAACCTATGCTGTATATGAAGCTGTTCAAAAGAATAAACCCTTGTTCGAAAGAGTAGTAACGATTACTGGTAAGTCGGTTAAAAATCCGGGTAATTTTCTGGTTCGAATTGGGACACCCGTTTTGGATTTAATTGAGGCAGCGGGAGGTTTACCGGAGGACACCGGAAAAATTATCGGTGGCGGTCCAATGATGGGAAAAGCACTGATATCAGCAGATGTCCCAGTTGTAAAGGGAACATCCGGTATTTTAATTTTGAGGGAAAACGAATCAGGTCGTAAAGAAGTTGCACATTGTATTCGTTGTGGTAAATGTATAACTGTTTGTCCAATGGGCCTTGAACCTTTCTTATTGGAAAAGCTTGTGATCAATGGAAATTTTGAGCAGACGCAAAAAGAAAGGGTCCTGGATTGCATCGAATGCGGATCGTGTCATTTTACCTGTCCGTCCGGTCGCCCGCTACTCGATTATATCCGCTATGGGAAAAGCAGGGTTTCACAAATGATGAGAAGTAAAGCTTCCTGAACAAATCGGATCGAATCCTTATTGATTTAATAAAACAAGAGAACAAAAAATAAATAAAAGAAAATTAATGAATCTACTCACAGTTTCAGGATCACCGCATGTTTACACCGATAGTTCTGTGCGCAGGATCATGTGGGGTGTAGTTATCTCACTGATTCCCGCCATGCTGGTATCTTTCTGGTATTTTGGTCTGGGCGCGATCGTCATCACCCTGACTGCTGTTGTATTTTGTGTTTTGTTTGAATTTTTGATACAAAAGTATATCCTGAAAGAACAGCCCACCATAATGGATGGTTCTGCAGTTATTACGGGGGTCTTATTAGCTTTCAATGTACCAAGCAGCTTGCCGGTGTGGCAAATGATAATTGGTTGCTTGGTTGCCATTGGCATTGCTAAGATGTCATACGGTGGTTTGGGTAAGAATCCCTTTAATCCTGCACTTGTCGGCAGGGTTTTTCTGTTGATCTCTTTTCCGGTGGATATGACTTCCTGGCCATTGCCCATTTCTAACCGGCTTGTATTGACTGATGCGGTTACCGGGCCGACTACATTGGGTATTGTTAAAGAAGGAATTGCCAATGGAGAAACCGTATCACAACTTTACTCCAAACTCCCTGATTATACCCAAATGTTCATGGGAAACATTGGAGGATCACTCGGCGAAGTTTCCGCAATTGCTTTAATTATTGGCGGTATGTATATGCTTTATAAAAAGATCATTACATGGCACATCCCGGTTTCTTATCTTCTTTCAGTTTTTATTTTTACAGGTGCTCTATACCTGATTAATCCTGAAATTTATATCGACCCATTGTTTCATTTACTTGCAGGAGGATTGATGCTTGGCGCTATTTATATGGCAACAGATATGGTCACATCACCGATGACTTATATGGGTATGCTTGTCTTTGGTCTGGGTTGCGGGGTATTGACTGTGCTGATCAGGGTTTTCGGTGCTTATCCCGAAGGAGTATCGTTTGCAATTCTTATCATGAATGCTTGCGTACCGCTTATTAACAGAGGATTTAAACCAAAACGTTTCGGGGAGGTAATTAAAAATGGCTAAACTGGAATCAACTTTTAAAAATATGCTGATGTCTCTGTTGTTTATATCAATAGGGATGTCAGCTGCGCTTGGGTTTGTTTATACATTGACCAAAGAACCCATTGAAAAAGCAAATAAAATGAAAGAAGTGCGGGCAATTACAGATGTGCTTCCTGAATTTGATAACGATCCGACCGTGAATATAAAATCAGTAGAGGGACTCGACTATTATACTGCCACAAAAAATGAGGAGATTGTTGGTTATGCTGTTAAATCTTATACCGATAAAGGGTTTAGCGGCCATTTTACCATGATGGTTGGTTTTAAACCTGATGGAACGATTCATAACATCACTGTGCTTGATCACAAAGAAACTCCCGGGCTTGGAACCAAAATGAAGGAACCAAAATTCAAGGATCAGTTTCCCGGAAAAAATCCTGAGAGTTTTAAATTAAAAGTAAAGAAGGATGGCGGACCCGTTGATGCGATCACTGCTGCAACAATTAGTTCCAGGGCTTTTTGCGATGGGGTGCAGAGAGCTTACGATGGCTATAAAGTCAATTGTATACCAATCATTGATTTTTCTCAGCCGGATTCTTTGCAGGTTGATACCATAAATCAAATGAAAGGAGGAGCACAATGAGCAATATGAAATATTTCACCAGTGGATTGATAAAGAATAATCCTTCTTTTGTTCTTGTTCTCGGCACTTGCCCGGCATTGGCAGTGACCACAGCGGCTATGAATGGAGTCGGCATGGGAATGGCCTCTACCTTCGTCCTTGTGTGTTCAAATCTTTTGGTAGCATTACTAAAAAATGTAATTCCCGACAAGGTTAGGATTGCCGCTTTTATAGTTGTTATTGCAACGTTTGTTACCATTGTCGACCTGGTGATGAAAGCTTACACTCCTGACCTTTATAAAACACTTGGAATTTTTATTCCGCTTATCGTTGTAAATTGCATCATACTTGGCCGCGCTGAAGCATTTGCACAGAAGAACAAGGTGCATCATGCAGTGTTGGACGGGCTTGGAATGGGATTAGGATTTACCCTTGCGCTAACCATTATGGGAGGTATTCGGGAGATATTGGGAAACGGATCGATATTCGATATCCGGCTGATGTCGCAGGAAGCTAAAACCATCCTGATCTTTATTTTGCCTCCGGGTGCATTTTTAACATATGGTTACCTGATTGCCATCATGAACAGGATTAAAAGCAGATATAATATTTAAAATATATGATTTTTTTACGATTAATATAATGTACAATGGAACTCATTAAAATAGTCATCCTTGCCCTGATTGTCAACAATGTTGTTTTGGCTCAGTTTCTGGGAATTTGCCCCTTCCTGGGTGTTTCAAATAAAGTGCAAACATCATTAGGAATGGGCGCTGCTGTGATATTTGTGATGGCGCTTGCCAACCTGGTTACTTATCTCATACAATTTTATGTGCTGAATCCTTTGAATATCCAGTTCATGCAAACCATCACCTTTATCCTGGTCATCGCATTTCTGGTTCAGGTGGTTGAAATTATTTTAAAGAAATCAGCACCATCCTTGTACCAGGCATTGGGAATCTATTTACCTCTTATCACAACCAATTGCGCTGTTCTCGGTATTGCAATTCTTGCAGTTCAAAAGGATTATAACCTGATTACAAGTGTAATTTATTCTTCTGCCACCGCTGCAGGTTTTACCCTTGCATTGGTTCTGATGGCTGGTATCCGTGAGCAACTCGAGTTAACCGGTATTCCAAAGGGCATGAAAGGTTTTCCGATTTCGCTCATTACGGCAGGACTGCTTTCGCTTGCTTTTATGGGTTTTGCTAATTTGGTTTAAACAGCCATTTAAATTTCTTAAACACCAGATTTTGAAAAACGAAACTGGTGTTTTTTTTATACAAAAACCTCCATATTGAAAAAATCATTTATTTTTAACTGCTCAGTAAATTTAAAATTATTGAGTCGATTTTATTTTGTAGAAATCAAATAATGAACTATGAAAAAAACAATACTTGGTTTATTCGTTTTTGTATTCCTCTTTACCCATGCATTTGGCCAGGTACGCACTGTAACAGGGGTTGTGACTTCTGCAGATGATGGGCAGGCTATGCCTGGGGTTACTGTCCAGGTAAAAGGAACTACTACCGGCACAGTTACCGATATTGATGGAAAATTTAAACTTTCTGAATTGACCCCTGAAACCATCCTTGTTTTCAGCTTTGTAGGTTTTGAACCGGTGGAAATCTTAGTTGGTGATAAATTGCAAATCAATGTTCAATTGATTACCAGTGCAAAAGAACTTGAAGAAGTAGTTGTTACAGCTTTAGGTATAACCCGGCAAAAAAGAGAAATCGGTTATTCAACTGAAAAAATTGATGCCGATGTTGTAGTTGAATCCAAAGCCCAGAATGTGATCAGTGCGATCACTGGCAGGTCAGCCGGTGTTCAGGTTTCACAAGCGGATGGTGTGGAAGGTGGCTCCACCCGTATCATTATCAGAGGTAATAATAACATCGGCAATGACAAAAATAATCAGCCTTTGATTGTTGTGGATAATATTCCCATCGAGAACAATCCCGGATTGACTGACATTGGCAGGGGTGTGGATTGGGGAAGTGCCATTAACGACCTGAATGCATATGATATCGAAAGCATGACGGTTATGAAGGGGGGTGCTGCTTCAGCTCTCTATGGTTCCAGAGGGGCAAATGGAGTTGTATTTATTACAACCAAAAGGGGCAATAAGCAAAAGGGAATAGGCGTCACCTATAATTTTGATTATAAAATAACAAAACCTTATCGTTATCGGGAAGTTCAAAATACATACGGACATGCAGGACCCATTTCATTTACTCCTCCGACGTTCCCTATATCAGGCGATACCCTCCTTTATCCCGGAATTTACGGTAATGAAAACCTGATCATCAATCAGGAAGGTGAAACATCCAGTACTTCTGCCGAATTTGGATATTATGGTTCTGCTGTTTCCTGGGGTCCCAGGATGGAAGGACAAATGGTGAAATGGTGGGATGGCGAAATGAGGGACTATTCTCCCCAGCCTGATAATATGGAAATGCCTTATCACACCGGTTATACCACAACCCATAACATTTCGGCAACCGGCGGCGGGGATAAAGGGACGATGAGGGTTTCAATCACCCGGCAGGATAATAAACCCATCGTTGAAAACAGTAACTTTGACAGAACTACGATCAATGTTGGCGCGAATCTAAAGGTGTCAGAAAAAGTACGGGCAGATGTTTCTATGTCCTATGTCAATTATAACCGTTTGAACAGTCCGACATTGGGTGAAGACTGGAGTTCTTTCAATAAAGGATTTCTATATTCCTGGCCAAGAAGCTATAAAGGGATCGATAAGGAATTTTATGAGTTTCCTGACGGTTCTCAAAATCCACAGGAAGGATATCCCTTCTATTATATCAGCCCAACCTTATGGTGGGGCTATTATAACAACAACACAACCCTGACCCGCGATAAATATATAGGAGTGCTTACGCTCACTTACGATATTACACCTTGGCTAAACGTTATGGGTAGAATTGGCAGGGATTTCACCACTGAGCAATATGAAACAAGAAATAAACCTATTGATGTGATTGGTTTGGAGGATGGTTATTATGCCAATAGTTTGGCTAGAAATATAGGTGATAACTATGATTTTGTTTTAACCGCTTATAAAGATAAGATCTTTAATTCAAAATTTGATGTGAAATTTACAGCAGGTGCTAACCGGTGGAATAAAGATGATTACTATATCAACGGTCATTCGGGTATCTGGTACTACCCAAACATGTATACTTTTTTTAATTATACTGAGAACACATACTATACAGATCCAAACAATAATACAGTTGTTCAAACATTTGGAAACTCTGCAGGATCAATGGTTGCAGGCGAAGGCATTGTGCGCAAACGAATTAATTCGATTTATTCATTCATGAATTTGTCTTATAGCAACTATTTGTTTCTGGAATTGACCGGTAGAAATGACTGGTCCTCCACTTTGCCTCCTGAAAACAATTCTTATTTTTATCCATCGCTTTCATTGTCATTTGTTGCTTCCGAAGCGTTTCGTTTTCAGGAGCGGCTACCCTGGATGAATTTTCTTAAAATCAGAGGTGGTATCGCCCAAACAGCAACTGATGCCGAACCCTACCTTAACACTTTTTATTATAATACCAGTCAGTTTGGTGGTGAGCAAACATCTAATTTCCCGGGAACCATTCCACCCATCGAGCTTAAGCCCCAAAGGGTCAATGCTTACGAGGGAGGTATAAACCTTGGATTTCTGGAAAACAGGATCGATTTGGATTTTACCTATTACTATCTTTATTCTTTTGATCAGATCATTCCCAATCTTCCAATTCCGAGTTCATCGGGAGCTACCAATATCATGACCAACGAAGGGATTCTTACCAATCAGGGTTTTGAAATTATTTTTAACGCTTACATTTTACAGAAAAAAGATTTGACCCTTAAGACCGGGATCAATTTTGCCAGGAACAGGAATAAGGTAGTCAGCCTGGGTGGCGATGCTGATACTTATTTACTGGCTGATATTTGGGGATTGAATGGTCCGGCTATGATTTTACACGAAGGGGATGATTATGGAACCATCAGCGGATACGATTATATTTATGATGAAAACGGAAACCGGGTTGTAAACGACGAAGGAACAAAATACCTCATCACCGACACCCGCGTACCCATTGGGAATGCATCACCCGATTTCATTGCCGGTTGGAATACCGTGCTTACCTGGAAAGGATTTAAGCTGGGCGCGCTGATTGATACTAAGTGGGGCGGTGATATTTACTGTGGTTCCTATGTTATTTCTTTACAAACCGGACAAAGTCCGGAAACACTGATTGAAAGGGAAGGAGGTGGGTTACCCTATACCGACCCTGATGGAAATACAAGTAACGTTGGAATTATCCTTGATGGGGTTCATGAAGATGGTACACCCAATACAACAGTGGTTCATTATTATTATAAATACCTGCCTAATGCCGGTGGTTGGGGACATTTTCTTTCGACACCAGGTATCATTGAAAATACATGGGTGAAGATGCGGGAAATTTCTTTATCGTATACTCTCCCGCAAAGCCTGATTGCCAAAACAAAGGTTTTTCAGAATCTAACACTCTCAATTACAGGCCGGGATTTATTTTACATTTATACAACCCTGCCTGATAAAATCAATCCTGAAGGAATCATGGGTTCTGGCAATGCACAGGGTTTTGAATGGGCATCTTACCCCGGAACCCGGTCGTTTATTTTTGGAATTAGTGCTTCGTTTTAAGGAAAAAGGTAAAAACTCCAAGGAAAAAGTTAAAAGTTATTTAAAATTAAAAAATGAAAAGAAATGATTTAAGCGAAAGGTTACTTGCTTTTGCTATCAGAGTAATTAAGTTGTTAAGAAAACTTCCGGATACATCGGAGCATAGAATAATCAAATATCAGCTGACTAAATCGGCATCATCAGCAGGTGCAAATTATGAAGAAGCTCAGGGAGCATCTTCAAAAGCTGATTTTAATAATAAAGTACATATTTCATTGAAAGAGATGAGGGAATCGCATTATTGGTTGAAAATCCTTGCTGGGATTCATAAGAACGATGAAGTTACAACTGAAATTAATGAATTAGTCATTGAATCAGAAGAATTGAAAAAAATACTAGGAGCAATTTGTACAAAGGCTTCATTGAAAAAGTAAAAAAGGTGTATATTAATTTAAATGTTAATAAGGATAAAACAAGATTTAACTTTTTCCTTTAAACTTTTTCCTTGGAGTTTTTAACTTAAAATAGGAAAATTAAATGCAAAATAAAATGATAAAAACCAGGTATCCAAGTGTGGTCTCAGCCTTGATAATTGCAATATTGTTTACTTCCTGCACCAAGGATTTCGATGAAATTAATACCAATCCCCACGGTTTTACAACAGCCAGCGACGGATCATTGTTCAACAGTGTGATTGAATCGTTGCAACTGGGATGGAATGAACAATTTTACATTAACAATGAAATCCTGTATAAGCAAACGCAGCAGGCGGCTTTAACAAAAGAAGCCTGGGGAAATTATACAATCGGAACCGAAGAAATCTGGAGCAACTATTATGGTACTCTTACTGAAATCCGCGAACTGGAAAAGCGATTTAGCTTTTATGACGATTCTCCCGGAACAACTAATATGAAAGCCATGCTAAAGATCGCACTCGCATTGAAAACCTTTAAGGTGACGGATTTGTTTGGCGATATACCATTTAGTGAGGCTGGGTATGGATTTCAGAATTTGAATTTATTGCATCCCAAGTTTGATAAGCAAAGAGACATTTACCTGTCTTTGCTTGATGAATTGAAATGGGCAGATGAAAACATAAATGATACTGCAGCGGTTGTTGAGCCTTTTGCTACTTTCAGAGGATTCGACAAACTTTTCAACGGAGACTTGACCAAATGGAGAAAATTGGCCAACTCTTTAAGGATGCGTCACGCCATGAGAATGGCAGAAAAAGAACCTGTTTTGGCAGGTGAAATTATAAAAGACATCATTGAAAATGAGAGACCTGTTTTCCTGGGATATGATTTCATCACTCCGGTCCTCGAAAGTGCCTGTCTTTGGCCGGCAGCAATGGGATTTAAAAACGAAAGTGTGAATTGGTCATTCAGAGAGCACAATAACCTGAGGATGGGATCTAATGTTTGGCATCAGTTGTCTTTCCACGACAGTATTGACGGAAGCGGGATTTTTGATCCAAGAGCGTATATTTTTTTCGAAACCGATAATACCAATCGCTGGAATCCATATCCGCAGATCCCCAACATTAATACACCTTCATCCGGTGGGATTCCTTATGGATCGCATAGAGACCAGAATGGTGCTTTTCAAATCAAGGGCGAAACCTGCATTTATTCACCCTTCAATTATTTTCTGATCCGGGATGAGGATTATATTCCTATCATTATTATTACCGGTGCGGAAATTCACTTCATCAGGGCTGAAGCCTATTTTAGGGGAATAGGTGTTGCCATTGACAAAGACCAGGCAGATATAGAGTATATGAATGGGATCAACTCCTCTGCAGAATGGTGGATGATGGTAGCTGAAAACTCTAAGCTTCCATCATCGGGTATGACATTCCCTGACATGATTCCAATTCCATCGAATTTAAATCCCGCTTCTGTACTGATGCGTTTTGGTTCATGGAATGCAACAACAGAAGAAGAAAAATTGCAATACATCTATACGCAATGGTGGCTCGATGCCTTCAGGCAACCCTGGGAAGCCTATGCTTTGGCGCGCAGGACAGGAATGACACCAAGAGAAGGGGATCCAATAACACATTACAGATTACCCTATCCGCCTTCTGAAGTAGAGTACAATTCAGCGAATTGGGCTGAAGCGATTGCTAATCAGGGAGGAGACACACCGGACTTTAAAATCTGGTGGATACCTTAATTTATTTGTAAATAGGTTATTCTATAATTTTTAAATTGTGTATATTTGTAAAAATCTTTTGGTTAATTCATTTTAAAATAATTTTAAAAATAGCTCTATGAAAAAACTCTACTCAAAATTCCGTTTGCTGCTTCTCTTTGTAATTTTTTTGCAGCCTGTGATTCTGATTTCTCAGACCAATCAGTATCTTCATTTTGATAAGATTGATGATTTTGTGCAACTGGAAAATGGTTCCCAGTATTTCTCCGGAACCAATCAGCTTTCCATGACAGGATGGTTTTATTGCGACGCTTTGGCTTATGGTCAGGGTTATATGGGATTCAGGGCCGGATCCGGAAATGCTGAATTTTACATGATTCAGCTGAATAATGGTGTTATGGAATGTCGGCTGAAATCCACAACCGGGCTGCATGAATTTGTTGCACCGGCGAATACTGCAATTCCACAGATCTGGCAACATATTGCCTGGATTTTTGACGTGAACACAATAAAGCTTTATGTAAACGGAAATTTAATTGGCAGTTCCGCAGCCTCGGGAACTTTTACAGGAGAAAATGTGACTTTTGCTATTGGGAAAAGCATTTTAGGAGGATTTAATTTTGTTTATGGTGGAAGGGTTGATGAAATATCAGCATGGAATAAGGCTCTTTCACAAACTGAAATTCAGGATATGATATCTGATGAGCTTGCCGGTACAGAACCAAATTTGCAATTGTATTACAAATTTAACCAGGGTGTTCCGGGTGGCAATAATACTTCTATAACCCACCTTGTGTGCGAAATTGGAAATGGTGAACGCGATGCTGAACTGATGAATTTTGCACTTACAGGCGAAACATCCAACTTTGGCGGAACTCTCGACCCCGGATACCAGGCTATTTCTTTCCCTCAGATTCCCAATCACCTTACTACCGATGCGCCATTTGCGATTGAAGCCACTGCAACTTCAGGCTTGGAGGTATTATTTGAAGTGCTTTCAGGTCCTGCTACGATTAACGGGAACATAGTTACCCTCACCGGTGCAGGAGAAGTTATAATTGAAGCTACCCAACCAGGCAATGCCCAGTTCGATCCTGCTGAACCAGTTGTGAATTCTTTTATGGTGATTGACCCTGATCTTCATGTGCCTGATATCGATGTCCGGCATCCTCTTGCAGGAAGTGTTTACGTCCCTGCTCTTTCACAAATCTTGCTTGCAACCGTTTCTACAATTACTTATCCTGAATTGTTTTATGTGCAGAGTGTTCAGTTTGAGGTTAACGGCCAGACAATCCAGGCTCAGGATTTCTTTAATGGTCACTATATTGCCT
>Ga0105090_10000628_pt1 | contig 17897 bp, 16 predicted proteins | sample PPLLak3March2015_FD_79110 | JGI IMG/M metagenome (GOLD analysis project Ga0105090, IMG submission 79110) | Freshwater sediment microbial communities from Prairie Pothole Lake near Jamestown, North Dakota, USA - PPLs Lake P7 Core (1) Depth... | ecosystem: Environmental > Aquatic > Freshwater >... | reverse complement strand
TACGTGCTGAGTCCCGTGCCGCAGCGCATCCGCAACCTGCCGGTCAGCATCCTGCCCGAGCCCTACCGCACGGTGCTCTCCGCGCCCGGCCTGCCCGCGACCCTCAACGGCATCCGCCTGCGCATGGTCGAGGCCGGCAACCGCACCAGCGAGGTGACCAGCGAGGCGACGCGCCTCGTGCTCGGCCTCGAGGGCCGCATCGGCGAGTGGGACTACGACACCGCGGTGGTGCGTGCCGAGAACACGGCCGTGGACAAGTACACCAACGGCTACACGCTGTACGACGAGTTCGTCGCCGGCGTCGCGAGCGGCCTCATCAATCCCTTCGGCGAGTCCTCGCCGGCCGGCCAGGACCTGATCCGCAGCCTGCGGGTGCGGGACGAGGCCCGCCAGTCCGAGGGCACGACCACCTCCTTCGATGCGAGCGTCACGCGCTCGCTGATGAAGCTCGGCGGCGGCGACCTCGGGCTCGCGCTCGGCGCCGAGTACCGCGAGGAGGAGCAGGAGTTCAAGCCGTCGGCGCTGCTGGTCTCGAACAACATCGCCGGCGACCGCAGCAGCTCGGGCGTCAACGACATCGAGGCCTTCGACGCCGACCGCGACGTGTTCTCGGCCTACGCCGAGCTCAACGCGCCGGTCACGCCGGAGATCGAGTTTCAGTTCGCGCTGCGCTACGACGACTACTCCGACGCGGGCGACACCTGGAACCCGAAGCTCGGCGCGCGCTGGCAGCCCACCGAGTGGCTGCTGCTGCGCGGCTCGGCGGGCACGGGCTTCCGTGCGCCCTCGCTGTCGGATCTCAACCGCCCGACGATCTTCGGCGTCACCTCGAGCCTGATCACCGACCCGCAGTGCGCGGCGGCCGAGGGCAGCATCGACCTCTGCACCGACCAGTGGCCGGTCGAGCGGCGCAGCAACCCCGACCTCGAGCCCGAGGAGTCGACGCAGTATTCCTTCGGCGTGGTGGTCGAGCCGGCCCGCTTCATGACCGCCTCGGTGGACTACTGGAACATCACGGTCGACGAGATCATCAGCACGCTCGGCGAGCAGATCATCATCGAGAGCCCCGACAAGTACAACGGCACCTTCATCGAGCGCGACGCCGCCGGCTTCATCAGCAACGTGCTGCTCTTCAAGGACAACCAGGGCGAGCTCAACACCTCCGGCATCGACGTCGGCGCCGAGCTGCGCTCGAACGAGTACGACTTCGGCTCGTTCAGCGTCTCGCTCACCGGCACCTACGTGCTCGAGTACGAGCGGCAGTTCGGCCCGCTCGAGCCGTTCCGCAGCAACCTCGGCCGGTTCCTCAACGACCAGACCGTGCAGCGCTGGCGCCACCGGCTGGCGTTCGGCTGGGACTACTCCGACTTCGCGGTGCAGCTCGCCAACAGCTACTCCTCGGGTTATCGCGACCACAACGTGACCTACGACCCGGTCACCGACACGCCGCTGCCGGACCGCGACGTCGCCGACTACTCGCTGTGGGACCTCACCGGCAGCTGGCAGGCGCTGGACGCGCTGACCGTGCGCGCCGGCGTGCTCAACCTCGCCGACGAGATGCCGCCGTTCTCGAACCAGGCGTACTACTTCCTGGCGAGCTACGACCCGTCGCACACCGACCCGCGCGGACGCACCTACTTCCTCAGCCTCAACTACGCGTTCCGCTGACCGCCACTCCGACGGCCGCCGACGCACTGCAACCCCTCGCAGTGTGCCGGCGGCCGGTTTCTTTCCGGCCGCCCGCTGAGTCATGATCCGCGCCATGCAGCACGCCCCCGGCGAGGTCGCCGAATTCACCCTCAAGGCGATCGGCGTCGGCATCGTGCTCGGCATCGTGTTCGGCGCGGCCAACGCCTACCTCGGCCTGCGGGTCGGCATGACGGTCTCCGCCTCGATCCCCGCCGCCGTGATGACCGTGGCGGTGTTCAGCCTGATGCGCTCTCGCGGAACGCTGCTCGAGGCGAACATGTCGCAGACGGTCGCCTCGGCCTCGACCTCGCTTGCCACGGGCACCATCTTCACGATTCCGGCGCTGTTCCTGTGGGGCGTGGTTCCGCCTTACCTGCAGGTCGTGGCACTGTCCTTCCTCGGCGCGGTGCTCGGCATCGCGGCGATGGTGCCGCTACGGCGCCTCTTGATCGTCAAGGCGCACGACGAGCTGCCCTACCCCGAGGGCACGGCTTGCGCCGAGGTGCTGCGCGCCACGGTGCGCGAGGACGGCCGCGCGACCAGCGCGAGCGCCTGGATCTTCCGCGGCATGGCGGTCGGCGCGGTGGTGAAGCTCGCGATCTCGCTTGCCTACCTGATGCCGGGCGAGCTCGTGGCGGCGCTGCCGGTGCTGCCGAAGGCCGAACTCGCGCTCGAGGTGGCGCCGGCGCTGATCGGCGTGGGCTACATCCTCGGCTACCGGCAGGCGGCGGTGTGCGTGGCGGGCGCGATCATCTCGGCGCTCGCCATCACGCCGCTGATCGCGTGGATGGGCGCGTCGATGACGGCGCCGCTCTATCCCGAGACCACGCGGCTGGTGTCGGAGATGTCGGCGGGCGACATCTGGTCGAAGTACGTGCGCTACATCGGCGCGGGCGCGGTCGCGACCGCGGGCATCCTCACCGTGCTGCGCGGCCTGCCGACGATGGCGGGTGCCTTCGTCGCCGTGGCGCGCGGCGTGCGCGACAGCGGCGGCGGCCTCGGTGCCGGCGGCGTCGAGCGCACCGACCGCGACCTGCCGGGCGGCTTCGTGTTCGGCGGCGTGGCGCTCGTGGTGCTCACCGCGGCGCTGGTGCCCGGCGTGTTCGCCGGGGACATGGGCGGCATGCAGCGCGCGGTGCTCGCCGCGGGCGTCGGGGTGTTCGGCGTGCTGTTCGTGACGGTGGCGGCGCGCATCGTCGGCATCGTGGGCGTCTCGTCGCAACCGACCTCGGGCATCGCGCTCGTCACGCTGCTCGCGACCGCTTCGGTGTTCGCGGCCGCGGGCTGGGTGGGACCGGGCGCGCAGGCCGGCGTGCTCACCGTCGGCACCATCGTTGCGGTCGCCGCCAGCAAGGCGGGCGACATCTCGCAGGACCTCAAGACCGGCTGGCTGGTGGGCGCGACCCCGGCGCGCCAGCAGCTCGGCCAGCTCATCGGCGCGGCCTTCGCCTGCTGGGCGGTGGCGGCGACGGTGATGCTGCTCGGCGAGGCCTACGAGTTCGGCTCGAAGGAGATTCCCGCGCCGCAGGCGACGCTCATGAAGACCATCGTCGAGGGCGTGCTCGCCGGCGCGTTGCCGTGGGACCTCGTGCTCACGGGCGCGGGCCTGTCGATCGGCGCGATACTCTGCGGCGTGTCGGGCCTCGCCTTCGCGATCGGCGTGTACCTGCCGCTCGCGGCCATGGCGCCGCTGTTCGTGGGCGGCTGCGTGCGCGCGCTCGTGGAGCGCAACCGTGCGCCGCGCGCCGAAGGCGACGGCGACCCCGGCATCCTCGCGGCGTCGGGCCTCGTGGCCGGCGAGGGCCTCGCGGGCGTCGCGGTGGCAGGGCTGGTCGCGGCCGGCATCGCGCCGCGCTCGATGGAGCCGCACCTCGGCGGGCTCGCGGGCGAGCTCGTGGCGCTCGCGGTCACGGTCGCGGTGTGCGCGTTCCTGTTGCGCGGCGGGCGCAGCGCGGCGCGCTGAGGCGACGGCCGCGACGAGCACGCCCCTGCGGCGCGGCCCCGTCGCCATGCACCCGGATCCTCGGCGCCACAGGTGGTTTGCGCCCTCCCGCCGCCACCGGCACTATCCGGGCCACCACGAGCTTGAGGAGTCCGCCCGCGATGCAGCCGGCCGAGGAGATCGAGAACGCCCCGTCGCACCTGTCGCCGGAGGCCGCGCGCGCCTACCTCGACGCGCGCACGCAGGGGCTGTGCCACGAGGGCGCGCTCGAGGTGGCGCTCGGCGTGCAGGGATCGGCGGGCGCGGTCGGTGAGCGCCTCGACACCGTCGAGTTCAAGCTCGCGCACCTCGAGCGCGCCGTGCAGGAACTGAGCGACGTCGTGTACCGCCAGCAGCGGCAGATCGACGCGGCGCTCGCCATGAACCAGCGCCTGCGCGACCAGTTGCAGGATCTCGAGGGACGCACGCCGGATGCCGCGCCCGTCGAGATCCCGCCGCACTACTGAGCGCCGCGAGGGCCCGCTCGTGATCAGGAAGGGCTGGACCGCCTACGCAGGGGTGCTCACCGCGGTGATCGTGCTGGGCGAGGCCGCCAACCTCGCGCAGGGCGCGTTCGACGTGCGCACGCCGGCGAACTGGGTACTGAGCGCGGTGCTGCTCCTCGCCACCTGGGGCTACGCACTGCGCCGCCCGATCGGCGCGCACCGCTACTGGGGCCCGGCCTTCTGGGTGGTGCTGGTCGCGACGCTGGTCGCGCTGTGGCCCGTGCTGCTGGCCGGCCCGGCCGCGATCGTCGTGGCTGCCTTGCTGCTGCCGCTGCTCGCGCCCGCCTTCTACGCTGCGTACCGTTACGCCTATCGCTCGCCGGAACTGTGGCCGGCACCGGAGGAAGCACCATGACGACCCAACCGATGTCGCCCGCCTTCGTGCAGCAGGCGATCGCGAAGCAGTTCCCGGGCCTGCTCGGCATCGAGCTCGTCGAGACCACGCCCGAGCGCGTGGTCGGGCGTCTGCTCGCGCGGCCCGAGATCTGCACCGTCGGCGGCATGATGCACGGCGGCGCGATCATGGGTTTCGCCGACACGCTGGGTGCCGTCGGCACTTTCCTGAACATGCCGCCCGGCGCCGCTACCACGACGATCGAGTCGAGCACGAAGTTCATGGCTGCCGCGCCCGCAGGCCAGCGGCTGACGGGCGAGTCGGTTCCACTGCACCGGGGTCGCACGACGATGGTGTGGCAGACCTCGATCCGCCGCGAGGACGGTCGTCTCTGTGCGCTGGTGCTGCAGACGCAGCTCGTGATGGAGCCCAGGACGGCTCCGGTTACGTGACCGGGCGGGTGGTCCGCGCGGGACTGATCTACTTCGCGCTCACCTTCGGCGCGGGCTTCGCGCTCGGGTCACTGCGCATCCTGTTGCTCGTGCCGCGCGTGGGCGCGCGTGCCGCGGAACTCCTGGAACTCCCGGTGATGATCGGCATCAGCTGGCTCGCGGCGCGCTGGGTCACCGGCCGGCTCGCCGTGCCGCCGCGGCCCGCGCCCCGCCTCGCGATGGGTGCGATCGCAGGTGCGCTGCTGCTCGCGGCCGAGTTTGCGCTGGTGCTGCCGCTGCGTGGTCTCACGCTGGATGAATACTTCGCCACGCGCGACCCGGTGGCGGGCGCGGCGTACTACGCGGCGGTGCTGCTGCTGGTGGTGATGCCGCTGATGGTCCGCGGCACGACCGAACCCGACCGTCGCTCAGCGCAGCAGCGCTGAACGACGCGCGGGCGAGAGCAGATCGTTCGCGCTCTCTACGAGCAGGTCCGCCTCGACTCCATTATGGTCGCGGTAGTAGAACAAACCCGCGCGTTCACCCGCGTTGGCGCGGTGCTTCGCGATTTCCGCGACGACCCGGCTCTCGAGGATGGCGCCGCGCAGCGGATGGCGGTTCAGTTGCCCGGCATTGCGGATGCCGGGCAGCCAGCACGCGAGGCCGCTGTCGTAGAAGTGCAGCTTCGGCATCTTGACGAGCCGCGGCGCGATGTCTCGATCGACCATGCCCTGATGGCAGCCCGGGATCCAGGCTAATTCGAAATTGCGTTTTGAATCAGCCTAATCCGACGCTGCCTGATCGTTGAGCGCCATCCCCACCCGCAGCCAGCTCCCCGCGCCTGCGGCCACGATCAGGTTCTGCCCGAAGGTGATGCCCCTGAGCGCCGGATCCCAGCGGTAGGTCTTGAGCGTGCGCAGCGGCTCCTCGCCGTCGCGGTTGCCACTCGCCTGGTCGGTGGTGGTGATGATGCAGCGCGCGCAGGGCTTCACGCGCCGCAGCCGCACGCCGCCGGCGACGACGTCGCCAAGTGCGTCCTCGCCATAGGGCGGCAGCCCGTCGAGCACGAGGTTGGGGCGGAAGCGGTTCATCGGGAGCGGTGCCGCGAGCCGCGCGTTCAGGTCGGCGAGCGAGGCCCGCGAGATCGCGAGCAGCGCGAAACCGTCTGAAAAGCGGGCGAACGCCTCGAGCCGGCCGGTCCACGCGGGATCGCTCGGACGGCGATGGGACGGATCGAATCGCACCAGCCGCAGCTCGCAGCCCGCGAACGTGCTCAGCCAGCGAGCCGCGTCCTCGCCCTGGTCGTGGGCGCGGCAGCGATCGCGCCACACGGTGACCTCGGTGGGCGCTCCGTCGTGCTCGTACGGCACGACCAGCGGCTCGAGGCCCGGGGCCGCGAGCACCAGTGCGTCCGCGGTGAGCCGCGTCTCGATCAGCGCCAGCCGCGGACGCTCGCGCTGTGTCACGAAGCGGCCGTCCGGCGTGACGACCATCCACTCGCGGTCGTGCTCGAGGCCGGCCTCGGTGATCCGCGCCGCATCGAGCGCGATGCCGCGGCAGGACTTCACCGGGTACACGTGCAGTTCGGCGAGGGTGATCACGGGCGCACGATAACCGATCGCGGCATGGCCGCGCCGCCTCCGGCTCGCGCGATCGCGAGGAGCCTCAGCTCGCGAGCGGCAGCGGCTGCGGGCGGCCGGTCTGGTAGCCCTGCAGGAAGTCCACGCCCATGCGCCGGGCCGAATCGGCGGCGGCCACGTCCTCGACGTGCTCGGCGATGACCTGGAAGTTGAGCGAGCGCGCCATCTTGATCATCGCCGTGACCATCGCCTGGTTGACGGTGTCGGAGGCGAGGTTGCGGATGAAGTAGCCGTCGATCTTCAGGTAGTCGAGCTGCAGGTTCTTGAGGTTGGCGAACGAGGAGAGTCCGCGGCCGAAGTCGTCGAGCGCGAACTGGCAGCCCATGCCGTGCAGCACCCCGATGAAGCGGCGGGCGTGCTCGATGTTGGTGATCACGGAGTTCTCCGTGACTTCGAAGCAGACGCAGTCGGGCGCCACGCCGGTGCGGTCGAGGCACTCGACCACGAACTCGAGGAACGAGCCGTCGCCGAGCGTCTGGCCGGAGAGGTTGATGCACAGGCTGCGGCCGGGCGGCAGCTTGAGCACGCCGCGCGCGAACGCCGCGAGCGCGGCCTGCACCACCCAGCGGTCCACGTGCGGCATCAACCGGTAGCGCTCCGCGGCCGCCATGAACTCGGCCGGCGTCACGAACCCGCCGTCGTCGTCGCGCAGCCGGAGCAGCACCTCGAGGCCGGGTCCGCGCGCGGCATCCGCGTCCACGGCGACGATCGGCTGCGCGTGCAGCTCGAAGCGGCCGTCGCGCAGCGCCGACTGCAGCCGCTGCAGCCAGTGGATCTCGCCGCGGCCGCGCGCCGCGGCCTCGTCGCGCGCCGAGTACACGTGCACGTGCCCGCCCTGCTTCTTGGCCACGTAGCAGGCCGAGTCGGCGGCGCCGAGCAGGTCCTCGAGCGAGCCGCTCTCGCGGGAGATTTCGACGAGGCCGACGCTCACGCCGATGCTGAAGATCTTGTCCTTCCACACGAAGCGGAACTCGCCGACGGTGCGCACCACGTCGTCGGCGATCTGACGCGCCTTCTCGAGCGGGCAGCCGGCGAGCAGGATGCCGAACTCGTCGCCGCCGAGGCGGGCGACGGTGTCGGAGTCGCGCACGGCGTCCTTGATGAGCCCGGCCACCTCGCGCAGCATGCCGTCGCCCGCGCTGTGCCCGCACTCGTCGTTGACGGCCTTGAAGCGGTCGAGGTCGAGGTAGCACAGCACGTGGCGCGACCCGCCGGCGTGCGCCTCCTCGAGCGATTCCTGCAGGCGCCGCTCGAACTCGCGGCGGTTGACGAGGCCGGTCAGGGCGTCGTGGCTCGCCTGGTAGGACATCTGGCGCGTCAGGCCGCGCAGGTCGGTCACGTCGCGAATCGCGATCACCGTGCCCGCGAGCTCGCCGGCCGCGTCGCGCAACGGCGACACGCTGAGCTCGATCGAGCGCTCGCCTTCCCCGTCGCCCGAGACGACCATGCCGCGACGGCCCACGTGCACGCGGCCTCCGGTGGTCAGGCACTGGCGCACCGGGTCGCCGAGGGCCTTGCGGTCGCCCTCCTCGACGAGATCGATGACCTCGAGCAGCGTGCGGCCGTTCGCATCCGTCGCGGCCTGGCCGATGAGCGCCTCGGCCGCGCGGTTCACGTACACGATGCGACCCTGCAGGTCGGTGGTGATCACTCCCTCGCCGAGCGCGTCGAGCGCTTCCCATGCATTGGCATGCGCACGTCGGGCGGGCTCGCGCGGCGCCGGGCTCATCTCGACGGCCGTGACCAGCAGCGCCGGCTCGCCCTCGTGGCGGATCGGCGCCAGTGCCAGCTCGACGCGCGCGACACGACCGTCCGCGGCGGGCAGCTCGACCTCGAGCCGCTGGGGGGCCGGCTGGCCGGCGCGAAGGCGCCGCAAGTGGCCGGCCAGCAGCTCTCTGTAGTCCGGGTGCACGATCTCGGTGAGCGGGCGGCCGGTGAGGTCGGCAGGCGAGGCGGCGCCGCACAGCTCGGCGAATCGCGCGTTCGCGAGCCGGATGCCGTCGCGTTCAACGGCGAGGCCTTCGTGCATCGTCTCGGCGAGGCGGCGATAGAGCGCCTCGCGCTCGGCGCGCGCCGCCGTCTCGCCTTGCAGCCGGGCCACGAGCCGCTCGGCACTGCGGGCCACGTCGGCGGCGAGCCCGCCGGCGGCGTCGGGCGCGAGCGGTTCGGAGTACTCACCGGCCGCGGCGACGGCCTCGAGTCGCTCGCCGAGCTCGCGCACCTTGACGATCTCGCGCACGCGCGCCGCAAGCAGCACCGCGAGCAGTGCTGCCAGCAGTCCGACGGCGATGAGCGCGACGGTCAGCATGGCTTCGGTCCGGGTCGTCCTTGTGGGCCTGCGAGGGCGCGGGGCGCGCCGGATTTCCTCAGTGTTGTCGTTATTTCCTGCGTCGCCGGAGCATAGCGGAACAGCTCGCCGGCGCCCGCTGATTTGACCATAATGCGCCAGGCCCCGCGCCTTGTCGCCCGACGACGGAGCGCTTAACCTTCCGGCCTCCCGATCGGCGTGCGTCGCCCGGGAATCGAAGCACCCTCCTGGTACGCAACCCCATGCTCGACACCGATTTCGCCCGACGCCAGATGATCGAGCAGCAGGTCCGCGCCTGGGCGGTCCTCGATGCCGCCGTGCTCGAGACCATGCAGCGCGTGCCGCGCGAGGCCTTCGTGCCCTCCGCATACCGCGACCTCGCTTTCGCGGACATGGCCGTGCCGCTTGGCCACGGCCAGCACATGCTCACGCCCAAGCTCGAGGGCCGCATCCTGCAGGCGCTCGAGCTCCAGCCGGACGACGCGGTGCTCGAGGTCGGCACCGGCAGCGGCTATTTCGCGGCCTGCCTGGGCGCCCTCGCCCGCGCGGTCACCTCGCTCGAGATCCACGCCGACCTTGCCGAGGCCGCCCGCGGCAACCTCGCGCGGACCGGCGCGAGCAACGTCACCGTCGAGACGGCCGATGCCTTCGGGCATTCGCCGGCGTCGCGCTACGACGTGATCGTGCTGACCGGCTCGATGCCGGTGTACGACCCGCGCTTCGAGCAGGCGCTGGCCGAGGGCGGCCGGCTGTTGGTGGTGGTGGGCGAGGGCCACGTCATGGAGGCGCGGCGCATCACGCTCGCCGGGCCGGGACAATGGCTCAGGGAAAGCCTGTTCGAGACTGCGATCGATCCCCTGCTCCATGCGGTCGAGCCGCCCCGGTTCGTGTTCTGAGGCTTTGCGCGTCGCCTGGCCCGGGGCTTCCATTGTCCCGCCGGGTGATATAGTGTGCTACAACACCAGCTTTACCAGCGGCGATCCGATCACCGGACGGGGAATCCATGCGTAAGAAATCCATCCTGCTCGCCGGCTGCGTCGCGATCGTGCTGGGCACGTCGGCCGCCCGGGGCGAGAACCTGCTCGAGGTGTACCAGGCCGCGGTCAAGAGCGACCCCATCGTGCGCGAGGCCGAGGCCAACCGCCTGGCAGCGCTCGAGTCCAAGCCGCAGGCGCGCGCCCTGCTGCTGCCCCAGGTGTCGCTGGGGGGGCAGTTGTACACCAGCGAGTCGGAGGGAGAGTCGTACTTCCCGCAGGTCAACACCGTGACCGGCGAGGTCGTCTCCGTCGGCAACCGCAACGAGACCGACACCGACCGCTACTGGGACTACACGGCACAGGTGACGCAGACGATCTTCCGCTGGGACCAGTGGCAGACGCTCAAGCGCGCCGACTCGGAGGTCGCGCTCGCCGAGGCCAACTATCGCGCCGCGCAGCAGGACCTGATGGTGCGCGTCTCGCGCCGCTACTTCGACGTGCTCGCGGCCGAAGACACGCTCTCCGCCGCCGACGCCACCCTGCAGGCCTTCAGCCGCCAGCTCGAGCAGTCCGAGAAGCGCTTCGAGGTCGGCCTGATCGCGATCACCGACGTACAGGAGTCGAAGGCCGCGTTCGACAGCGCCACGGCCGGCGTGATCGCCGCCAAGCGCGCGCTCGCCACGGCCCAGGAGCTGCTGCGCGAACTGACCGGCGAGGTCTACGCGACCCTCGCCAAGCCGGCGGACGACATGCCGCTCGACCAGCCGCAACCCGCCGACGAGAACACCTGGGTCACCCAGGCGCTGGAGCAGAACCTCAACGTGATCGCCGCGCGCCTCGGTGTCGAGACCGCGAAGACCGACGTCAAGATCGCGCAGTCGGGCCACCTGCCGACGGTGGACCTCTACGCGCAGCGCTTCGAGAACGACCGCTCCGCCGACCAGATCAACACGCGCATCCAGCAGTCCGACGACCCGGCCATTCCGCCGCCGGTGCCGCTGGCCGGCACCGCCGACTCCAACCGCACCGACGACGTCATCGGCATCCGCGTCAACGTCCCGATCTTCGCCGGCGGCGGCACGCAGTCGCGCGTGCGGCAGCAGGTGTACCGCCATCGCGCCTCGCGCGAGAGGCTCGACGGCGCGCTGCGCGGCGCCGAGCGCGAGACGCGCGACGCCTATCTCGGCGTGCTCGCGGAGCGGGCGCGGGTGAACGCGCTCAAGCAGTCGGTGACCTCGAACCAGACCGCGCTCGAGGCGACCGAGGCGGGCTTCGAGGTCGGCACCCGCACCACCGTGGACGTGCTCGAGGCGCGCCGGCGGCTGTTCGAGGCGCAGCGCGACTACGCGCGCAGCCGCTACGACTACCTGATCAACCTCGTGCGCCTGAAGTCGGCGGCCGGCGTGCTCGCGCCGCAGGACCTCGCCTACATCAACGAATTCCTGACGCAGCCCACGCCGCTGCAGGTCACCCGCCCGACGGGCTGAGCAGCGGCGCGATCATCGCGACGAGGCGGTCCACCGCGCCGCGGCTCTGCGCCACGGTGTGCAGGCCGCGGGCGCCGTCCGCCCGCGCGGACGCCGGGTCGTCGAACCAGTCGTCGACGCGCTGCGCGAGGTCCTCCCGGCTGCGCACGATGCGCAGCGCACCCGAGCGCTGCAAGAGCTCCGCGACGTCCTGCGCGTTCTGCGTGTGCGGGCCGGAGAGCATCGGCAACCCGAGCACCGCGGGCTCGAGCAGGTTGTGGCCGCCGATCGGCACGAGGCTCCCGCCCACGAACGCGACGTCGGCTGCCGCATAGAACAGCTGCAGATCACCGAGCGTGTCGACGAGATACACCGCATCGCCGGCCGCGGGCCCGCCGCCCGCGCTGCGCTGGGCGAATGCGACACCGCGTCTACGCAGCAGCGTGCGCACGGCCTCGAAGCGCTGCGGATGGCGCGGCACCAGGATCAGCAGCGCGTCCGGGTGCCGTTCGCGGACGAGGGCGTGTGCGGCCAGTACCGCCTCCTCCTCGCCCTCGTGCGTGCTGCCCGCGATCCATGTGGGCCGGGCCGCGGCCCAGCGCGCCCGGAACCCCTGCCCCTCTGCGATCGTCGACGCAGGGATCTCGAGGTCGAACTTGACGTTGCCCGTGACCTGCACGCGGCCCTCGGCCGCGCCGATGGCACGGAAGCGCTCCGCGTCGGCTGCGGTCTGCGCACCGATCACGATGCCGTGGGACAGCGTCTCCTTGAACAGCGACGCCATGCGCCGGTAACGGTCCACCGAACGCGTCGAGAGGCGCGCGCTCGCGATCACGAGCGGAATGCCGCGCCGGCCCAGCGCGTCGTAGAGGGTAGGCCAGATCTCGGTCTCGAGGATGATGGCGACGCGCGGCTGCACGCCGTCGAGGAAGCGCCGCACCGAGCCCGGCAGGTCGTAGGGCAGGTAGCAGTGCCGCACCGACTCGCCGAACAAGGCCCGTGCGCGCTGCGCGCCGGTCGGCGTGACCGTGGTCACCACGATGGGGACGCCCGGGAAGCGCAGCTTCAACGCGCGGATGAGCCCCGCCGCGGCCTGCACCTCGCCCACCGACACCGCATGCAACCACAGGCTGCCCGGCTGCGGCTGCGGCACGATGAATCCGAGCCGCTGGCCCAGCCGCCCGCGGTACTCGTGGTTCCACAGCGCCTTCCAGCCTTCCATGGCGATCACGACCGGCGCGAGCAGGTACGTGAGCAGCACGTACAGGGCGCGCATCAGGCCGCCTCCGCGACGGCGCGCAGCTCGGTCCAGTCGCGCTCGCCGAAGTGCCCGGCCGGCAGCCCCGCGCTCACCTTCGCGAGCGAGCGGTGCAGGCGCTCGAGTACGGCCCGCTCCCAGTCGCCGCGCGCGCGCACGCGGCCGCGGTCGAAGTCGAGCACGTACACGGTGCCGTCCGTGCCGATGAGCAGGTTGTGGGCATTGAGGTCGGCGTGGTGCACGCCGCGCGCGTGCAGCGAAGCGATACAGGCGCCGACGGCACGCCACGTCGAGGCGGCGAGCGGTGCGGCGGCGAGCGACTGCGCGAGCGTGCGCCGCGTGGGCAGCTCCTCGGTGACGAGGTCGGCGCGGTACAGCGGCCCGCTGCGCCGGTAGCGCGCGGCCACCGGGCGCGGCACGGGCAGTTGCCACTCGCGCAACTGCCGCAGCAGGCGGAACTCGCGAAACGAACGCGTGCGCGCCGCGCCGGTGTAGAGATAGGTGTCGTCGAGCAGGCGCGCCACGAGGCCGCCGCGACGATAGTGGCGCAGCACCCAGCGGTGCTCGCCGTCGCGCAGGAAGGCGACGGTGCCGCGGCCGCCGGCGGTCTCCTCCAGGCCGCCGCGCGCGCGCCATGCGTCGCGATCGAAGACCCGCTCGTCCGGCTGGTCGCAGCGCGAGGCATCGTATAGCATCGCGCCGCCCGCGACCGGCGCGATCATTTCCGGGCCTGCGCTCACGCCGTTCGACCTTCCTCGCTGGATCCCCGGGCCGGATTGTTCACCATCGGACACCCGCTGCCTACCGCCCCTTACCGATGCACTCAGCCGCCCCCGATCCACCCCGTCGCCTGTGCGTGCTGCGCCTGTCGGCGCTCGGCGACGTGTGCCACGTGCTGCCGGTGGTGCGAACGCTGCAGGACGCCTGGCCCGGCCTCGAGGTGACCTGGATCATCGGGCGCCTCGAGCACCGGCTGCTCGGGCACCTGCCCGACGTCGAATTCGTGGTGTTCGACAAGAAGGCGGGCGCGGCGGCCTATCGCGAGCTGCGCACGCGCCTCGCCGGCCGCCGCTACGACGCGCTGCTGCACATGCAGCTCGCCATCCGCGCCAGCCTCGCCGCGGCACAGGTGCCCGCACGGCGGCGCATTGGCTTCGACCGCGCGCGGGCCCGCGAGCTGCAGTGGCTGTTCACCAACGAGCGCATCGCGCCGCGCAGCCGCGAGCACGTGCTCGACAGCCTGTTCGGCTTCGCCGAAGCGCTCGGCGTGACACGCCGCTCGATGCGCTGGGACGTGCCGTTGCCCGAACCGGCCCTGGAGCACGCGCGCGCCGTCATACCCGACGACACGCCCACGCTGGTCGTGAGCCCCTGCTCGAGCCACGCGCTGCGCAACTGGTCGCCCGAGGGCTATGCCGCGGTCGCCGACCACGCGGTCGCGCGCCACGGGCTGCGCGTGCTCGTCTGCGGCGGGCCGAGCCCGCTCGAACGCGAGTACGGCGATCGCATCGCCGCGCTGATGCGACAGCCGTGCGTGAACCTCGTCGGCAAGGACACGCTGCCGCAACTGCTCGCGACCCTCGCGCGCGCGACCGCGTTGCTGACGCCCGACTCGGGCCCCGCCCACATGGCGACGGCCGTGGGCACCCCGGTGATCGGCCTCTACGCCGCCACCAACCCGGCACGCAGCGGCCCCTATTACAGCCGCCAGTGGTGCGTGGACCGCTACGACGCCGCGGCGAGGCGCTTCCGTCGCCGCCCCGCCGCCGAGCTGCCGTGGACGACCAAGATCGAGGACCCGGGCGTGATGGACCTCATCTCCACGGGCGATGTCATCGAGCGGCTCGATGCGCTGCTCGCGGCCGGCGCGCCGCGCACGCCCTCCGGCTGACGTGCGCGTGACGGCGCGCGATAATGCACGCCCGACACGCGCCAGGAGCCAGGAACGTGGGTGCCCGAGCCAGCGAGACGCCGATCCAGCCCAATGCGCAGCACCGCCACGAGGTGACGGCCGACGACCTGCCGCTGTCCTGCCCGATGCCCGGCATGCAGCTGTGGAACAGCCACCCGCGCGTGTACCTGCCGGTCGAGAAGACGGGCTGGGCGAAGTGCCCCTACTGCTCCGCGGAGTACACCCTCAAGGACTGACGCTCACCCCTTGCGGGTGTAGTCGGCGTAGCTCTTCTCCTCGACGAGGGTCGAGCCGAGCTTCGTGTTGATCTTCTTCTTGATGGCGGCGCGCTCGTCGTTGGTGACGTAGACCGCGCGTGCAAGCTCGATGAACACCGCGTCGAAGGCCCCGTCCCGCTCTTTGTCGCGGATGCGGTCCTCGATGTCCCACAGGTCGCCGTTGACCTTGCGCAGTGCGTCCCACTCGGCGCGGATGTCGGTGGCGGCGAACGGCGAGGCGCGCCAGGTGTCGGTGAGCAGCGCGAGCTCCGTGCGCACGTTCAGCAGCTTGGTCGGGTCGGTCATGCGCTGCGACTTGATCTCGAGGATCGTGATCTTGTCGATCAGCTCGCCCGGGGAAATCGGCACCATCAGTTCGGCCATGGGAAGCCTCGGCTCGCGGGGTGAGCCCCGGATTATAGGGAAGCGGGCGGACGGCAGCCTGCGATCCGACGGTGCCGCAGCGCTGGATCTCCCCGGGCGGCGCGGCCGGCCGCGCGGCCGGCGAAGCGCCAGGTCAGGCGAGCCTGGCCCGCCAGTTCCTTGCGCGGTGCAGCTCGAGCGCAGCGGCGATCGTCTTGAGCGCCGATTGCTCCGCTTCGCTCCTGGCAGAGGTGAATCCCAGCACGCTGCCGGCGGCATCCGCCACGTCCTGGCAGTAGGCGATCAGCGACTGCGCGCAATCCGCGTCGAACTCGTCTGCCAGATGGCCGTCGCTGCTGCACAAGTCGTTCAGCACGGCCAGGTCGGTCCTGAGCTGCGACTCGGTAGGGGCCACGGTCAACCAGCGCTCGATGGTCGCGCGCCCGCCCTTTTCGAGCAGGCCGCGATCCTCGGCCACCTTGAGGATGAGCTGGCGCTCCTTCGAGTGAATCCTGCCGTCGGCCCAGGCCACGTAGACCATGGGCAGCAGCATGACGAGTCGATAGCAATCCTGCGGAATCTTCATCTCCGCCAGCCACGCGTTGAGCTTCAATCTTCCCTCCCCGAACGCCGATGTCGTTGGTCCCGCGCGAGACCGGCACACGGCCGCGAATCGCGGCGCATGCCGGTCGAAGCTTCGTGTTGAGGCTACCACAAGGCGCGGCGCGGGCGTCCAGGGGTAGCCCCGCTCCGGACGAGGATCGGACTCCCGTTCTCACTGGAGAGGGGGCGCCCCCTTATCCTCATTCGAAGGTCGCGTTCCAGGTCGCGCTCACGGCCGCCCGCTCGGCGGCGAACTCCGATTCGGGCACCGCACTGCCGGCCTGCTCGAGCGACAAGTGGTGCAGCCGCTGGCGATAGGCCCGGTAGGCGGCGGTGAGCACGTCCACCGTCGCCTGAGGCACGAGGTCGGCCGAGGCGAGGCTCTCGAGCTGGCGGATGTTGTCGGAGAACGTGACGAGGTCCGGGTAGCGCTCGGCCCACAGCAGCGTCCAGTACTGCGCCAGGAACTCGATGTCGGTGATCCCGCCGGCGTCGCGCTTGAGATCGAACTCGCCGGGACGGGGCTTCGACAGCTCGGCCCGCATGCGCTCGCGCATCGCGCGGACGTCCTCGCGCAGCGTGTCGCGGCGCACGGCGTAGCGCAGCAGGTCGCACCGCAGCGACTCGAAGCGCACGCGCAGCGCCGCCCCGCCCGCCACCACCCGTGCGCGCAGGAGCGCCTGGTGCTCCCATGTCCAGGCCTCGCTGCGCTGGTATTCGCCGAAGCCCTCCAGGCCCTGGACCAGCAGCCCGCCCTTGCCGCTCGGGCGCAGGCGCGTGTCCACCTCGTAGAGGCGTCCGGCGGCGCTGTGCACCGTCAGCAGGTGCACGAGCCGCTGCACCAGCCGCATGAAGAACACGCCGTTGTCCACGACCTTCGGCCCCGACGTGCGCTGCACCTCGCCGGCCGAGTCGTGCAGGAACACGAGGTCGAGGTCGGAGCCGTAGCCGAGCTCGATGCCGCCGAACTTGCCGTAGGCAACGATGATGAGACCCGCCTCGACGAGCTCCGCCTCGCTGGGCCCGCAGCGCGGCACGCCGTGGCGGGCGACGATCTGCTCCCAGGCGAGCGCCAGCGCCTCGGCGCAGATCAGCCCCGCGATGTCGGTGAGCCGGTCGCTGACCTTCATGAGGGGCAGGCGGCCGGTGAGGTCGGGCACCGCGACGCGGAACACCGCGGCCCGCTGGAACTCGCGCAGCAGGTCCACCTGGCGCTCCGGGTCGTCCGCGCCCGCCCCCGCCATGCGCGCGCGCAGGTCCTGCTCGAACTCGGCCCGGCTCGGCACCGACTCGAACAGCCGCTCGTCGAGCAGCTCGTCGAGCAGCAGCGGGAAGGCCGCGATGCGGTCGGTGAGGAACTGCGATTGCGCGCAGAGCTCGACGAGGCGTCGCCTCGCGACCGGGTTCTCGTTGAGCAGCGCGAGGTACACGGTGCGCCCGCCGATCCGCTCGATGACGTGCAGCACGCGGCCGAGCGCCACCGCCTCGTTGGCGCCGCCCGCGATGGCGCGCAGCAGCTCGGGCAGCAGGGTCTGCAGTCGCCGCCGGCCCGTCTCGTCGAGCCGCTGCCAGTAGGCGCTCTCGCGCAGCACCTCGAGCCGCGCGAGCACCTCGTCCGCGTCCTGGATGCCGATGCCGCGCAGCAGGTCGCGACGGCCGGTGCCCTCGAGGCCGGGCTCGAGCAGCGCGGCGAGCGCACGGTCCGTGGCGGCGGCGGAGCCGGGCTCGGCGGGCGCAAAGATGAGCGACTGGAAGTGCGCGCTCACACGCCGGCGGTGCCGCTCGATCTGCGCGGCGAGCGTCGGCCAGTCGGGCGCGTTCATGGCGAGCGCCAGGCGGGCACGCCCTGCCTCGTCCTGCGGCAGGTCGTGTGTCTGCTCGTCGTTGCGCTCCTGCAGGCGGTTCTCGACCCGCCGCAGGAAGCGGTACGAGTCGCCGAGTTCCTCGACCGCGCCCGGCGCGAGCAGCTTCTGGCCCGCCAGCAGCGGCAGCGCCTCGAGCAGGCGGCGCGTCTGCAGGGCAGGCTTGCCGCCGCCACGGATGAGCTGGAACGCCTGCACGACGAACTCGATCTCGCGGATGCCGCCCGGGCCGAGCTTGACGTTGTCGCGCAGCTCGCGGCGCTCGACCTCGCGCGCGATCAGCTCCTTCATGCCGCGCAGCGACTCGAAC
>Ga0105090_10000627_pt1 | contig 17899 bp, 16 predicted proteins | sample PPLLak3March2015_FD_79110 | JGI IMG/M metagenome (GOLD analysis project Ga0105090, IMG submission 79110) | Freshwater sediment microbial communities from Prairie Pothole Lake near Jamestown, North Dakota, USA - PPLs Lake P7 Core (1) Depth... | ecosystem: Environmental > Aquatic > Freshwater >... | reverse complement strand
GGTCGTTGCGGCGCTGGTCGGCGCCGCCTGCATGCAGACAGGTCATGCGCAGGCGGTCAAGTCAGGCGAGCAGGTCTACAAGGAGGTCTGCGGCGTTTGTCACAACACCGGCCTGGCCAAGGCGCCGAAGCTCAACGACAAGAAAGCCTGGGAGCCATTGATCTCGGAAGGCCAGGCGGTGCTGACGGCGCACGGCTGGGTCGGCGTCCGCGGCATGCCGGCCAAGGGCGGCAAGGCGGACCTCCCGCTGGAGGAGTTCGCGCGCGCAACGGCCTTCATGGCACGCGCCGCCGGCGGCACCTGGCAGGATCCCGACGCAAAGATGATGGAAAGCATCCGCGCTGAAGAGAACAAGCGCATCGCAGATCTGAAGAAGAAGAAGTGACGGCGGCACAGGGCATGATGAATCCTGCCCTCTTCCCGAAACTGACGACGAGATGCCCAGCGCCGTTGACCTCTGTTTGTTCGAGCGGATCCTTCTCGCGACCGATGGCACCGTCACCGACCTGATCACCCTGTTTGCCGGCGAACCGATCCGGGTGCGGAAGCTGGAGCAGACGATCTGCGAAGGATCGGCAGCACCCGAACTGGACTGCGCGACGCCCTCGCGCCTGCTGACTCGAAGGATCCTGCTGAGCGGCGCGACGAAGAACTTCCTGTACGCCGAGTCTCAGTTCGTGCTTGATCGCCTCCCTGAGTCGATCCGGGAACCGATGCTGCATACCGAGCGCCCGGTCGGGTTGCTGTGGAAGGAGGCGCGGCTGGAGACGTTCCGCGAGGTGATCGGGCAATCGATCGGGCCGCGAGCCGCAATCGCGCAGCACTTCGACGTCCCGCGCCAGCGGGACTTCATGTCCCGCACCTACCTGGTCCACCATGCCGGCAGGCCGCTCGGCATGATCACCGAAGCGTGGCCACTGCATTCGTTCCGCTGACCTCGCGCGCCCGCCGCGGCGGCCTGGTGGCTTGATCGACCGGCTCGCGTTCGGTCACCGCGACTCAGGCGACGCACGAATCATTGACCTTGAGACGAGTCGTCGGCAGGTCCCTGGTTCGAGTCCAGGTCGGGGAGCCAGAAACATCAACGGGTTAGACGAGAAATCGGCTGGCCCTTTTTCATTTCCGGCCTCCTGTAGCCACTGTGTAGCCAGTTCGTCCCTCTGACGGCGGCTACTACGTGAAGCGAAGCGCTTCACCACCTGCCGTCCTCCAGCAATGAATAGCTCGAAAAAGCCGACGCAGGTCACAGCTAACGCGAACGCGTTCCGCCCCCTGTGTTTTCTTCGATCCCAGAGCATCTACCAGCCAAACGAGCGAGTTGGGAGAAGGACACCTTCAACCGCCGAGCACGCGGGCGCCTGCGAGTACTACCGTGCCGATGAACAGCGTCTCCGTGACAAGCAGGAGCGTCGGCGCCCAGCCCATGCGAATGAGTTCCGCCGGCGAACTCTTCACTCCGACAGCCGCGATGGCAATCACGAGCAGCCACCGCGACGCGGTGCTTGCCGCATCGACGGCGGGCTTTGGAATGAGTCCGGCGCTCGACAGCGCAACCAGAACGCAGAACACCACGAGGAACGCTGGCAGCAGCGGCGGCCGGGTTGAGGACTCGGCGGACGAGCGCGACCGCATGCCGATGGCGAGAGCGAGCGTCAGCACCACCGGGACCAGCAGGGCGACGCGGAAGAGCTTCACCACGGTAGCGCTGTCGGCAGTGTCCTGCGACAGCATCATCCCGGCCGCCACGACCTGCGCAACGTCGTGGATCGAACCGCCGAGGAAGACGCCCTGCTGGACGACGCTGAACTCGAGCGCGGTAGCGATGAGTGGATAGAACACCATCGCTACCGTGGACAGCAGCGTGACGCCCGCGGCGACGAGCAGCGTGAAGCGCTCTGTCTCCGGTTTGCGCGGAAAGACGCTTGCCAACGCGAGAGCAGCGGAAACGCCGCAGATGGCGACGGACCCGCCGGAAATGATTCCCTGTTCGAATGGAAGGCGCAGCATGCGGGACAGCACCCAGCCAACGCCGAGGGTGGACACGACCGCGAGCACAATCAGCAAGGCGCTTGGCCACCCGAGGTCGAAGATGACCGGCAGCGTGATGCGCGCACCGAGCAGCGCGACGCCTACGCGAAGCAGCGTCCTGGAACAGAAGCCGACACCAGCCGCGAGCGCTCCTTCCGACCCGACGGAGTGCAGGGCCAGCCCGATCAGCAGCGCATAGAGCACCTGCGGGCCGCCGTACTGGCTCGACATGAAACCCGCGGCCATCGCCACGGTGAGGCATAGCAGCAGACCGGGCAGCAACGTGCGGGTTCGTGCGACCAGGCCCGCAGGCTCGTCCGCCGGAGTCATCGAGCGCTTCGTGAGCGGGGATTCCACTGACTCGGAGCTCTACCGGCGGTTAGCCAACTCGCCTGCACCGTCGTCAGGAACGTCGCAGCGCCTCGTCGTGTGCATCAAAGCATCCCCTGCATCGGATGCCCGGCGTACATCGTTTCCTTCACGTACCGCGTGTGGACGTTTCCGGACACGAAGTCCGGCCCGGACAGCAGCCTCTGATGGAACGGCACGGTGGTCGGAAGGCCCTCGATACGGCACTCGCGCAAGGCGCGCTGCATGCGGGCAATTGCCTCCCCTCTGTCGGCGCCCCAAGTGATCAGCTTTCCGATCAGCGAGTCGTAGAAGGGCGGCAGCGCGTAGCCGCTGTACGCATGGGTGTCCATACGCACACCCGGCCCGGATGGCATCGCGAAGGCTGCCAGCTTGCCCGGCTTCGGCATGAAGCCACGTTCGGGATCCTCCGCGTTGATACGGCATTCGATCGCATGTCCGTGGAAACGGATGTCGATCTGCTTGAGAGGAAGCGGCTCCCCGGCCGCGATGCGCAGCTGAAGTGCGACGAGATCGACACCGGTCACCATTTCCGTCACCGGGTGCTCGACCTGGATTCGCGTGTTCATCTCGATGAAGAAGAACTCCTGCCGATCGGCATCGACGATGTACTCCATCGTCCCGGCGCCGCGGTATCCCACGCTCGATGCGAGAGAGACGGCCGACTCGGTGAGGCGGCGACGCAGCTCGGGCGTCAGCGCGGGCGACGGGCTCTCCTCCACCAGCTTCTGGTGCCGGCGCTGGATCGTGCAGTCGCGTTCGCCGAAGTGCACTACGCGGCGCCCATCGCCCATGACCTGCACTTCGACGTGCCGGACCGGCGAAAGGAAGCGCTCGATGTAGACCGCGCCGTTGCCGAACGACGCCGCCGCCTCGGCGGAGGCCCGCTCGAGGCACTCTTTCAATTCGGACTCGTGGTTCACGACGCGCATGCCGCGTCCGCCGCCGCCGGCCGCCGCCTTGATCAGTACGGGAAAACCGACGCGCCGCGCGACTTCCGCGGCCTCGGCCGGATTGCTGACGGGATCGCGCGAGCCCAGGCTGACCGGAACGCCGGCGTCTTCCGCCAGCTTGCGGGCCGCCGCCTTGTCGCCCATCAGCCTTATCACGTCCGGCTGCGTGCCCACATAGGCAAGTCCGGCGCTTTCGACGCGCTCGGCGAATTCCGCGTTCTCGGACAGGAAGCCGTAGCCAGGATGCACGGCGTCGGCGCCGCTGTTCCTCGCCGCGTCGACCAGCACCTCGTGATTCAGGTAACTCTGCTTCGCCGGTCCAGGTCCGATACAGACGGCCTCGTCGGCGAGTTGCACGGGCAGCGAGTCCGCGTCCGCCTCCGAGTGGGCCTGTACCGTCTGGATGCCGAGGTCCCGGCAGGCGCGGATGATGCGGACCGCGATCTCGCCGCGGTTCGCGATAAACACTTTCCTCAACCTTGTCATCTCCGTCTTCCTCGTCGCGGCACGTTCAGCGCTTCCTGGCCTTGGGCGCCGAAGCCGCGGACTTCCGCGGCCGCGGCTTCGAGCCGAGTTCCTCTTCGAGGATCGGAATGGCGAGGTTGCAGGCATGGATGCCGAGCACCGTCGTCAACTGAATGGTCTCCAGGATCTCTTCGCGGCTGGCCCCGTGCTGCAAGGCATTGCGAATGTGCCGACGCACGCCGGGAGCGTAGAGATGCGTGGTGGCGGCGTTGATGGCGACGAGTATCAGTTCCTTGGTCTTCCGCGGCAGCGGACCGCTGCGAAAGGGCACGTTCCTCAGCTGCAGGTAGGCCTCCATGAACGCCGGGTCCCACTGCTCCAGCGTGCTCCACAGCGGGTTCCAGTCGCCGGACGCCTTCTGCGCGTCGATGCCGGGGTACTTCAGTGCTCTGCTTCGCGGCACGATGAGTCTCCTTGTCCAGAATCGGTTCAGCCGGCGTCGGCCAGTACGAGGTCCGCACCCCGTTCGCCGAGCATCGTGGCCGGCGCCACGGTGTTCGAGGAAACAATGCGTGGGAACACGGAGATGTCGACGACCCGCAACCCACTGACGCCACGCACGCGCAGTCGCTCATCGACGACGGCGGTCGCATCCGCGCCCATGCGGCAGGTGCCGACCGCGTGCCACGCGGTCTGCCCACTGTCGCGCGCGTACTCCAGCAACGCGTCATCGTCGGCGACCGATGGTCCAGGCCGGTGCTCGACGACGGTGACGTTCTGCATCGGCTTCTGAGAAGCGATGCGGCGGATCAAGCGCAGCAGCGCGACCGCGGTTCGACGATCGCCTTCCGCCTTGAGGTAGTTGGGCTGGATCGCGGGGCACTGCATGGGATTGCGAGACACCGCGTGCGTCGACCCGCGCGACTCCGGGTACAGCTTGAAGCCGCCGATCGAGAACCCCGAGTACGGGTCCATGCCCTGACCGGCGCTGCGCGAGTACCGGTCTTTCCCGCTGTAGTGGTAGATGCGGACCATCACGTCCGGGTGCGCGAGGTCCGGCGCGCTGCGCGTGATCGCGTGCGCGGTCGACGACGTGCCCGCCATCAGTCCCTTGCGCGTCAGGACATACCGGAGTCCCGTCATGACCCGGATCCACGGGCTGCGCGCAACGTCGTTGATCGTGATCGGCAGCATGGTCTGGTACGTGCACCGGACCTGCAGGTGTTCCACCAGGTTCTCGCCGACGTCCGGGCTGCACGAAACCAGCGGCACGCTGAGCGCCTGCAACCGCGCCGGATCGCCCACACCCGAGAGCTCGAGCAGTTGCGGCGAGGCGACCGCGCCCGCGCACAACAGGACCTCGTGCGCTGCCTTCACCTGCCGCAGCGCTCCTTCGTGGGTGTACTCGACGCCGGTCGCCCGCGTGCCGGCGAAGAGGACGCGGGAGACGACCGCGCTCGTCTCGATGGAGAGGTTGGAGCGCCTGCGTGCGGGCCGCAGGTAAGCCACCGCGTTCGTCCAGCGCCGTCCCTTGTGCACCGTCTGCTCGAGGTAGCGCACGCCTTCGTACGACACGGCGTTGTAATCCGGCGTCGGCGCGATGCCGGCATCGACGCAGGCGCGGATGAAGGCGTCGGACAGCGGATCGGTCTCGTACAGCGCGCGGTCGGTGATCCGGACCGGACCGGACGTGCCGCGTCGCGCGTCAGTGGCGGTGGGCAGGTTCTCCAGCCGCCGGAAGTACGGCTGCACGTCGTCGAAGCCCCAGCCGCGGCATCCCCCATCGCGCAGGCGGTCGTACTCGGCCGGATCGCCCCAGACGTACGCCATGCCGTTCAACGCGCTTGATCCGCCGAGCACCTTGCCACGCGGCCAGTAGATCGTCTGGTCGCGCATGTAGCGCTGCGCCTGGGTCTCGTACTTCCAGACATGCCTCGGGTCGTTGAGCAGCTTGCCGACGCCGAGCGGGACATGGATCCATGGATTGCGATCCGGTCCGCCGGCCTCGAGCAGCAGGACCTGATGGCGGCCCGACTCTGACAGGCGCGCGGCCAAGGCCGCGCCGGCCGCGCCGGCGCCGACGACGATGTAGTCGACGGTGCGCGCCGTCACGTCGCGGCCTTGTCCCGATGCTTGAACGAGTCGCGGCGGAAGCTGTAGAGCGCGTTCGGGTCGACCTGGACGTCGACCACGGCGGGCTTGCCGCAGCGCACGGCGGCGTCCACCGCCGGCGCGATCTCCTCGACCCGCTCGGCGCGGAAGCCCATCGCGCCGTACAACTCGGCGAGACGGTCGTACGGCGGGTTCGGCACGTCCGCCCCAATGTAACGCCCCCCAAAAAAGTCGCGCTGGTAAGCCTTCTCCGCACCCCAGCAACCGTTGTTCATCACGACGCACACGGTGTTGATCCCGTTTGCCACGGCCGTGCCGATCTCGCTCACCGTCATGCCGAAGCCGCCATCGCCCATCAGGCTGACCACCGTTCGATCCGGGCATGCCAGCTTCACGCCGAGGCCGGCCGCATAGGAGAAGCCGACGAGCCCGAAGTCGAGCGGCGTGAACAGCGCAGGCGGCTGCCGATAGAGCATCTGGTCGGTCGCCTGCAGGCACAGCGTGCCCGCGTCCATCGTGAACATCGCATCGTGCGGCAGGGCTTCGCGCAGCGCGCGGTACAGCGCTGCCGGCTGGATCGGGCTGCCCGAGCCGCCGGCTCTCGCGTCGCGCTCGGCCAGCATCGCCGCCCGCTTCATCGCGAAATCGGCGGCCCAGGCGGCCGCCGCCGTGGCGCGGTGCCCGCCGAGCGCGGCGTACAGAGCGGTCGCGACGATCCCGGCATCGGCCTCGATGCCGATCTCGACGGGGAAGAAGCGACCGACGGCGGTCGGCTCGATCTCGACCTGGATGATCTTCGCGCTGCGGCTGAGGTTGTCGTATGTGTAGAAGGTCGTGTTGAAGCCGAGCCGCGTTCCGATCGCCAGGATCACGTCGGCCTCCCGCGCGAGCGCGGAGGCCACAGCGTTGCCGCGCGGACCGACCTGGCCCGCATAAAGCGGGTGCGCGCAAGGCACGGCGTCGCCATGTCCGGGCGACAGCGCGACCGGTGCCTGAAGAAGTTCGGCCAGCGCCAGCACTTCGCGCGAATAGCGGCCGCTCTTGACACCTCCGCCTGCGATGATGAGCGGCCTGCTCGCACCCGCGAGCAGGCGTGCAGCGGCATCGATCAGGGCGGGATCCGCTCCCGGCCGGCCCATCGGGCCGCGGCCGCGCGGGTTGTACGCGTCGGGTATTTCGGCGACCTCAGCGAGGAGGTCGCGGGGAAGGTTCAGCGCGACCGGCCCCCGACGCGGCGTGAGCGCCGTGCGGAACGCCTCGCGCATCATTTCTGGAATGCGTGCGGTCTGCGTCAGCGTCCACGTCTTCTTGGTCACCGCACTGAACAGCGCCTGCTGGTTTACCTCCTGGAAGGCGTCGCGGTAGATGTGCGCCGAAGACAGCGAGCCGGCCAGCGCGACCACCGGCGAGTACGCCGCGGACGCCTGCGCAAGGCCGGTCACGAGGTTCGTTGCGCCTGGTCCGTTCTGTCCGGCGAGCATGACGCCCGGCCCGCCGGACGCCCGCGCATATCCGTCGGCCATGTGGGTGCCGGTGCGCTCGTCGCGCACGCCGATGAAGCGGATGCCCGCCTCGTCATAGAGCGCGTCGAAGATCTCCATCCCGGCCGATCCGATCAGCGCGAACACGTGCCGGACATCTTCTGCACGCATTGCCTCCACGATGGCCTTGCCGCCGGACATCCGTCTCATCTTCGTCTCCGTGTCCACTAAACCACTCACCTGACCGAAGCCATCAACCACGCATTGACCAACCCCAGGTAGACGATCCCCAGGGCGCCCAGGACAACGCCGAACACCATGCTGCGCCGCGTCCAGAGCTGCGACAGCGGCACGGCGAACGTGGTGGCGGCCACCACGACGGGCAGTGACCAGATCGCGATCGACGCGCTCAGGGCCCACGCGAATACTGCGGCGGCCACCAGCACCGGCGGGCTGATGCCGAACGCACCCGCCGAGATCAGTGGCACCAGCACGCTGGCGCCGACCATCGGATGCAGGCCGACTTGCCCGAGTCCGACGAGCAGCACGATCAGCGCCGCCAGCAGCGGCCACCCGGCGATGTCGCCGGGCGTCACTGTCGACGCCAGGGTGCCGACGGCGGGCAACGAGCCGACGGCTACGCCCAGCACCATCGATCCCACCACGATCAGCAACTCGTCCGACAGGCGCGCGAAGCCGGCCAGCGTGCGACGGGCCACCTCGCGCCGCTCCCTCGGCGCGCGAAAGACGAGATAGGCCGCGCACGCGATCGGCAACACCAGCGCGACCGCCTGCAGGCCCGAGAGCCGGAACAGCAACGTGGCGGCAACAACGGCACCGACGATCACCGCGGTCGGCGCCATAAGTCCCCCCAGCAGCCGCACGCTTTCGGCGAACGCCGCGCCGCGCAGGCCAGGCGTGTACAGGCCGTGCGAGAGCGTGAGTCCCATCGCGGCCAGGCCCGAACCGATCAGCATCGCCTGCCACAGCGGCGCCGCGGGGACCAGCTGGCTGATGAACGCGAGCGACACGAAGAACGGCGACCACATGACGGCCGTCCCGACGCCCTGCGCCGCGCCACTCGCCAGCACCACCCGGCGCTTGTCGTCGGCACCGCGCGTGACCACCGGCGCGAGGATGGCCGTCGCGCCAACGTTCAGGATTGCGCCGAGCGCATGCGAGCCGTAGAGCGTCCAGGCGCGCGCCTGCGCCGCGTCGAGCCCCCCGACGCTCGCCTGCAGGCGCCCGATCTGCGGGCTGGATTCCGCCGTCGCGCGCAGCAGCAGGACGGCGGGAAAGAACGCGCCGAAGATCTGCACGCGCTCGAAACCACGCAGCAGGATCCGCCAGTCGTCGACGGACCAAGCGATCGCCACCGCGAGCCCGGTGACGCATGCGAATAGCACGCGGATGTGCCGACTCGCGCGCACCCAGGCCAAGGCCGCAAAGGTGATGAGGCCGACGAGCGCCACGGCGGACAGCACCCGCGCCGAAGCGACGAGCGCCCCGAGTTCAGCGATCCAGACGACGACCAGCAGCCAGCCCGACACGCGCGCCAGCCGGGTCGGACCCGCCGCGGTCAGTGCTGCATGCCCCACTTGCGGATCGTGCGCTGTTCGAGAGTGCGGAAGATCAGGCTCTCGACGAGCAGCCCGATGATGATCACCGTGAAGAGCCCAGCGAACACGGCCGGGATGTCGAGGATGTTCTTGTTCTCATAGATGAACCAGCCCAGACCGCCGGAGCCTGAAGTCGTCCCGAACACAAGTTCGGCGGCGATCAGCGTGCGCCAAGCGAACGCCCAGCCCACCTTCAGTCCGGACAGGATGCTCGGGAACGCCGCCGGCACGAGGATCTTGGTCACGTAGCCGGCGCCGCGCAGGCCGTAGTTGCGGCCGACCATGCGCAAGGTGTTGGACACGGACTGGAAGCCCGAGTGCGTATTGAGCGCCACCGGCCACATCACAGCGTGGATCAGGACGAAGATGATGCTCGGGCTGCCGAGGCCGAACCAGACGAGCGCCAGCGGCAGCAGCGCGATCGCAGGAAGCGGGTTCAGCATCGCGGTCAGCGTCTCGAGCAGGTCGTTGCCGATCTGCGTGCTCATCGCGAGCACGGTGAACACAAACGCGAGCGCCAGCCCGATCACGTAACCCTGCAGCAGGACCTGCAGCGACGTGCCGGCACGCGCGACCAGTTCGCCGCTCGCGATCCGCTCGATGAACGTCTGCAGCGTCGACGTGAACGTCGGTAGCACCAGCGGATTGCCGAGAAACCGCGCGTATGCCTCCCAGATCGCGGCCAGCACCATGAGGATGACGAGCTTGCGGAACAGCCCGTTGCCGTAGATGCGCTCCCACAGTGTCAGCGGCTGCTCGACGACGCCGAAGTCCTGTTCGGCGACCTGGTCGCGCACGAACTCCGGCCGCGTCACCGGCGGGCTAGACATGGGCGACCTCCTCCTCAATCTGGCCGCTGAAGAGCATCCGATGGATGCGATCGGACAGGCGCACGCCGGTGGCCGGATCGACCGGGTCCGTGCCGTCGCTGTTCAGTTCCGCCTTGACCTGCCCGGGATGCGGCGACAGCAGCAGGATGCGGTTGCCGATGCGCACGGCCTCCGGAATCGAATGCGTGACGAACAGCACGGTGAAACGCGTGCCCTCCCACAGCTGCAGCAGTTCGTCCTGCATCTTGCGGCGCGTCAGCGCATCGAGCGCCGCGAACGGCTCGTCCATCAGCAGGATGTCCGGCTCCATCGCCATGCCGCGCGCGATCGCGACGCGCTGCTTCATCCCGCCTGACAGCGTGTGCGGGAAAGAGTTGGCGAAGCGCGTCAGGTTGACCTTCTCGATGTAGGCCATCGCGCGGTCCTCGGCCTCCTTGCCCCTGAGTCGGCGGGAGGACTCGAGCGCGAACATCACGTTCTGCTTCACCGTCTTCCACGGCAGCAACTGGTCGAACTCCTGGAACACCATCACGCGGTCCGGGCCGGGCCGCGTGATGCGCTGTCCCTTCAGGCGCAATTCACCCTCCACCGGCGTGATGTAGCCACCAGCAGCCTTTAGCAACGTCGACTTGCCGCAGCCGGACGGACCGAGCAGCACATACCGGTCCGCCGAGTACACGTCGAAGCTCACCCGGTAGGTCGCCGTGACCAGGTGCTCCTTCGTCTTGTACTGCAACGTGACGCCCTTGACCGACAGCAGCGGTCCGCCCTGCGCGCTCATCTCATCCTCCGTTCCCTTTCGTGCCGCTCGCAGGCAGCCGGATCAGCTGCCGGGCAGGTCGTGGATGTCGGGGAAGAAGAGGTCCTTCCACGAAGCGGGCTTGTTCTTCAGCGTGCCGATCTGGTTCATGAAAAGCGCATACGGCAGCACGCGCTCGGGCGCGAGCGTGTAGCGCACCTGCGGGTCGTTCATCAACTCGAGGATCTTGTCGACGTTTTCCTTGCCGCCGCCTTCCGCCACGTACATCTCAGCCGCGCGCCGCTTGTTCGCGTTGATGGAGTCAGTCGCCTCGCGCAGGGCGTCGACCAGCGCCTTGTAGGCCTTCGGGTTCTCGTTGCGGAATTTGCTCGTGGTCCAGACCATCAGGAACGTGTTGGGCCCGCCCATGATGTCGTAGGAGTTGAGCACGACGCGCGCGCCCTTCTCCAGCGCCTGGTTCTGGAACGGCGGCGAGGTGAACTGCGACTTGATCTCCCCCGACCCGGACAGCATCGTCCGCAGCCCCTCGGGGTGCGGCAAATTGACCATGAGCGGGTTGAGCTTCTTGAAGTTGTCCGGTCCGAACTCCTTCGCCACCGCCATCTGCAAGTAGATCGTCTGGACCGACGAGCCTGCGCCCGCCATCGCGATGCGATCCTTCTCGGTGAAGTCCGCGATGGTCTTGATGCGTGGATCCATCGTGACCAGCAGGTTCGGCATCGAGGACAACGCGGCGATCCCGCGCACGTCGACGTTGCCGCGCGTGCGATCCCACAGGATGAAAGAGGGTCCGGTACCACCCGCCGCCATGTGCAGGCTGCCGGACAGCAGCGCGTCGTTCGCTGCCGCGCCGGCGCCGAGCGTCGCCCAGGTGACCTTGGTGTCGGGCAGTCCGTTCTTCGCCAGGTGCTTCTCGACCAGCTTGTCGCCCTTCATGACCGTCAATTGCATGTAGCCGATACCGTACTGGGACATCAGCTTCAGTTCGCTGACCTCGGCGCGCGCCGACGCGACGAACACCAGCGCACTGGCGACCAGCGCCGCCTTCCACATCAGAGTATTCATGTCTCCACTCCTTGAAGTGATCCGGTCAGCGCGCCGGGAGGCGGTCCGACTCGTTGTTGCTGCAATGCTCCCTGGGGTGGCGCACGGTTCATGGCCGCACGCCGTACTTCGGTTTGGGCCCGACACTCGTCGCCAACCGTGCCCGCGAAGCCTCGATAAAGCGGCACAGGATCGGCCGCGTCTCGCGCGGATCGATGATCTCTTCCACACCGAACGCCTCCGCCGTGCGGAACGGGGACGCCGCCGATCGCAGTTCGGCCTCGATCTGCGCCTCGCGCAGCTTGGAGTCGGGCGCGGCCTCGATCTCGCGCCGGAACGCCGCCGCCACGCCGCCTTCGATCGGTAGCGAGCCCCACTCGGCCGATGGCCAGGCGATCTTGAAGTCGAGGCCATTCTTGTCCGTCGTGCCCATGCCCGCCATGCCGTAGCACTTTCGAACCACAACGGTGAAGATCGGCACGGTGACCTGCAATCCGACGTACACCGCGCGCATGCCTTCGCGCAGCGTCGCCGCGGCCTCGGCCTCCTTTCCGACCATGAAGCCCGGCACGTCGACGAGGAAGACGATCGGGATGTGGAAGCAGTCGCACAGTTCCATGAAGTGCGTCTGCTTGCGCGCGGCCTTCACGTCCATTGCGCCACCGTAGATCATCGGATTGTTGGCGATGAACCCGACCACGGTGCCGTTCATCCGAGCGAGGCAAGTGATCAACGCCTTGCCGAAGGATGGCTGAATCTCGAAGACCGAGTCGGCGTCGGCGATCGAGCGGATCACCTTGCGCATGTCGTACGGCTTGCGCCGGTTTTCCGGCACGATCGTGCGCAACGCGTCGTCGCAGCGGTCGATCGGATCGCTGCGGTCACCCATCGGCGGCAGTTCCCACACGTTCTGCGGCATGTACGACAGGTAGCGCCGGATCAGTCCGAAGCACTGCTGTTCGCTTACGGCGACGTTGTCGATCGTGCCTGCGGTCGTCACGGCGAGCTCGGGCCCGCCGAGCTCCTCCTTCGTGATCTTTTGGCCGAGCGAGCGCTCGACCACCGGGGGACCGGCGGCGAAGACGTGGCTCGTATCCTTCACCATCACCGACCAGTGCGACAGGATGGCGCGGCCCGCGGGACCGCCGGCCGCGGTGCCCATCACCGCGCACACGACCGGCACTTCGCCCAGCAACTGCACGGAACGCTCGAAGCCGTGCACGCCCGGGAACACCGAGTGGCCGCGGCGCTGGATCGACGTGACGCTGCCGCCAGCGCCGTCGATCAGGTTGACGAGCGGAATCCGGTACTGGTGCGCGAGGTCCTCGACGAAACCGCCCTGCCCGCCCTTCTTGCGGTCGCCGCTCCAGCTCGTGCCGCCGCGCACGGTGAAGTCCTCGCCGCCGATGGCGACCGGCCGTCCGTCGATCTGCGCGAGCCCCATCACGTACGGTGCCGGCGTGACGCTTACGACCCTGCCGTGCTCGTAGCGGCCGTGCCCCGTGAGGCGGCCGACCTCCTGGAACGAGCCGTCATCGACCACACCGTCGATGCGCTCACGGACCGTCAGGCGTCCCTGCTTGTGATGCTTCTCGACTGCCTCAGGCCCGCCGAGTCCCTGCGCACAGGCGCGACGCCGTGCGAGCTCGTCGAGCTCCGCCTGCCACGGCTCGGCCGCGGCGTTCGGCGCCAGCGTATCGCGCTGGTTCATTCCTTGACGACGGCCAGGACTTGGCCCTCGGCGACCGGGTTGCCCTCGGCGACGCGGATCTCGACGAGCGTACCGCCGTCCTCCGCGATCACCGGGATCTCCATCTTCATCGACTCGAGAATCATCACGGTGTCGCCGGCGGCCAGCACCTGCCCCGGCTGCGTGACGATCTTCCACACCGAACCGGTGACCTCCGCCTTCAGTTCCATTGCCGCCATGCCTGCCTTCTCCCCTGGAGTTCGAGCGAACCAGGAATCAATAGCTGGTCGGCCACGCACGCATCATGTGCTGGCCGATACCGTTCGTTAAACGCAGCTGGTGCACGTCGAGCATGCGGATCAGGTAATCCCGCGTCTCCTGCGGCCGCACCACCGACTGCACCGCATAAATTGACGCGATGTCCCACACCTCGCTCGCGCGGTTCATCTCGGCGAGCCTGGCCTCGTAGCCTTCGTCGCTCGGGTCGAGTCCGTGCACCACCTTCACGGCGAACTGCGGATCCATGAAGCTGATCTCTGCCGTGGGCCACGCCGCCATCTCGTCGGAGTTGCGGCCGCCGGCCATGTTCAGGTAGGCCTGACCATAGCTCTTGCGCAGCACCACTGACAGTTTCGGCATCGTGGTCAGCGCCAGCGCGTTCATGAAGTTCATGATCTTGCCCGGGGCGCGCTTGCGCTCCGCATCGGTGCCGATCACGAAGCCCGGCGTGTCGACGAGCAGTACGAGCGGGATGTTGAACGAGTCGCAGAGCACGATGAAGCTCGTGATCTTCTCGCAGGCCTCGACATCGAGCGCGCCGCCCTTGACGAGTGGATTGTTGGCGATGATCCCGACAGTCTTTCCACCCAGCCGCGCGAGCCCGGTGACGCCCACCTTCCCGAAGCGCGCCTTCAGTTCGAAGAAGCTGTCCTTGTCGACGAGTGCGCGGATCACCTTTCGCACGTCGTAGACCTGCGTGCGGCTCGACGGCAGGTGGTCGAGGATGTCGCGCATGCCTTCGCCGGAGCCGGCAGACACCGACCGCACCGGCGGCCCGGCGTTGTGGTGGCTCGGAAGGTAGTCGAGGAAGCGTTTGATCGCATCGAGCGCCTCCTCGTCGCTGTCGACGGCGAGGTCCGCGAGGCCAGTGACCTCGGTGTGCACCTTCCAGCCGCCGAGGTCCTGCGGGTCCACCTCCTCGCGGATCGCGAGCGAGGCCAGCAGCGAACTCGAAACGGCGAGCACCGCGCCCTTGCGCATGACGTGGAAGTCGGACATCACCGAGTACCACGACGACGAACCGTACGACAGTCCCAGCGTGGCCGACACCCACGGGATCTCGCGCAGCCGCTGGTACTGCGTGCCGTCGTTACCGAGCAACGCGCCCATCCCGCGCGAGCCCATGTGGTCCGGCATGCGTGCGCCCGACGACTCGCCGAGGAACACCAGCGGCATTCCGCGCTGTGTGGCCACGCGCTTCATGTGCGCGATCTTGCGGCCGTTGGTGCCGCCGCTGGACGCGCCCATCACCGTGAAGTCGTTGGCGACGATGGCCGCGTCCCGCCCATCGATGCGACCGAAGCCGGCGATCTTGCCGTCGCACGGGGACTTGTCGCGGTCCGCTGGCGTCAGCGACGTGGCAAACAGCCCCGACTCGATGAAGCTGCCGGGGTCGCACAGGTAGGCGACCCGTTCGCGCGCGTTGAGCACGCCGGCCGCCTTGCGGCGCGCCAGTTTCTCGGGCCCGCCCATCGCGATCGCCTTGCGGCGACGCTCCTCGTACTCCGCGTCGAGCCGCTCGCGCCGGTCCAGGTTCTGTTGTGCAAGGTCGCTCGGCATCCGGTTCCCCGCTCGTACTGTTCAGCGCGCTGCGACGTGCGCGCGGTCGGCGATCACACCGTCGCGGACAAGCCCATCGATCACTTGTTCCGACAGCCCGAGCACGTCGGCGAGCACACGGCGCGTGTCCTGCCCGGTGGCGTGGCCCGCGTGCCGCACGGCGCCGGGCGTGGCCGACAAGCGCGGGACGACGTTGGCCATCGCTACCGTTCCGAAGTCCTCGTCCGGCGCCGCCGCGATCGCGCCACGCGCGCGGTAGTGCGGGTCGCCAAAGATGTCGGCGATGGTGTAGATGCGCGTCGCCGGCACCGCGGCTTCCTCGAGCACGCATTCGAGTTCCGCCAGCGGCTTCGTCGAGGTCCAGCGCGCAATCAGGTCGTCGATCGCCTCGTGGTGTTCCGAGCGCGCGCGCGCGGTCGCGAAGCGAGTGTCGTTCGCGAGTTCGGGCTTGCCCATCGCGGCGGTGAGCCGCCGGAAGACCGCCTCGCCCATCGCGGTGATGTGGATGAACTGCGCATCACCTGTGGGATAGAGGTTGTTCGGCGTGCTCTCGGGCAGGCGCGACCCGCAGCGCCCAGCGACGTGGCCTGTCTTCTCGTACGCGGGGATCCACGGCTCCATGAAGCTGAACGCGCACTCGTACAGCGCGGCGTCGATCACCTGGCCGCGTCCCGTCCTGCCGCGTGCCAGCAGGGCCAGAGCGGCGCCGAACGCGGCGTAAAGGCCAGTGATGTAGTCGGTCATCGAAACGGCGACGCGCGCCGGCGGACGATCCGGATCACCGGTGAGGTGGCGCAGCCCGCTCACCGCCTCGCCAATCACGCCGTAGCCCGCCCGCTGGCTGTACGGGCCGTCCTGCCCGAAGCCGCTGATGCGCACCATCACGAGCCCCGGGTTGCGCGCCGCCAGTTGTTCGTAGCCCAGTCCCCAGCGCTCGAGCCCGCCCGGACGGAAGTTCTCGACCAGGACATCGCTTTTCGCCGCGAGATCGGCGGCGAGGCGTTGGCCCTCGGGCTTGCGCAGGTCGAGCGTGATCAGCGACTTGTTGCGGAAGATGCTTGCCGCGTAGAGCGACTTGCCGTGGAAGGACTTGCCCATCGTGCGGACCGCATCGCCCTCCGCGGGCTCGACCTTGATCACCTCCGCGCCGAAGTCCGCGAGCAGCCGCCCGCAGAAGGGTCCTGCGACGGTGGAGCCCATCTCGAGGACGCGGTAGCCCGCGAGCGGGCCCGTGGCGGTCGGGCTGGATGGCGTGTCGTCGGGCATCGCTAGAGGATGTACTTCTGGTAGCGCTCGAGGTAGGCCTTGGCGCTGCGCATGTTCTCGCGCCGCAGGCGCTCCGCTTCATCGGCGTCGCCGCGGCACATCGCCTCGAGCATCGCGGTGTGCTGCTGCAGACCGATCTCGGCGCGGCTCGGCAAGATGATGATGCGGCGGATCAATGCCTGCGTCCGCTCGAGGATGCTGTCGAGCATCCCCGCCAGCACGGGGTTGCGAGCGCCGTCGATCATTTCGCGGCGGAACGCCTCGTACCCGGCGATGTAGGCATCGATGTCGCCATCGGCGACGAACTTCGCCATCGGACCCTTGAAGTACGCCAGCGCTCGCTCCCACCGTGCGCGGTCACCGTTGATCGTCGCCAGCCGCGCGCACAGGCCTTCGAGCACCTCACGCGTGTCATAGAGGTGCGAGACGTGCGAGAGCTCGAGCCGGATCACCACCGCTCCCCGGTTGGGGATCCGCTCGACCAGCCCGCGCTGCTCGAGCACCGACAGCGCTTCGCGCACGCGCGTGCGCGGCACGCCAAACTCGAGCGCAAGTTCGTTTTCCCGCAGCTTCGACCCAGGCGGAACCTCCTGTGTGGCGATGCGCTCGCGCAGGACGCGCGTGATGTCGGGCGGCGCAGCCCGCTTGGCGCGCGACGCGGCCCCCGCCCGCGGCTTGCGGGCGGTCGGGACGCTGCGCAGTGCTGTTTTCGCCATCCGCCGGACCTTAATTTTTGGCGGACAGTTGTGTCAACAAAAATGTGGACAAAAGTGTTGTGCAGCACAGCAACTGGCGCGGCGACGCACGGTTCCGCAGAGCGAAAGAGCGCGCAATCGGCGCCGCCGACGAAGGTCCGAAAGGGGTCCGCGATCAGGAACTGATGTGGTTCCCTGATTCCGTACCGAAGTGCCTGTTAGTTTTGCGACGGCCTGCCTCTATGGAGGGAGTGATTCGTCATGAAGAGGAAGCGTTTTTCGGCTGAGCAGATCGTGGCCGTGCTCAAGCAGGCCGAGCTGGGGATGCCGGTGGCGGACGTGATCCGGCAGATGGGCATCTCGGAGCAGACGTTTTACCGGTGGAAGAAGCAGTACGCCGGACTGCAGTCCGACCAGGTGCGCGAGTTCAAGCAGCTGCAAGACGAGAACGCTCGGCTGAAGAAGGTCGTTGCCGTTCTTCGGCTTAGTCGCGCCCTGCCCCGCTCTCCGCTGTCCTGTTAATCCGCAGGTCCCTGGTTCGAGTCCAGGTCGGGGAGCCATCCAAATCATGCGCTTAGGCCACCCCGCGGTGGCCTTTTGCGTTTCTGGGGCGACGCGCGGATGAATAGTCCGCGGGTCCCTCATTCCACCCCCGGTCGGGGAGCCAGATTCAGCAGGGGCCACTCTTCGTGGTGGCCCTTCGCATCTCCGAGTTTCGCCGTGGGTGATGGACCCGTCACCCGCGTTG
>Ga0105090_10000626_pt1 | contig 17901 bp, 15 predicted proteins | sample PPLLak3March2015_FD_79110 | JGI IMG/M metagenome (GOLD analysis project Ga0105090, IMG submission 79110) | Freshwater sediment microbial communities from Prairie Pothole Lake near Jamestown, North Dakota, USA - PPLs Lake P7 Core (1) Depth... | ecosystem: Environmental > Aquatic > Freshwater >... | reverse complement strand
TGCTCGACGTGGGCTTGAGGGCCATGCTCACCACGATGTCCTGCCCGGATGAGATGCCGCCGAGCGTGCCGCCCGCGTGGTTCGAGAGAAAACCCGCCGGCGTGAGTTCGTCGCGGTGCCCGGAGCCGCGCTGCTCCACCACGCGGAAACCGTCCCCGACCTCCACCGCCTTGACGGCGTTGATGCCCATCATGGCGTGGGCCAGGTCGGCATCGAGCCGGTCGAAGATGGGCTCGCCGAGGCCCGGCGGCACGCCGGTCGCCACCACCGTCACGCGTGCACCGATGGAATCGCCGTCGCGGCGCAACTGGTTGATCAGTGCCTCGAGTTCGGGAACACGTGCCGGGTCGGCGCAGAAGAACGGGTTGTCATCCACCGCGGCGAGGTCGACGGGTTCGCAGCGGACGTCGCCCATCTGCGCCAGATAGCCGCAGATGCGCACGCCGTGCCGTTCGGCAAGGTACTTGCGCGCGATAGCACCCGCGGCGACGCGCATGACCGTCTCGCGCGCCGAGGAGCGCCCGCCGCCGCGGTAGTCGCGGAAGCCATACTTGTGCTGGTACGTGTAGTCCGCGTGCCCGGGGCGGAAACGGTCCTTGATCTTCTCGTAGTCGTAGGACCGCTGGTCCTCGTTCGTCACCAGCAACCCGATCGGCGTGCCGGTCGTGCGGCCTTCGAAGACGCCCGACAGGATCCGCACCGTGTCGGGCTCGCGTCGCTGGCTCGTGTAGCGCGAGGTGCCGGAGCGCCTGCGCTCGACATCGCGCTGCAGGTCGTCCTCGCTGAGTTCGAGCCCCGGCGGGCAGCCGTCCACCACGCACCCGAGCGCCGGGCCGTGGCTCTCGCCGAAGCTCGTGACCGTGAACAATTGGCCGAAAGTGTTGCCCGCCATCCGCACTCCTCAATGTCCGCGCCGGGCGCCTGTCGCGCGGCGCACCCTCGGCCCTCACCGAGCGAGGTCCGAACCTCGCAGCATGAACACGCCACCGCCGCCGTGCTCGAACTCGAGCCACGTGAGCGGCAACTCCGGGAAGGCCTGCTGCACCCGTACGTCGCTGTCGCCGACCTCGACGAACAGTGCGCCGCCCGGCTCGAGATGCCTGCCTGCTCCCGCGAGGATGCGCCTGACAACGTCGAGCCCGTCCGCGCCCGCACGCAGCGCCAGGTCCGGCTCGTGCAGGAACTCCGGCGGCAGCGACTGCATCTCCTCGTCGCTCACGTAAGGGGGGTTCGCGACGATCAGATCGTACCGCGCATCGCCCAGCGGTTCGTAGACGTCGCCCAGGAACAGTCGCAGCCGGTCTCCGACACCGTGCCGGGCGACGTTGCGGCGGGCCACCTCCAGCGCGGCCGGCGACACGTCCACCGCGTCCACCCGCGCTTGCGGAAAGGCCACTGCGCAGGCGATCGCGATGCAGCCGGAACCCGTGCCGATGTCGAGGATGCGGCGCACGCGCCCCGCGTCGATCCAGGGCGCAAACTCCGCCTGGACCAGTTCCGCAAACGGCGAGCGCGGCACGATCACCCGCGGGTCCACCTCGAACTCGAGGCCGGCAAACCACATGCGGCCCATCAGGTACGCCGCCGGCACCCGCCGCCGGATGCGCTCGTCGAACAGCGCCAGCACGCGCGCGACGCCGGCGGCGTCGGGCGTCCTGGCGTAGGCCGACTCCGCCTCAGCGTGGTCGAGACCCAGGGCGTGGAACACGAGTGCGGCCGACTCGTCGATGGCGTTGTCGGTGCCGTGCCCATAAGCGAGACCAGCGCGCTCGAACGCCGCGCCACCGTGCCGGATCAGGTCCGCGACGGTCGGGGCGGCCGGCAGGTCCGGCGAGGTGTGAGGTCTGGCGGGCATGGCGGCTGCGGTCGTTATGGAATAATCGCTTCCTGGTCAGCCCCGACCGAGTCTCCCGAGCCCGCCCATGGCCGCACGTCCGTTGAGAATCGTCGTTCTCGTCATTGTAGCCTTTGCCGCAGGGCTGCTTCTCGCCCGTTTGCTGACGCCTGCGCGGATCGAGCCGCCAGCGACGGAACGTGCGACGGTGCTTAACCCGCCACGCGCCCTGCCCCAGCTCGACCTCGTGGACCAGGACGGGCGCGCCCTCGGTGCGGGCTTCTTCGACGGGCACTGGACGCTGGTGTTCTTCGGCTTCACGCAGTGCCCCGACGTCTGCCCGACCACGCTGGCCACCGTCTCACAGGCGTTGCGCCAGTTGCAGGACCTGCCGCCCGACCGGCGGCCGCGCGTACTCCTGGTCAGCGTCGACCCCGAGCGTGACACGCCTGAGATCCTCGCGCCCTACGTCCGGTTCTTCGATCCGCAGTTCCTCGGCGCGACCGGGTCGTTGGAAGCAACTGCGGCGGCGGCAGCGGCCTTCTCCGTGCCGTACGCCAAGGTGAGCCTGCCGGAAGGCGGCTATACGCTCGACCACGGCTCGGGGCTGTTCGTGGTCGGGCCGTCCGGCATGCTGGTGGCGTACTTTTCGGCGCCGCACGAGGCGGCCACGATCGCGCGCGATTACCGCGCGATCGTCGAGCACATGGCGGCGGACCGATGACTGTTCCTGCCGACGAAGCCGGCGCCTCCGACCACGCCTTCGCGCTGCTGCAGGAACTGCTGCCGCAGCACCTGCTGTCGCGCACGATGCACCGGGTCGCGCGCAGCACCCGGCCGTGGCTGCGCAACCTGCTGCTGCGCAACGTGCTGCGCGCTTACCCGCAGATCGACCTGCAGGAAGCCGCCAATCCCGATCCGTTCGCCTATCCGTCGTTCAATGCGTTCTTCACGCGCGCCCTGAAGGCTGGCGCGCGGCCGCTAGAAGGCAGCGGGCGCGACCTCATCTCGCCAGTCGACGGGACGATGAGCCAGCTCGGCACGGTGCGGGACGGACGGCTGCTGCAGGCGAAGGGACGGCATTACACCGCGGGCGAGCTGCTCGCCGACGAGGCGGCTGCGGGCCGCTACGAAGGCGGCGGCTTCGCGTGCATCTACCTCGCTCCCTACAACTACCATCGCATCCACATGCCGCTGGACGGGACGCTGACGGCAACGCGCTACGTGCCGGGCCAGCTGTACAGCGTCAACGCCGCCACGGCGCGCTCCGTCACCAACCTGTTCGCCCGCAACGAACGCGTGGTGTGCGAGTTCGACACCGGCCTCGGCCCGCTCGCCGTGGTGATGGTGGGCGCGCTGTTCGTGGGCAGCGTCGAGACGGTCTTCGCGGGCGAAATCAATCCACCCGACCAGCGCGGTGGCCGCGTGCACGCCATCGGCACGGGCATCGGCCGCCAGTTCGCGCGCGGCGAAGAGCTCGGCAGGTTCAACATGGGATCCACGGTCGTCCTGCTGCTCGGCCATCCGTCGGTCCGGTTCGATGCGCGCCTCGCCCCCGGCGCCACGCTGCGCCTCGGCCAGGCGCTCGCCCACGTCGAATGAGCAGCGACCCGCGCGATCGCTGGCATCCCTCTGGCACGCTCGAGACACTGCGTCTGCGCGCACGACTGCTTGGCCGCGTGCGCAGGTATTTCGACGAAACCGCAGCGCTCGAGGTGGAGACTCCCGCGCTCGTCCGGGCAGCGGTGACCGACGTGCACCTCGAGTCACTGGAGGTCCGCCGCAGCGACGGCGCGCGGGCCGGGTTCCTGCACACCTCGCCCGAGTACGCAATGAAGCGGCTGCTGTGCGCAGGCGCGCCCGACATCTACCAGGTTGCGCACGTGTTCCGCGAGGGTGAGCGCGGGCGCCGCCACAACCCCGAGTTCACGATGATCGAGTGGTACCGGCTCGGCATGGACCACCACGCCCTGATGCGCGACGTGGAGGCACTGCTGCGCGCGCTGCTCGAGCCGCTGCGTCCGGTTGGACCGACGGTGCGCGTCACCTATGCGCAGGCATTCGAGTCGGCGCTCGGCGTGGACCCGCTGTCGTCGCCGACGGGTGAGATCGAGGGCGCGCTGCGCACCGCGGGAATCGACTTGCCCGCGGAGCTGCGCGACGACCGCGACGGACTGCTCGACCTGGCGATGGCCACGCTGGTGGCGCCGCGCTTCGCTGGCGACCGTCTAACCTTCGTGAGCGACTTCCCGGCTTCGCAGGCAGCGCTCGCACGGATCACCGGCCCGGTCGCAGCGCGGTTCGAGGCCTTCTGGGGCGAGCTCGAACTCGCCAACGGCTTTCACGAACTCGGTGACGCGACCGAGCAGGCGCGTCGCTTCGCCGCCGACTGCACCGCCCGCCTTGCCGGGGGCCAGCCGGCCCGCGACGCAGACCAGGCCTTCCTCGCCGCGCTGGAGTCGGGACTACCACCCTGCGCGGGCGTTGCGCTCGGCTTCGATCGCGTGGTGATGGTCGCGGCCCGTGCGGATCACATCGACGAGGTCATCGCCTTTCCCATCGAGCGCGCCTGAAGCGCGCACGGAGCACGCCCGCATGCACACCCTGACCGAGCTGCCGACCGACAAGGACGCGGCCTATGCCGAACTCGCGGCCAGCCTGCGCGCCCTCCTCGACGGCGAGCACGACCTGGTGGCCAACGCGGCGAACATGGCCGCCCTGATCTACTGGAGCCTGAGCGAACTCAACTGGGCAGGCCTGTACCTGATGGACGCCCGGCGTGGTGAACTGCTGCTCGGGCCGTTCCAGGGCAAGCCGGCGTGCGTGCGGATCCCGCTCGGCCGCGGCGTGTGCGGTACCGCCGCACAGCGGCGCGAGACCGTGGTGGTGCCGGACGTGCACCAGTTCCCGGGCCACATCGCCTGTGACTCGGCGTCGAACTCGGAAATCGTCGTGCCCGTCATCCGCGGCGGAAGACTGCTGGGCGTGCTCGACCTCGACAGCCCGGTGCGCGCACGCTTCGACGAAGCGGATGCGCGCGGACTCGAACGCCTGGTGAAGGTCTTCGTCGAGTCGCTCGCCGACTGAGGCGGATCAGCTCCTGGCGCGGGACAGGTACTCGCCCGTGCGAGTGTCGACGCGGATGACCTCGCCCTCGTTGATGAAGAGCGGTACGCGGACCGTGGCGCCGGTCTCGAGCTTGGCGGGCTTCTGGCCGCCAGTGGCAGTGTCGCCGCGCACGCCGGGATCCGTCTCGACGATCTTGAGCTCGACGTGCGCCGGCGGATTGATCGCCAGCGGCAGGCCGTTCCAGAGCATCACCTGGCAGGTCACGCCGTCCTTGAGCCACTGGGCCGCTTCGCCCATGGCTTCCTTGCCGGCGGTGTGCTGTTCGAAGGTGTCCGGCACCATGAAGTGCCAGAAGTCGCCGTCGTTGTAGAGGTACTGCATGTCGGTCTCGACGATGTCCGCCGCCTCGACCGTGTCGCCCGACTTCATGTTGCGCTCGAGCGTACGGCCCGACTTGAGGTTGCGGATGCGCACGCGGTTGAATGCCTGGCCCTTGCCGGGCTTGACGAACTCGTTCTCGACGATGACGTACGGGTCGCCGTCGAGCATGATCTTGAGCCCGGAGCGGAATTCGTTGGTGCTGTAGCTGGCCATGGGAGGATCACCGGTTGTTGGACCGCGCGCGGGTCTGGGAGAATCGCAGCCCACCGCAATGAAGCCGAGCATGATACCTGCATCCACCCCTTGCCGTCAGCCCCCGGCCTGGCAGCGCGCCCTGCAGGAGGCGGTGACCGACCCGGCCGAACTGCTGGGCCTGGTCGGTCTCGGTCCGGAGTGGCTCGAGCCGGCGCGGGCTGCGGCCCGGCAGTTTCCGCTGCGCGTGCCGCGCGGGTTCGTTGCCCGCATGCGCCGCGGTGACCCGCGCGACCCGCTCCTGCTGCAGGTACTGCCGCTCGGTGCCGAACTGGACGAGGTGCCGGGTTACCGCGCTGATCCGGTCGGCGACCTGGCCGCCCGGGCCGGCCCGGGCCTGCTGCAGAAATACGCAGGACGCGCGCTGCTAGTGGCGACCGGGACCTGCGCCGTGAACTGTCGGTACTGCTTCCGCCGTCACTTCCCGTACGAACAGGAAAACGCCTCACGGGACGCCTTCGGCCCGGCGCTGCAGGTGATCCGCTCCGACCCCGGCATCGCCGAGGTCATCCTGAGCGGCGGCGATCCCCTCACGCTCGGCGATCGGCGGCTCGCGGCACTGTTCGAGGCGCTGCAGGGCATTGCGCACGTGCGCCGCGTGCGCATTCACAGCCGGCTGCCGGTCGTCCTGCCCGAGCGCATCGAAGACGGCTTCATCGAGGTCTGGTCGGGACTGCGCCTGCAGCGGGTCGTGGTCGTGCACGCCAACCACGCGCGCGAGATCGACGATGCCGTGCGGGCCGCGATCGCACGTCTGCGCGCCGCGGGCACCACTGTCCTGAACCAGGCGGTGCTGCTGCGCGGCATCAACGATCGCGCGCAGGACCTCGTCGATTTGAGCGAGACCCTGTTCGATGCCGGCGTGCTCCCCTATTACCTGCACGCACTCGACCCGGTGGAAGGTGCGGCCCACTTCGACCTGCCGACCGAGGCGGCGCAACGCCTGCTGGCCGAGGTCGCCAGCCGCCTGCCGGGGTACCTCGTGCCCCGCCTGGTGCGCGAAGAGCCCGGGGCGCCGGCCAAAACGATGCTGCCACCTGCGTCACGTTAGGGCCCAGGGGGCTTTGTTATAGTCCGCGAGCGTTTCTGATGTTCGCGGCGCCCGACTGCCGGCCGCCGCGGGGGGAATGGTCTTGGTCGAATCCGGTGCAATCCCGCTCGTGGTCCTGTCCCGACAACAGGATCCGGTCGAAATCATCAACAGCACGCTGCGCAATGCGGGGCACCCGGTGCACTGCACCTGGGTACGCGACGTGGCGGGTCTTCGCGACGCGCTGACGCAGGCGACGCCCCACCTGATCTTCCTTTGCGTCAGCGACGCCGACGAAGCGACCGCGGCCCTCGATGCGCGCCAGCGGCTTGCCACGCAGGTCCCGGTGCTCATGGTGCGCGAGGCGGTCACCGAGGCCGACCTCACCAAGGCCGTCGAGCTTGGCGTGCAGGACGTCGTGACGCTGCAGGCCCGGCCGCGGCTTCAGTTCGTCGCCGGCCGCGAGCTGCACTCCTCGCGGCTCGACCGCGCACTCGCCGGCACGCTCGCCTCGGCGCGCCAGTATCGCGACCAGATGAAAGCCTTCATGACCGGCTCGACCGATGCGATCGCGCACGTCCAGGAAGGCATCGTGGTGGACGTCAATCCGTCGTGGGTCGAGTTGTTCGGCCACGAGGAAGCGGCAGCCATGCTCGGCCAGCCCCTGATGGACTTCTTCCAGCAACGCAGCCACGCGGCGCTCAAGGGCGCGCTGGTCGCGGCGGCCCAGGGACGCTGGGACGACCATTCGCTGCAGGCCGTGGCGCTCATGCCGGGCGGCACCGAGTTGCCGGTGGAGATCGAGCTCGAGCGCTTCGAATTCGAGGGCGAGCCTGCCGTGCGCCTGCGGGTGGCGACGCAGCAGCGCGACGTGGAGACCCTGACCCGCCAGCTCGAAGAGGCCCTGCGCTACGACACGGCCACCGGCCTGCTCAAGCGCGCAGCGTTCTTCGAACAGGCCGGTACGCAGACCGCGCAGACGCTCAAGGCCGGCCTGCGGTCGATCGTTTACGTCGAGCCGGACGGGCTCGCGGCGCTCGAAGGCGAATTCGGTGCGCTGGCGATCGAGGACCTGCTCGAGGGCTTCGGCCAGCAACTGCGCTCCCAGCTGCAGCCCGGCGACATTGCGGGCCGCATCACGCCGCGCGGCTTCGCGATCGTCGCCGAGCGCGGCAATGCCCGCGACCTCGACGCGTGGGTGAAACGCGTCCTGCAGCGCATGTCCGAAGCGGTGTTCCCGGTCGGCGAGCAGTCGGTGTCGGTCACCTGCAGCGCTGGCGCCACGCTGCTCGCCGCGCAGGGCGAGGTGATGCATGCCCCGCTGCACGCGTCGATCAAGGCCGCGCGAGCCGCGTCGGCGGCCGGGGGTAACCGTGTCCTGCGCCCGGAGCAGCCCGACGACAAGCCCGACCTGGACGAGACCGACCGCGTCTGGGCCGCCCGCATCAAGTCCGCGCTGATGGCGAACCGCTTCCGGCTCGTGCAGCAACCCATCGCCAGCCTCGTCGGCGACGGCGCGGCGATGGTCGACCTGCTGGTGCGCATGCTCGACGACAAGGGCGAGGAGGTGCTGCCATCGGAGTTCCTTTCCGCGGCGCAGCGCACCGACCTGCTGAAGAACATCGACCGCTGGGTCGTGGGCGCGGCCATGTCGTTCTGCGCCGCACGCAAGCCGCATCGCGTGTTCGTGCGCCTGTCGCGGGACTCGATGCGCGACCAGACCCTGGGCACCTGGCTGCAGCAGCAGCTGCGCGCCTCGGGAGTCGACCCGCGCCGCCTCGTGTTCGAACTGCCCGAGGACCTCGCCACCTCCCACCTCAAGGAGACCAAGGAGCTGCAGGCGCTGATCCGCCCGCTCGGCTTCGAGCTGGCCATCGAGAACTTCGGGTCCGGCCGCAGCCCGGCCCAGTTGCTGAGCCACGTGCCGGTCAACTACGTGAAGATCGACGGGGCGCTGATGCAGGGCCTCGCCAACGATCGGTCCCTGCAGGAGCAGGTCAAGCTGCTCGTGCAGCAGGCGAAGAAGCACGGCGTCACCACCATCGCCGAGCGCGTCGAGGACGCCAACACCATGGCCGTGCTGTGGCAGCTCGGCGTGGAATTCGTGCAGGGCTATTTCGTCAGCAGCCCCGAGGAAGTCGTGATCAGCGCCTGAGCGATCACTCGACCTCCAGCCGGTCCACCTTCCGCCAGCCGCGCGGCAGCACCGCCCCGCGCTGTCCGCGCTCGCCGCGGTACTCGCCGAGTTCTCGGTAGCTCAGTCCCATGTGGCGCTCGCCGCTGAGGATGCGCAGCGTCTGCCCCGGGGCCACCGCCGCGATGGCCACCAGCGCTTCCTCGCCGGTGGCCGCCTTCCGGGACGGAATCCCGAAGATCTTGTTGCCCTTGCCGCGCGGCAGCTCGGGCAGGTCGGCCACCGGGAACGCGAGCAGCCGTCCGTCGGTGTTCACCGCCGCGAGCAGCACCTCGTCGCCCGCCGGCACGGGTACCGGCGTCAGCACTGCCGAGCCGTCCGGCACCTTGAGGATCGCCTTGCCCGCGCGGTTGCGGCCGTGCATTTCCCCCAGCCGCGTCACGAACCCATAGCCGGCGCTGCTCGCCAGCACCCAGCGTTCGTCGGGCTCGCCGATCAGCACCCCGGGGAACGTGGCCCCGTCCGGCGGATCGAGCCGCCCCGACAGCGGCTCGCCCTGCCCGCGTGCCGACGGCAACGTATGCGCGAGCAGGCTGTAGGCACGGCCCGTGCTGTCCATGAACACGGCCTGCTGCGTGCTGCGACCTTTGGCCGCCGCGAAGTATTCGTCGCCGGTCTTGTAGGAGAGCGCGCGCGGATCGATCTCGTGTCCCTTGGCCGCGCGCACCCAGCCGCTGCGCGACAGCACGACGGTGACCGGTTCGCTGGCCACCAGCTCCGTCTCGGTAATGGCTTGCGCGGCGGCGCGCTCGACCAGCTTGCTGCGCCGCGGGTCGCCGTACTTCTCGGCGTCGGCGATGATCTCGTCGCGCACCAGGCGTTTGAGCTTCGCCTTGCTGGCGAGCAATTTCGTGAGTTCGTCGCGCTCGGCAGCGAGCTTCTCCTGCTCGCCGCGGATCTTCATCTCCTCGAGCCGCGCGAGGTGGCGCAACCTGGTCTCGAGGATCGCTTCGGCCTGTGCATCGGAGAGCTGGAACCGTGCGATCAGCGCGGCCTTCGGCTCGTCCTCGTAGCGGACGATGCGGATCACCTCGTCGAGGTTCAGGTAGGCGATCATCAGGCCGTCGAGGATGTGCAGGCGCGCCTCGACCTTCTCCAGCCGGTGCGTCAGGCGGCGCGTCACGGTGTCGAAGCGGAATGCCAGCCACTCCTCGAGCAGCGGCTTCAAGCCCATGACGCGCGGCCGCCCGTCGCGGGCGATCACGTTCAGGTTCACGCGGTAACTGCGCTCGAGGTCGGTCGTGGCGAACAGGTGGGCCATCACCTGCTCGACGTCGACGCGGTTCGAGCGAGGCGTGATCACGAGGCGCGTCGGGTGCTCGTGGTCGGACTCGTCGCGCAGGTCCTCGACCATCGGCAGCTTCTTCGCGCGCATCTGCGCGGCGATCTGCTCCAGCACCTTCGAACCCGACACCTGGTACGGCAGCTCGACGACGACGATCTCGCCGTCGTCCATCTCGTAGCGCGCGCGGGCGCGGAACGTGCCGTTGCCCGTCGCGTAGATCCTTGCGAGCTCTTCGCGCGGCGAGATGATCTCCGCACCGGTCGGGAAATCCGGGCCCTGCACGTGCTCGAGCAGCTCGGCGAGCGTGGCCTTCGGTTCTTCGAGCAGGTGCACGCAGGCCGCGGCCACTTCGCGCAGGTTGTGCGGAGGGATATCGGTGGCCATGCCCACCGCGATGCCCGTGCCGCCGTTGAGCAGCACGTTCGGCAGGCGCGCCGGCAGCAGCGCCGGCTCCTCGAGCGTGCCGTCGAAGTTCGGCGTCCAGTCGACCGTGCCATCGCCGAGCTCGGAGAGCAGCACTTCGGCGTAGCGGGCGAGCTTCGACTCCGTATAGCGCATCGCCGCGAACGACTTCGGGTCGTCGGGCGAGCCGAAGTTGCCCTGCCCGTCCACGATCGGATAGCGATACGAAAACGGCTGGGCCATCAGCACCATCGCCTCGTAGCACGCCGTGTCGCCGTGCGGGTGGAACTTGCCGATCACGTCGCCCACCGTGCGCGCCGACTTCTTGTGCTTGGCGGTCGCGGCGAGGCCGAGCTCGCTCATCGCGTAGATGATGCGGCGCTGCACCGGCTTGAGGCCGTCGCCGACGTGCGGCAGCGCGCGGTCGAGGATCACGTACATCGAATACTCGAGGTACGCCTTCTCGGTGAACGCGCGCAGCGGCAGGCGCTCGACGCCCTCGAAATTCAGCTCGTTCTGGGTTGTCACGCTGTCTCCCGCCCGCTCAGGGCTGCGCCGCGACCAGGTTGCCCTTGGTCTCGAGCCACTCGCGGCGATCCGACGCCCGCTTCTTGGCGAGCATCATGTCCATGACCTGGTCAGCCTGGTCCTGCGCCTCGACCGTGAGTTGCACCAGGCGCCGCGTCTCGGGCGCCATCGTGGTCTCGCGCAGCTGCATGGGGTTCATCTCGCCGAGGCCCTTGAAGCGGGTCACGACCGGCTTCGCGCGTGGATTCTCGGCGCGGATGCGCTCGAGGATGCCGTTGCGCTCGGCCTCGTCGAGCGCGTACTCGACCTGCTTGCCGTAATCGATGCGGAACAGCGGCGGCATCGCGACGAACACGTGACCGGCCATCACCAGCGGCCGGAAATGCCGCAGGAACAGCGCGCAGAGCAGCGTGGCAATGTGCAGGCCGTCCGAGTCGGCGTCGGCCAGGATGCAGACCTTGTCATAGCGCAGGCCAGTCACGCCGTCCGCCGCCGGGTCGATGCCGATCGCCACGGAGATGTCGTGCACTTCCTGCGACGAGAGGATCTCGCCGGACTCGACCTCCCAGGTGTTGAGTATCTTGCCGCGCAACGGCATCACGGCCTGGAACTCGCGGTCGCGCGCCTGCTTGGCGGAGCCGCCGGCCGAGTCGCCCTCCACCAGGAACAGCTCGGCCCGCTTCGGGTCCTGGACGGTGCAGTCGGCGAGCTTGCCCGGCAGCGCGGGCCCGCTCACGACGCGCTTGCGCGCGACCTTCTGGCTCGCCTTGAGCCGTTCCTGCGCCCGGCCGATGGCGAGCATCGCGATGCGTTCGCCGGCATCCGGGTGCTGGTTCAGCCACAGGCCGAACTGGTCCTTGACGATGCCGCTGACGAACGCGGCGGGCTCGCGCGAGGTGAGCCGTTCCTTGGTCTGACCCGCGAACTGCGGGTCCTTCATCTTCATCGACAGCACGAAGCTCGTGTCGTCCCAGACGTCCTCCGGCGAGAGCTTCAGGCCGCGCGGCAGCAGGTTGCGGAACTCGCAGAATTCCCGCACCGCCTCGGTCAGGCCGAGGCGGAATCCGTTGACGTGCGTGCCGCCCTGCATGGTCGGGATCAGGTTGACGTAGCTCTCTTCGAGCCGCGTGCCGCCGTCGGTGCGCCACACCACGGCCCACTCCACGCCCTCCTGCTCGCCCTCGACTGCGCCGGTGAAGGGCTCGTCGGGAAGCCACTCGCCCGACTCCAGCGATTCGCGCAGGTACTGCTCGAGGCCGCCCTCGTATTTCCAGGATTCGGTCTCGCCGGACTTCTCGACGGTGAGCTTCATCTCGAGGCCGGGGCACAGCACGGCCTTGGCCTTGAGCACGTGCCTGAGCTTCGGGATGGAGATTTCGGCAGTGTCGAAGTAGGACTGGTCGGGCCAGAAGCGCACCGTGGTGCCGGTGTTGTTCTTGCCGACCTCGCCGACGACGTCGAGCTTCGAGTACACCTTCCCGTTCTTGAAGGCGATGTTGTATTCCTTGCCGCCGCGCCGCACCCACGTCTCGAGGTGCTTCGAGAGCGCGTTCACCACCGACACGCCCACGCCGTGCAGGCCGCCGGAGAACTTGTAGGTCTTGTCGGTGAACTTGCCGCCCGCGTGCAGCCGCGTGAGGATCAGCTCGACGCCGCTCACCTTTTCCTTCGGGTGCACGTCGACCGGCATGCCGCGGCCGTTGTCCACGACCTCGACCGAGCCGTCCTTGAAGAGCGTGACCGCGATACGGTCGCAGTGGCCTGCGAGGGCCTCGTCGACGCTGTTGTCCACGACCTCGTGGACGAGGTGGTTCGGCCGGCTCGTGTCGGTGTACATGCCGGGCCGGCGCCGGACGGGCTCGAGTCCGCTCAGGACTTCGATGTCTTGAGCGGTATAGGTCTGGGTCATCGGTGATCGTTCCGCGGGCTCGCGTCGGTAGTGAAAAGGCGCGCGGATTCTAGCAGCGCGTTCGCTCAGCCGCACCCCACCATCTGGGACGTCTGCCTCGATGGACCCACTAGGGGTAGCGGGTCGGCTAGGCGAGATCTCGCGCCAGCGCGTCGCGGGCCGCCTGCGGCAGCGGGTCGATCGCGTGCGCGTAGGCGTCGTGATCCATGCCGATGGACACCGCCGCACCGCCCTTGGCGGCCGCGACCATGGCAGGCGTCAACTCGAAGCGCAGGAAGTGCACCGACGAGGTCTTCTCGTCGTTCTCGCGCTCGAGGTCCTCGTCGGCGATGGCGAACACGCGCTCGTGCCCGGCGATCCGCACCCAGCAGCGGTCCTCGATGCCCTTCATCTTCGCGAGCGCGGCCCGACGCTCGTCGACTTCGGGGAACTCGATCAGCAGCGTCACCTTCCAGTTCGAGCCATCGGGGATCAGCGGGTTGTAGGCGCTCAGTTCGTCGGCGATGCCCTCGGCCTCGAAGATGCGTTCGATGCGCAGCATCTCCTGCACCTGGTACTGCACCGTGAGGCGGTCCTCGAACAGCCAGGTCGCGTTCGGGCCGCACTGCAGGGTGCGGTTGCGCTTGTGCGCGATGACCTTCGGCCGGAACTCCCCCCGCTGCTTGGCGTATTGCTCCAGGCTGAACAGGTCCTCCGGGCGCAGCTTCCGGCCAGGGGTCGCGGCTGCAGTCGCATTCATGGTTCGTCTACCTCGATCCGATGGTCGTTCGGTGCCGGACGTTTCGCGCCGCGGCGGCGCCTAGATTCCGTAGGCCAGCCGCAGCAGCTTGAGCGGGTGCGTCGGCGGCCTGGCCGGCTCCGCGAGGCCGGACTCGATCTGGTGACCGGCCATCGGGCAATCGCTCGCGTAGTAGTCGGGCGACGCCTGCTGCACCCTGTTGAACACCGGCTTGCCGATCTTCATCGAGGTGTCGCGGTATTCGCGCTTCACGCCGTAGGTGCCGTTGTGCCCCGAGCAGCGCTCGATCGCGTCGACCTCCGTGCCGGGCACGAGCTTGAGGACGTCGCGCGTCTTGAGGCCGATGTTCTGCACCCGCAGGTGGCACGGCACGTGGTAACTGACCTTGCCGAGCGGCTTGGCGAAGTCGGTGCGCAGCAGGCCCGCCTTGTGACGCAGCATGAGGTACTCGAACGGGTCGAACATCGCCGCCCGCACCTTCTGCACCTGCGGGTCGTCGGGGTACAGCAGCGGCAGTTCCTGCTTGAACATCAGCACGCACGACGGGATCGGCGCCACGATGTCGTAGCCCTGGTCCACCAAGGCGGCCATGGCCGGCACGTTCGCGTTCTTGGCCTTTTCGAGCGACTCGAGATCGCCGAGCTCGAGCTTGGGCATGCCGCAGCAGCGTTCCTGCGGGATCACCGCGACCGGGATGCCGTTGTGGCGGAACACCGCGGCGAGGTCCTCGTCAATCTCAGGCTCGCTGCGATTGCAGTAGCACGTGGCGAACAGCGCCACTTTGCCGGTGGTCTCGGGCGTGGCTTTCACCTCGAGCCCGGGTTTGTCGCCGCGCGCGACGCGCTTGCGACCCGAGTCACTGTAGTACGAAGGGATCGGCGCTTCGGGATGCACGCCGAGGGTTTTGTCGAGCACGGCGCGGCCGAGGCTGCTCTGGTTCACCGTGTTGACGATCTGCGACACGACCGGAATGCCGGCGAGCGAGCCGACGAGGTCCGTGGCGGTGAGCACCTTGTTGCGCAAGGGCGCGCCTTCCTTGCGGAAGTGCACGGCCTTGGCCCGCAGCATCAGGTGCGGGAAGTCGATGTTCCACGGGTGCGGCGGCACGTACGGGCACTTGGTCATGTAGCACATGTCGCACAGGTAGCAGTGGTCCACCACTTCCCAGTAGACCTTCCTGTCCACGCCGTCGAGCTCGGCGGTGGGCGACGCATCGATCGCGTCGAACAGCAGCGGGAACGAGTTGCAGAGGCTGAAGCAGCGCCGGCAGCCGTGGCACAGGTCGTAGACGCGCTCGAGTTCCTTGAACAGCGACTCCTCGTCGAAGAAGTCGGGGTTGCGCCAGTCGATCGGATGGCGAGTGGGCGCGGCAAGGCTGCCCTCGCGTCCGGCGGGCACCTGGGTGTGTTCTGCCATCGTCGTCTCCTCGAACCAGCCCGGCCGCTGCCGGGCGAAAAAAAGGGCGGACCCGCGGGGCCCGCCCTCTTTCGCAACCGTCGCTATCGGTCGATCAGAGGGCGTCGAGCGCCTTCTGGAAGCGATTGGCGTGCGAACGCTCGGCCTTGGCCAGCGTCTCGAACCAGTCCGCGATCTCGTCGAAACCCTCGTCACGCGCCGACTTGGCCATGCCCGGGTACATGTCCGTGTACTCGTGGGTCTCGCCGGCGATCGACGCCTTCAGGTTGTTGGAGGTGCTGCCGATCGGCAGGCCCGTGGCCGGGTCGCCCACCGCTTCGAGGTACTCGAGGTGGCCGTGCGCGTGGCCGGTCTCGCCCTCGGCCGTCGAACGGAACACCGATGCCACGTCGTTGAAGCCTTCGACGTCGGCCTTCTGCGCGAAATACAGGTAACGGCGGTTGGCCTGCGACTCGCCGGCGAACGCGTCCTTCAGGTTCTGTTCGGTCTTCGTGCCCTTCAAGTTCTTCATTGGTACCTCCAGGAACGGGGCCTCGCCTCGTCGGCGAGGTTCATTTAGACTATGTCTAACTTATCCGCAATGTAGATCGGATTGCTTAGTTAGTCAACGATAGCAGGGCACGGCTCCGCCGGTGAGCCGGACTGTCCGGTATTGCAGTTTCGGGCGCCTTGCCGGCGCGTCGGCGGCGCCGTGGCGGAGTTCACCTGCGTTGACCCCCTCCTACCCCTGTGCAAGGCTTGTCGGCTCGCGGAGAGCATCGTGACAACCAGGAAATCCAAGACGGTCGATTTCGAGCAGGCGCTCGGCGAGCTCGAGGGGGTCGTGGAGCGGCTCGAGCACGGCGAGCTGCCGCTCGAAGAAGCGCTCAAGCAGTTCGAGCGCGGCATCGAGCTGGCGCGCGGCTGCGAGACCTCGCTCAAGCAGGCCGAGCAGCGGGTGGAAATCCTGCTGCGCAAGACACCCGACGCCGCTCCCGAGCCCTTCGACACCGAAGAGTGAGCCCCGGCGCGGAATCGCACCCCGATGAACCTTGCCCTCGACGAACAGCTCGAGCGCTGGCGACATCGCGTCGAACTTGAGCTCGACGCATGGCTGCCGGCCGAGACGGCCAGTCCGCAGCGCCTGCACGCGGCGCAGCGCTACAGCGTGCTCGGCCCGGGCAAGCGGATTCGTCCGGCGCTCGTGTACGCGACCGCCGAAACGTTGGGGATACCCCTCGAGCGGGTTGATGCCGCGGCCTGCGCCGTCGAGCTGATCCACGCCTATTCGCTCGTGCACGACGACCTTCCGGCAATGGACGACGACGACCTGCGTCGCGGCCGCCCGACCTGCCATCGTGCCTTCGACGAGGCGACCGCGATCCTCGCCGGCGACTCGCTGCAGGTGCTCGCTTTCGGCATCCTCGCGCGTCACCCCGGTGCGCCGGCCGACCCGGCAGCCCGCGTCGGGATGATCGCTGCGCTTGCCGATGCCAGCGGCACGGCCGGCATGGCTGGCGGACAGGCGCTCGACCTGGAGGCTGAAGGAAACAGGCTCACGCTTGCCGAGCTCGAGCACGTTCACGCCCTCAAGACGGGCGCCCTGATCCGTGCGAGCGTGCTCATGGCGGCGGCCTGTGCCCCCGGCCTGGTGGACGCGCAACGTCTGGCGCTAAATCAGTTCAGCACGGCGATCGGCCTCGCCTTCCAGGTCCAGGACGACATCCTCGACGTGGAAGGCGACGAGACGCTGATCGGCAAGCCCGTCGGCAGCGACGAAGCCCGCGGCCTGCCGACGTATCCTGCGCTGGTGGGTCTCCCGGCGGCCCGCGAGCGCGTCCGGGAGCTGCACAAGGACGCAGCGGGGGCACTGGCCACCTGCAACTGGCAGGACGGTCCTCTCGCTGCGCTCGCGACCTGGCTGCTCGGGCGCCGCCACTAGCCCGGTGGCCCCTGACGCACTGCGGTAAACTGCGCGCCGATGTCGACCGACCCAAATTATCCGCTGCTGGCCGGGATCGAGACGCCTGCCGACCTGCGTCGGCTGCCTGCCGAGCAGCTCACGCCGGTCGCCGACGAACTGCGGCAGTTCCTGATCCACACGGTGAGCCAGATGGGCGGCCATTTCGCCGCCGGGCTCGGCACGGTCGAGCTCACCGTGGCGCTGCACTACGTCTTCGAGACGCCGCACGACCGGCTGGTCTGGGACGTCGGGCACCAGGCCTACCCGCACAAGGTGCTGACGGGCCGGCGCGACCGCCTGCGCACCATCAAGCTCAAGGATGGCCTCGCCCCGTTTCCGAACCGCGGCGAGAGCGAGTACGACACCTTCGGCGTCGGCCACTCGAGCACGTCGATCAGCGCTGCGCTCGGCATGGCGCTGGCCGCGGCCCAGGCCGGCGAGAAGCGCCGCGTGGTGGCGGTGATCGGCGACGGGGCCATGAGCGCCGGGCAGGCCTTCGAAGCGATGAACCACGCCGGCCCGCTCAAGCCGGACCTGCTCGTCGTCCTGAACGACAACAAGATGTCCATCTCGGAGAACGTCGGCGCGCTGTCACTGTACTTCGCGCGCATCCTCTCCGGCCGCACCTACACCGCGCTGCGCGAAGGCAGCAAGAAGATCCTGCGGCGCATGCCGGCGATGTGGGAGCTGGCACGGCGCTCCGAGGAGCACATGAAGGGGATGGTGCTGCCGGGCACGCTGTTCGAGGAGCTCGGCTTCAATTACCACGGCCCGATCGACGGCCACGACGTCGACCTGCTGGTCGAGCACCTCACGCGCCTGCGCGACCTGAAGGGTCTGCAGTTCCTGCACGTAGTCACCCAGAAAGGTCACGGCTACAAACCCGCCGAGGCCGACCCGATCAAGTGGCACGGCCCGGG
>Ga0105090_10000625_pt1 | contig 17904 bp, 15 predicted proteins | sample PPLLak3March2015_FD_79110 | JGI IMG/M metagenome (GOLD analysis project Ga0105090, IMG submission 79110) | Freshwater sediment microbial communities from Prairie Pothole Lake near Jamestown, North Dakota, USA - PPLs Lake P7 Core (1) Depth... | ecosystem: Environmental > Aquatic > Freshwater >... | reverse complement strand
GTCGATCCGCCATTACGTCTGCATGATCGACAGCGAGAAGATGCCGCAGCAGTCGAAAGTCGACCTGCTGTGCTACGAAGACCTGATCGACTCGAACTCCGACCGCTACGCCTGGCCGGAGTTCGACGAGCGGCTCGCTTCGTCGCTTTGCTACACCTCAGGCACCACCGGCAATCCGAAAGGCGTGCTGTACAGCCACCGCTCGACGCTGCTGCACGCCTACGCCGCGGTGTCGCCCGACGCGATCGGCATCTCCTCTGCCGACACCATGCTGCCGGTGGTGCCGATGTTCCACGTCAATGCCTGGGGCATTCCGTACGCCTCGCCGATGGCCGGCGCAAAGCTGGTGTTCCCCGGGCCGGCGCTCGACGGCAAGTCGCTGCACGACCTGTTCGAGTCCGAGGGCGTCAGCTGCGCCGCCGGCGTTCCGACGGTCTGGCAGGGGCTGCTGGCGCATGTCGATGGCAACGGCCTCGCCTTCTCGACGCTGAAGCGCACGGTGATCGGCGGCTCGGCCTGTCCGCCGGCGATGACGCGGGTGTTCGAGGAGAAGTACGACGTGCGTGTGCTGCACGCTTGGGGCATGACCGAGATGAGCCCGCTCGGCACCGTCTGCTCGTACAAGGGCAAGCATCGCGGCCAGGGTCCGGAGGCGCTGCGCGCGCTGCAGGCCAAGCAGGGGCGGGCGATCTTCGGCGTCGACATGCGCGTGGTTGGTGACGACGGCGGTGAGCTGCCCTGGGACGGCAAGGAATTCGGCAGCCTGCTGGTGCGCGGGCCGTGGGTGCTGCGCGAGTACTACCGCGAGGACCGCGATCCGCTGCAGCCGGACGAACACGGCCGGGGCTGGTTTCCGACCGGCGACGTGGCGACGATCGACGCTGATGGCTACATGCAGATCACCGACCGCACCAAGGACGTGATCAAGTCCGGCGGCGAGTGGATCAGTTCGATCGAGATCGAGAACATCGCCGTGGCGCATCCTGCCGTGGCGATGGCCGCCTGCATCGCAGTGCCGCATCCGAAGTGGGACGAACGGCCGCTGCTGGTGGTGATGAGGAAACCCGGCGCCGAGCTGACGCGCGAGCAGATGATCGCTTTCTACGATGGCAAGGTGGCGAAATGGCAGGTCCCGGACGATGTCGCCTTCGTCGACTCGATCCCTCTCGGGGCCACCGGCAAGATGCTGAAGAACCGGCTGCGCGAGCAGTTCCGCGACTATCGGCTGCCGTCATCCTGAACGTGGTTGCGCGGCGAGGGGCTTTCGGTATTCTGCGCAGGCTTCATCACAAGACAGAGGGAGACAGACGATGGCGCATTTGACTCGGGCGTTGCTCCTTGGGCTGGCAGCGGCAGTCGCCAGCGGCACGGCACTGGCGCAGGCCAAGGGAGCAGGGACCGCCGCCGCGCCGGCAGCCCAGACGGTGAAGATCGCCTACCTCGACCCGCTGTCGGGGCCGTTCGCTGCGGTCGGGCAGAACATCCTGAAGCACTTCCAGTTCGCCGCCGAGATGGCCACTGCGAAGCAGCTGGCCGGCCCGGGGGTGCGCTTCGAGATCGTGCCCTTCGATACCAAGGGTTCTCCCCAGGAGGCCCTGACCCTGCTGCGGGCCATCACCGACCAGGGCATCCGCTACGTGGCGCAGGGGCAGGGTTCGCACGTGGCGATTCCATTGTCGGAGGCGATCAGCCGCAACAACGAGCGCAATCCGAACCAGACAATGGTGTTCCTGAACTACGCCGCGATCGACCCCGACCTGACGAACTCGAAGTGCAGCTTCTGGCACTTCGCCTTCGACGCCAACGTCGAGATGAAAATGGAGGCGATGACCGGCTACATGAAGGACCGGCAGGAGATCAAGAGCGTCTACCTGCTGAACCAGAACTATTCCTTCGGCCAGCAGGTGGCGCGCTATGCAAAGGACATGCTGGCGCGCAAGCGGCCGGACGTGAAGATCGCCGGCGAGGACTTCGTGCCGCTGGGCCAGGTTCGCGACTTTTCGCCGTACATCGCCAAGATCCGCGCCTCGGGCGCCGACACCGTGATCACCGGCAACTGGGGCACCGACCTGGTGCTGTTCGTCCGCGCCGCGCGCGACGCCGGGCTGACCGCCAACTTCTACACCTACTACGCCGGCGTCATCGGCACGCCTACCGCGATGGGCGCCGCCGGCGCCGATCGCGTGCGCCAGGTCAGCTACTGGCACCCGAACATCGACAGCAACGGCGCCGAGCAGATCTACCTCGACTTCAAGAAAAAGTACGGCGAGGAGTGGTACGTGCTGGCGACCGTGACCTCGCTGTCGATGCTGGCCGAGGCGATCAAGCGGACCGGCAGCGCCGATCCGCTCAAGGTGGCGCATGCGATGTCGGGCATGAAGATCAACGGGCCGACCGGCGAGATCGAGATGCGCGCCTCCGACCACCAGCTGCAGCAGCCGCTTTACGTCTCGACCTTCACCAAGGCCGGCGGCCCGGTGCGCTTCGATTCGGAAAAGACCGGCTTCGGATTCCGCACCGAGCGGGCGATCCCGACCTTTGTCGGCGCGACGCCGACCTCGTGCAACATGCAGCGGCCCGCCAAGCCGTAGCCGCACGGTTCGGCGGCGGCAAGCCGTCGCCGGCACCGCAAGGACGGAACCGACCGGCCCGACGAGCCCGCCGGGCCGCCCCAAGAGCGAGTCCTTCGAGCTCCAGCGAGAAGGCCGTCCAGCAAGCGGGCCGGTTTCACTTCAACGGCGGATGACTCTCGATCTGTTCCTGGTGCAGTTGCTGAATGGCGTCAGCTACGGGCTGCTGCTTTTCATGCTCGCCGCCGGGCTGACATTGATCTTCTCGATGATGGGCGTGCTCAATTTCGCCCACACCAGCTTCTACATGATCGGCGCCTACGTTGCCTACCAGATCTCGTCCTGGATCGGCTTCTGGGCCGCGCTGGTGCTGGCGCCGCTGGCGGTCGGCCTGCTCGGCGCCGCGGTGGAGCACTGGGGGCTGCGCCGGGTGCACAAGTGGGGGCACGTGCCGGAACTGCTGTTCACCTTCGGCCTGTCGTACATCGTCTTTGAACTGGTGCAGGTGATCTGGGGTCGGGCGCCAGTGGCCTACCAGGTGCCGGCGGCACTCGACGGGCCGGTGGGCTGGCTGCAGGCGGCCGGCATCACCTTTCCGCAATACCGGCTGTTCATAATGGGCGTGGCGGTCCTGATGCTCTGTGCCCTGTGGCTGCTGCTCACCCACACCCGCATCGGCCTGGTGATCCGGGCCGCGCTGACACATCCGGAAATGGTCGAGGCGCTCGGGCACAACGTGCCGCGGGTGTTCATGCTGGTCTTCGGCGCCGGTTGCGCGCTGGCGGGCCTGGCAGGCGTGATCGGCGGCAATGCCTTCGTCACCGAACCGGGCATGGCAGGCAGCGTCGGCGCGATCGTGTTCGTGGTGATCGTCTTCGGCGGCCTCGGCTCGCTGGCCGGCGCATTCTTCGCCTCGCTGCTGCTCGGGCTCGTCGATGCCTTCGGCAAGACCAGTGGCACCTCGCTCGCCGCGCTGCTGTCGGTGGCCGGCATCGACGTCGTGCCGGGCAGCTTCGGCTATCCGGTGCTCAGCATGACGCTGTCGCAGGTGGCGCCGGTGCTGCCTTACCTGCTGCTGGTGCTGATCCTGATCTTCCGCCCGCGCGGGCTGATGGGAACCCGCGAAAACTGATGAACAGCCCCCACGCTCACTGCGTTCGCTGCCTCGCTAGGGGGCGATCAGCGCCTTTCGGGCGGCCGGGCGGGCGCTGGTGAACTCGTCGGGCGAGATCGGCTTCAAGCCGCTGAACCTCGGGCGCTGGGTGATCTGGGGCTTCACGGCGCTCGTGTTCATCGTTGCACCCCAGGTCTTCGGGAGCGGCTTCGCCCGGGCGCTGCTGTCGCAGATGGGCATCATGATCATCTTCGCGCTGTCGTACAACATGCTGCTCGGGCAGACCGGGCTGCTGTCGTTCGGGCATGCCGTCTACTCGGGACTCGGCGCCTACTTCGCGATCCACGCGCTGGCGCTGATCGGCAAGGGAACTCTGGTGTTCCCCGTGTCGCTGCTGCCGCTGGTCGGCGGCGCCGCGGGGCTCTTCTTCGGAATCGTCTTCGGCTGGCTGACCACCAAGCGCGCCGGCACCACGTTCGCGATGATCTCGCTGGGTCTGGGCGAGATGCTGTTCGCCGCGTCGCTGATGTTCCCCGGCTTCTTCGGCGGCGAGGCCGGCATCAGCGGCAATCGCACCGCCGGAGGTCCGTTCCTCGGCCTTGCCGGACTGACCTTCGGCCCGGACCTGCAGGTCTATTACCTGATCGCCGCCTGGACCTTCCTCTGCATGATGGCCATGTACGCGCTGACGCACACGCCGCTCGGCAGGATCGCCAATGCCGTGCGCGACAACCCCGAGCGGGCCGAGTTCATCGGCTACGACGCGCAGCGGGTGCGCTGGATCATGATGATGCTTTCCGGCTTCTTCGCCGGCGTTGCCGGCGGCCTGTCCGCGATCAATCTCGAAAGCGTCGGCAGCGGCGCCGTGCACGCGACGGTCTCCGGCGGCGTGCTGCTGGCGGCCTTCATCGGCGGCGTGCTGTTCTTCTTCGGGCCGATCCTGGGCGCGATCGTGTTCGTCTTCTTCGCCTTCGCGCTGTCGGAGTACACGCCGGCCTGGCATCTCTACCTGGGCGTGTTCTTCGTGCTGCTGGTGATGTATGCGCCGGGCGGCCTGTCGAGCCTGATCCTGCTGAACCTGCGGGTGGCGAAGTTCGGCAAGTTCAGCCGGCTGCGCGATCCTTATGTCGGCGTGCTCGGCGCCGCGCTGGCGCTGGCCGCCGGCGTGGCCCTGCTGATCGAGATGACCTATCACGTGACGCTGGGCATCGGCACGACGCCGAAGGTCGCCGTGTTCGGCTTCCCCTTCGACACCGGGCGCAGCGAGTCCTGGGTGTTCGTGACCGCGCTGCTGGGGGCTGCCACCGCCTCCTTCGAGTACATGCGCCGGCGCTTCAAGGTCGAGTGGGACCGCATCACCGTCGAGATCGAGGACTGGCGCCGCGACAACCCGGAGGAGGACTCATGAGCCCGTCGGGCCGTCCCAAGGGCGAATCCTTCGAGCGCGAGCGAGAAGGTAGTCCAGTTAGCGCGCACGGCGTGTCCTTCGCGCTCATTCCGGCGCGCGCAGCGCGGAGGATCGTCAAATGACCGCAGGAGCCGAGGCGCTGCGGCTGGCCGACGTGCGCAAGCGCTTCGGGCGCACCGAGATCATCCGCGGCATCAGCCTCGCGATCGGCCGCGGCGAACGACACGCCATCATCGGCCCCAATGGCGCCGGCAAGTCGACGCTTTTCAACCTGATCAGCGGCCGTTTTCATGCCGATTCCGGCGAGATCCTGCTCAACGGCAAGCCGATCACGCACCGCAAGCCGTTCGAGATCAACCGGATGGGGCTGGCGCGCAGCTTCCAGATCACCAACCTCTTTCCCAAGCTGTCGGTGTTCGAGAACCTGCGCTGCGCGCTGCTGTGGCCGCTGGGCTACCGCTATGCGTTCTGGCGCAACCTGAACAAGCTCGCCGATGCCGAGGCGCAGGCGCAGGAACTGCTCGAGCGGATCGGCCTGAAGCGGCGACGGAACATCGCTGCCGGCCTGCTGACCTATGCCGAGCAGCGGGCGCTGGAGATCGGCATCACCATCGCCGGCGGCGCCGAGGTGATCCTGCTCGACGAACCCACCGCCGGCATGAGCCGCAGCGAAACTGCCAGCGCCGTGGCGCTGATCCGCGAGGTCACCCGCGGCCGGACGCTGGTGGTGGTCGAGCACGACATGAGCGTGGTGTTCGGGCTGGCGGACCGGATCTCGGTCGTGGTCTACGGCGAGGTGATCGCCAGCGGCCCGCCCGAGCAGATCCGCGCCGACCCGAAGGTCAAGGAGGCCTACCTCGGCCAGCCGGCGGAGGCGGCCTGATGCTGATCGTCGAGAACCTGCAAGCCTATTACGGCAAGAGCCATGTGCTGCACGGCGTCGACCTGCAGGTCGGCGCGGGCGAAATCGTCAGCCTGCTCGGCCGCAACGGCGTCGGCCGCTCGACCACCGCCAAGGCGATCATGGGGCTCGTGGACTGCACCGGCCGCATGCTCTTCAAAGGCCGGGACATGGTGGGCCTGCCGACCTACCGGATCGCCCACGCGGGTCTGGGCTATGTGCCTGAAAGCCGTGACATTTTTCCGGGGCTGACGGTCGCCGAGAACCTCGTGCTGGGACTGAAGGGGCGGCGGCCCGGGCGCTGGAGCTTCGTCGACATGTACGAACTTTTCCCGAGACTGCGCGAGCGCGAGCGGACGCTGGCCGGGGTACTGTCGGGCGGAGAGCAGCAGATGCTGACGCTTGCCCGTACGATGATGGGCGACCCGGACCTGGTGCTCATCGACGAGCCGACCGAGGGGTTGGCGCCGAAGCTGGTGCAGTTGGTGGCGGAATTCCTGAAGGCTTTGCAGGGGCGAGGCATCTCGGTGCTGCTGATCGAGCAGAAGCTGACGATTGCCCTGGACATCGCCCACCGGCTGTACGTGATGGGGCACGGCCACATGGTCTTCGACGGCACACCGGAGCAGTTGCGCGGCAACCGGCTGATCCGCCAGGAGTGGCTCGAGGTCTGAGCGCGACGGGCCTCCCCGAGCGCTCAGCTTTCGAGCGTCAGCGAGAAGGGGGCCTGGTAAGCGGGTCGGCTGCACTACGTCGGCAACAGGAGGGAGACGACAACAATGAAGGTCTATTTCGAGCGCCGCGCCGAAGTGGCGGTGCTGCAGATCGACAACCCGCCGGTCAACGGACTGAATCTCGCCGTCCGCCGCGGCATCGCCGCGGGGCTGCAGCGGGCGCGCAACGATCCGAAGGTCAGGGTCATCGTGCTGACCGGCACCGACAAGGTCTACTCGGGCGGCGCCGACATCCGCGAATTCAACACGCCGGCGCAGCTTGCCGAACCCAATCTGCTGCAGGTGATCGATTCGGTCGAAGCGAGCAACAAGCCGGTGATCGCGGCAATCAACGGCGTCTGCATGGGCGGTGGACTGGAACTGTCGCTCGCCTGTCATTACCGGCTGGCGACGCCGAATGCGACGATGGCGCTGCCCGAGGTGAGACTGGGCCTGCTGCCCGGCGCCGGCGGCACGCAGCGGCTGCCGCGAGCCATAGGCGCCGCGCCGGCATTGAACATGATCGTCTCCGGCGACCCGATCGGCGCCGAGGCCGGCCTGAAGCTCGGGCTGATCGACCGGATCGTCGCCGGCGACAGCTTCCAGGGGGTGCTCGACTTCGCCCAGGAACTGATCGGCCGGCGCACCCATCCGCGACTGCGGGCGGCGCGCGCGCTGTTGCCTTCCGGCGTCGAGGTCGACGCCTTTTTCGCCGCCGCCCGGGACCGGGTGGAGAAGCAGGCGCGCGGCGTTATCGCGCCGGGCAAGTGCATCGACGCCGTCGAGGCGGCGGTGCGGCTGCCGTTTGAGGAGGGCGTCAGGTTCGAGCGGGCGGCGTTCCTCGAACTTGTGACCTCTGCGCAGTCGAAGGCGCTGCGCCACGCATTCTTCGCCGAGCGGCTGGCAGCCAGGATCGACGGCCTGCCCGAGGACACGCCGGTGCGGCCGATCGAGAGTGCAGCGGTGATCGGCTTCGGCACCATGGGCGGCGGCATTGCGATGAGCTTCGCAAATGCCGGCATCCCGGTGACGGTGCTTGAGAGCTCGCAGGAGGCTCTCGACCGCGGCCTGGCGATGTGCCGGCGCAACTGGGAGGCCACCGCCGCCAAGGGACGAATGACGATGCCGCAGGTCGAGGCCAGGATGGCGCTGCTGCGGCCGACGCTGAAGTTCGCTGCGCTCGGCACCGCCGACCTCGTCATCGAGGCCGTGTTCGAGGATCTCGCGGTGAAGCAGAAGGTCTTCCGCGAGATCGACCGCTTTGCCAGGGCCGGGGCGATCCTCGCCACCAACACCTCGACGCTCGACGTCGATGCGATCGCCAGCGCGACAAGGCGGCCGGCCGACGTGCTCGGCATGCACTTCTTCAGCCCGGCCAACGTGATGCGGCTGCTCGAGGTCGTGCGCGGCGCGGCGACTGCGCCCGACGTCCTGGCCACGGTGATGAAGCTCGCCAAGCGCCTGAAGAAGGTGGCCGTGGTCTCCGGCGTCTGCGACGGCTTCATCGGCAACCGGATGCTCGAGCACTACATCCGCCAGTCGTTGTCCCTGGTGGAGGAGGGCGCCAGCCCGCAGCAGGTCGACAAGGCGCTGACGGATTTCGGCATGGCGATGGGCGTCTTCGCGGTCGGCGATCTCGCCGGGCTGGATATCGGCTACGCCATCCGGCAGCGCCGCTACAAGGAGAAGCCGCAGGTTCGTTACCCGCGCATCGCCGACCGCGTCGTCGAACTCGGCCGCCTGGGGCAGAAGACCGGCAAGGGCTGGTACCTGTACGAAGCAGGCAGCCGCAAGCCGCAGGTCGATCCGGAGATCGAAGCACTGATCGACGCCTACCGCAGGGAGATCGGCATCACGCCGCGGCCGATTTCCGACGACGAGATCGTCGGCCGCTGCCTCTATGCGCTGGTCAACGAAGGCTCGCGCCTGCTCGGCGAGAGGATCGCGCAGCGCGCCAGCGACATCGACGTCGTCTACCTGACCGGCTACGGCTTTCCCGCCTGGCGCGGCGGCCCGATGCATTACGCCGAGGGCGTCGGCCTGCGCAATGTGGTCGAGTCGATGCAGCGCTACGCCGCCCAGCCCAACGGCGATGCGGCCTTCTGGCAGCCGGCGCCGCTGCTCGTCGAGCGCGCGGCGGCGAGCCGCCGTTTCGACGGCGGTTGATCCCTTCCGCCCGCGCCTTTGGGAGAGAACATTGGTGACCTGCCGCCGCATCGTGCTCGCCGCCCGCCCCACCGGACCGGTCGGAGAGCAGCACTTCCGCCTCGAAACCCTGCAACTGCCGGCACTGACCGACGGCCAGGTGCTGGTGCGCAATCGCTGGCTGTCGCTCGATCCCTACATGCGGGGCCGGATGAACGAGGGTCGCAGCTATGCCGCGTCGCAGCCGCTCGACGAGACGATGATCGGCGGCACGGCGGGCGAGGTGATCGAGTCGCGCAGCCCTAAGTTCGCCGCCGGCGACCAGGTCGTCGGCATGTTCGGCTGGCAGGACCACGGCATCTCCGACGGCCGCGGCCTGATGAAGGTCGATACCGCGCGCATCCCGCTGTCGGCCTACCTCGGCGCGGTCGGCATGCCCGGCGTCACCGCCTGGGTGGGACTGAACCGGATCATCGAACCGAAGGCGGGTGAAACGGTCGTCGTCTCCGCTGCCAGCGGCGCCGTCGGCAGCGTCGTCGGCCAGCTGGCGAAGCTGTCGCAATGCCGCGCCATCGGCATCGCCGGCGGCGCGGAGAAGTGCGCCTACGTCGTCGATGAACTCGGCTTCGACGCCTGCATCGACTACAAGTCGGCCGACCTCGGCAAGGAGCTGAAGCGGCTGGCACCCGATGGCGTCGACGGCCACTTCGAGAACGTCGGCGGCGCCATCCTCGATGCCCTGCTGCCGCGGATGAACGCCTTCGGCCGCATCGCGGTCTGCGGCATGATCGCCGGCTACGACGGCGATCCGATCCCGATCCGCAATCCGGCCTGGATCCTGTTGAGCCGGCTGAAGATCCAGGGCTTCATCGTCAGCGAACACATGCAGCTCTGGCCGCAGGCGCTCGCCGAGCTCGGCGCTCAAGTCGCCGCCGGCCGCATGAAGTACCGCGAGTCGATCGCGCTCGGGCTGGAGAATGCTCCGGCCGCGTTCATCGGTCTGCTCAAGGGCCGGAACTTCGGCAAGCAGCTCGTGAAGCTCGATTGAAATGAGACCCCCACGCTCGCTTGCGCTCGCTGCCTCCCGAGGGGGCTGTCAGTGGCTTCGGGTGTCCGTGCGCGTCTGACGTGAAAGACCTCGCCGGCAGGGTCGCAGTGATCACCGGAGCCGGCGGCGGCTTCGGCCGCGAGTTCGCGCGGCTCGCAGGCAGCCTGGGAATGAAGCTCGTGCTGGCCGATGTCGAACCGCAGGCGCTGGCGGCCACGGTCGACGAGCAGCGGTCGCAGGGCAGGGCTGTGATCGGCGCCACCGTCGACGTGGCCAGCTCGGCCGACGTCGCTCGGCTGGCGGAGCTCGCCTACGGCAAATTCGGCGCCACGCACCTTCTGTTCAACAATGCCGGCGTTGGCTGCGGCGGCTTCGTCTGGGAAAGCCGCGAAGCCGACTGGCAATGGGTGCTCGGCGTCAACCTGATGGGCGTGGTGCACGGGCTGCGCCACTTCGTGCCAAAGATGCTTGCGGCCGAACAGACCGGCGAACCGGCGCACATCGTCAACACGGCCTCGGTCGCCGGGTGGGTGACGCCGCCGTTGATGGGCGTGTACAACGTTTCGAAGCACGCCGTGGTGGCGCTAAGCGAAACGCTGCACCACGACCTGCGGTTGGCCGGCAGCCACATCGGCGTCAGCTGCCTTTGCCCCGCCTTCGTGCCGACCGGGATCGCGCACTCGGCGCGCAATCGGCCGGCCGAACTTGCTGTGGCGGCGCCGACCCCGTCGATGCGGCTGGCGCAATCGTCGCTCGACAAGGCCGTCAACGCAGGCCGGCTGTCGGCAGCCGAGGTTGCGCAATTGACCTTCGACGCGATCCGCGCCGATCGCTTCTATGTCTTCACCCACCCGCAGATCCTGCCGGCGGTGCGCGAGCGCCTCGACCATGCGCTTGCCGGCCAGCCGCCGGCCGACCCGTACGCGTCGCGGCCGCAGGCGCGTCCGGACGGGGCGGCCGGTGCCTGACCGCGGCCCGACCGGCGCCTAACTTCCGCCTAACGTCGCGCCGGCACTTCTGCGGCGCCGATGCGGTCCAAAGCCGGATGTCACAATCCGCGCCCCCGCCCGGGCCAACGGCCCCGGCGGCGCCCCCACAGGACAATCATCGATGAGCATCAAGACCCTTTCTCGCCTGGCGCTGGCCGGTCTGGCCCTGGTGGCCGCCACGCTGCTGCCGGCGGCCCACGGCCAGCCGAAGAACCTGCCGCAGGGCGTTCAATACGTGACCTCGGCGGAAGGCATCACCGAGTACCGCCTCGCCAACGGGCTGCAGGTGCTGCTCTATCCGGACGAGGCGAAGCCGACCGTCACCGTGAACGTGACCTACAAGGTCGGCTCGCGGATGGAGAACTATGGCGAGACGGGGATGGCCCACCTGCTCGAGCACCTGATCTTCAAGGGCTCGAAGAACCACCCGTCGCCGGAGAAGGAGTTTTCGCGGCGGGGCTTCGACAACAACGGCACGACCAGCTTCGACCGCACCAATTACTACTCGACCTTCCAGGCCACCGACGACAACCTGCGCTGGGCGCTGGAATGGAAGGCCGATGCGATGGTCAACTCGTTCATCGCCAGGAAGGATCTCGACTCGGAGATGACGGTGGTCCGCAACGAGTTCGAGATGGGGGAGAACAGCCCATTTCGCATCACCTACCAGCGGCTGATGGCAGCGGCGTTCCAGTGGCACAACTACGGCAAGTCGCCGATCGGCAACCGCAGCGACATCGAGAACGTCCGGATCGAGAACCTGCAGGCGTTCTACCGCATGTACTACCAGCCCGACAACGCGGTGCTGACGATCGCCGGCCGCTTCGACGTCGACAAGACGCTGCCGCTGATCGTGCAGACCTTCGGTGCCATTCCCAAGCCGACCCGCACGCTGCCGCAGCAATGGACGGTCGAGCCGACGCAGGACGGCGAGCGCAGCTTCGTCGTCCGCCGCAAGGGCGACACGCAGCTGGTCATGGTGGCCTACCGGATCCCGTCGATGCTTTCCGGTTCGAGCGTCGCGCTGTCGGCCGCCACCGACATCCTGACCGACACGCCCAACGGGCGGCTGCACAAGGAACTGGTGCAGACCGGCCTGGCGGCGCAGGTCTTCGGCTGGGCCAATGCGCAGCGCGATGCCGGACTGGTGATCTTCGGCGCCGTGGTCAAGCCGGGCGATCCGCTGGAGCGGGTGCGCGACAAGCTTGTCGAAGTGGTCGAGAGCACGTTCCTGCGCCAGCCGCCGACCGCCGAGGAGATGACCCGCGTCCACCGCGACAACGCCACCAGCTTCGAGCGAACGCTTGCCAATCCGCAGCGGTTCGGGGTCGGGCTCTCCGAGTACATCGCTGCCGGCGACTGGCGGCTGTTCTTTCTCGCGCGCGACCAGATTTCAGCGGTCCAGGGCGAGCAGGTGGCCACGGCGACGGGGCACTACTTCCGCCGCGACAATCGTACGGTGGGGCTGTTCATCCCAGAGGACGCGCCGCAGCGGGCCGAGATTCCGACGCCGCTCGATCCGGCCGCCATGCTGGCCGGTTTCAGGCCGCGCCAGGCGGTCGCTGCCGGCGAAGCCTTCGAACCCACGCAGCAGAACATCGATGCGCGGACGCGCCGCTTCGCTGTCGGCGATCTGAACGTCGCCCTGCTGCCGAAGAAGAACCGCGGCGAAACGGTCAACGTGGTGATCCGGCCGCGCTGGGGCGACGAGAAGAGCCTGTTCGGCAGGTCGGTCGCCGCCTCGCTGGCTGAATCGATGGTCATGCGCGGCACGGCGAAGATGACGCGGCAGCAGATCGCCGACGAGATGACGCGGCTGAAGATGGAAGGCTCGCCGCGCAGCTTTCGCACTGACCGGGCCAATCTGGCCGAGGCCTTGCAGCTCTCCGCCACGGTGATGCGCGAGGCCAGCTTCCCGGCTGACGAGTTCGCGCAACTGAAGCGCGAGACGGTCACCGCGCTGCAGGCGCAGCTTTCCGACCCCGAGCCGCTGTCGCGCGACAGGCTGGCGCGTCACTTCGATACCTATCCGGCCGGCGATCCGCGCGCCTACATCCCTCTGACCGACCGGATCAAGGCGATCGAGGCCACCACGCTCGACGAGGTCAAGCGCTTCCATGCGGATTTCTGGGGCACGGCGCGCGGCGAGATCGCCATCGTCGGCGACTTCGACGATCAGGCCGCGGCGGCGCAGATCCAGCGGCTGTTCGCCGGCTGGGCGTCGAAGGCGCCGTATGCGGTGATCCTCTCGGAGCCCCGCGACATTCCCGCGCAGCGCATCGTCGTCAACACGCCGGACAAGGAGAACGCCTTCTACCGGGCCCGCCTCAATCTGCGGCTGCGCGACGACGATCCGGATTACGTGCCGCTGGTGCTCGCCAACTACGTCTTCGGTGGCGGTTCCGGCCTGTCGAACCGGTTGATCGACCGTGTTCGGCAGCGCGACGGCATTTCCTACGGCGCAGGTTCCGGATTGCAGGTCGGCAGCCGCGATCGCGCCGCCGGCTGGCAGCTCGCCGGCATCATGGCGCCGCAGAACACGGCTCGCTTCGAGCAGGCGGTGCGCGAGGAAGTCGGCCGGCTGGTGAAGGAGGGCCTGAGCGACAAGGAAGTCGAGGACGCCAGGAACGGCCTGCTGCAGGAGCGGCTGATGAACCGCTCCTCAGACGGCACGATCGCCTCGACCTGGACCAGCTACATGGACCTCGGCAGGACCTTCACCAGCTTCAGCCTGGCCTTCGAGGACCGCATTCGCGCGCTGACTGCGGCCGAGGTCAATGCCGCCATCCGCCGCAACATCGACCCGGTGAAGATGACCGTGATCATTGCCGGCGACGCCGCCAAGGGCGCGAAATAGGTGCTGGATGCCTTTCGCCATCGGCTGCCGCTGCGGGTGCGCTGGGCCGAGGTCGATCTGCAGGGCGTGGTATTCAACGGCCACTACCTGACCTATGCCGATGTCTGCGCCACCGAGTACTGGCGCGCCATCGGCGTGCCCTATCCGGCTGGCTTCGGTGCACTCGGCGTCGACGCCTTCGTGCGCAAGGCCACCGTCGAGTACCACCGGCCGGCGCGCTACGACGAGGAGCTGCTGCTCTGCGGCCGCATTACCCGCCTCGGCCGCAGCAGCGCCGGCTTCGCGGCGGCGATGTTCCGCGCCGATGATCCGTCGACGGCGCTGGCCGAGGTCGAACTCGTCTACGTCTGCGTCGACCGCGGCAATAAGGCGGTGTCCTGGCCGGACGAACTGCGTCGGCGCATCCGCGGCTACGAGACGGTGCTGCCTGAGGAGTAGGCGGTGACCGCGCGGTTTCGCATCGAACTCGGCGACTGGCATTCGCTGCGCGCTCGCGCCGAGCCGGTTCGATTCACGGTCTTCGTCACCGAGCAGGGCGTGCCGCCGGAACTCGAACTCGACGAGTTCGATGCGCCGAGTCTGCACGCGCTGGCGATCGACGCCGACGGCACGGTCCTGGGCACCGGTCGGCTGTTGCCGGACGGGCATGTCGGCCGCATGGCGGTGCTGCAGTCGGCCCGCGGCCGCGGCATAGGCAGCGCGCTGCTGCAGGCGCTGGTCGAGGCCGCGCGAGCCCGCGGCGGCCGCGAGGTCGTTCTGAGCGCGCAGACGCATGCGCTCGGCTTCTACGGCCGCCATGGTTTCGTTGCCGAAGGCGAGACCTACGACGATGCCGGCATTGCACACCGGCTGATGCGCCGAAGGCTGTAGGAAGGCCTGCCGCCTACTCCGCCTTGCGGGCGCCGGACAGCCGTGGTGCCGCTGCGGGCATCGAACCGAGCGTGAACTCGAAGTGGCGGTCGCGATGCGTGTCGGGTGCATCCGGTTCGAAGCTGCGCTCGATGAAGTTGACGACCCCATCGCGGCGCACCGTCACCACCGTGCTCGACCGGGTGCCATAGCCGTTGGCGCGGATCTGGATCGGTGCCAGCACGCGCTCCCACTCCAGCGGCACGCCGGTCGAAGGCAGTTCGGAATCCCGCACCGCCTGCCGGTCGGCGAGCAGCGACAGCAGCCCATCGGGGTCGACGCGACGGGCGACAGCACAGGCAAAGGCGCCGACGGCGCGCACGACCTTGGGCCAGGGCGTATCGAGGAAGGCGTTCGACATCCCATAGATGCCCGGCGGCAGCGCCCGCGGACCGCCACGGCGTCGGTTGCTGTAGTAGACGAGCCGCGGCATGCCGCGGCCGCCCGGCGAGGGTTCCGCCACCAGCAGGTTGAAGCCGTTGTAGCCCTGCATCTTCGGCGCCTGGGTGCGCAGCCATTCGCCGACAGGGCGCGGGCTCTGCAGCGCCGAGACAACGATCGTGCCGCGCGACGGCGCATGCGGGTTGCGTTCGCTCGGCGCGCGCACGTTGGTCAGCAAGGCGACGCGGCCGGCGCGCGTGATGCCGAGCCAGGTGCCGCCGGCCTCCTCGTCGCGGCCGGCAAGCAGTTCGACGCTCTGGCCCCACCAAGCCACCGGGCGCGTGCTGCGGGCGTAGAACTCGTCGCGATTGGCCGCCAGCACGAGCGGATAGTCCGGGTGCGATTGCCAGGCGACGACGGCGAGGCACATTCAGTGGCCTCCGCTGCGGCGAGGGGGCCTCGGAACGGAGGTCATGCGTCCTCGAAGCGCTCGAGACGGCGCTTGGCGGCCAGGGATTCCGGCAGGCCGGCACGGCTCACGGCCGCAGCAAGCCGTGCCTCGAAGGCCTGCGGCTCGGCGATGCCGTCGTAGACCTCCATCAGCGTCACCATGCCTTCACGTTCATCGGCGCGCCGCATCAGCCGCGTCTGAACCTCGCCTGCCGCCGCTTCGCTCTGCAGCTGCCGCAACCGCGGCGCCAGTTCCCGCGCCGACTGTGGGTCCAGCTTGTAGTAGACGAACCAGTGCTGCATCGACCGGCCTCAGCGGCGCCCGGCCGCCCGAAGCCGCTGAGCGCCCCCTCGGGGGGCAGCGAGCGAATGCGAGCGTTGGGGCTTCATTTCAGCGGCGCCCGGCCGCCCGAAGCCGCTGAGCGCCCCCTCGGGGGGCAGCGAGCGCTAGCGAGCGTGGGGGGTTCATTTCACGCCGTGACGTCGACTATCGAGTAGGGCAGCGCGCGCAGTGTGAGTTGTGCGCCGTCGGCGAGACGCAGCGGCGCCTCGGCCTTGTCCTGCGGACATTCGAGCAGCAAATCGAAGCCGCCACCCGGTGCGGTGGCCGACATCACGACCGTGCCTGCCGCATCCGCTTCGCCTTCCGCAAAGACGTCGGCGCCGGCCGCTGCTCCGGCGGCGCCCTGCGCCAGGTGCATGCGCCGTCTCAGCTTGCCGCGATACTGGCTGCGCGCGACCACTTCCTGTCCCGGATAACAGCCCTTGGAAAAGCTGACGCCGCCGATCACCTCGAAATTGATCATCTGCGGCACGAACTTCTCCTGTGTGGCGGCGAAGACCGTCGGCACGCCGGCATCGATCTCGCTGCCCCAGAAAGCGCCGCTGCCGACCGCCGCAACGGTCGCGAATGCGGCGAAGTCGGCGTCGGTGCGGCCGAGCAGCAGAAACCGCTCGCCGACGCGGCCGCCCGGGTGAAGTCGGGCGACGCGAAGCCGGCCGTCGTCGATGCAATCGCCTGCCTCCACCGGAACCTCGAGGCCGCGCTGCCGCAGCGCCTCGGTCGCGCCGTTGCCGAACAGGGCCGCGACCCGCCAGTCGGTGCTTTCGTCGTGGAGCTTCGTCTTCGCCCGCAGCACGAACATCGACAGCCGCTTCAGCACGCCCGGCAGGATTTCGCGGGGCAGCAGCAGATGAAAAGCCGCCTCGCTGCGCCAGATGCGAAACGTCGACAGCAGCCGGCCCTTGGCGGTGCAGTAACCGTTCAACTCGAAGCGATCGCCGCGCAGTTGCTCGATTTCGCCGGTCAGCTGCCCGTGCAGGAAACGCGCTGCGTCGTCGCCGTCGACTCGTATCACGCCGAGTTCGTCGAGCGACGCCAACACCGGCTGGCTCAGCGGCAGATCGGCATCGCCCGGCGCGAATGCCCAGCAGCCGCCCGCGCCCGCGGCAATCGGGTTCGCTTCGGGGGTCACTTCGGCAACGGCGGAACTGCTTGACGACATGGCGATTCGGTCAGGTGACGAGGGCTTTGATCGCAAACGTATCATAGGTGCGCATGATCGAAGCGCAGCGATTCGAGCACCGCAGGAGCCGTACAGAAGGCAATCCAGCGAACGCGCCTGTTCTCTTCCGGCGTGGACCCCGGCATCGTCGACAAGAACGCGGCGGCGTGCTCGTCGTGCTCGCCGTCATGATGCTGCTGCTGCTCGCGGCAGCGTCATTTCTGTGGTGGCAGATCGAACGGCCGCTGTCGATGCGCGATGACCGCATCGAGATCGTAGTGCCGGCGGGCGCCTCGGCACGGGAGATCGGCGAGGCGCTGAGCGCCCGCGGCGTCGACGTCGACGTCAACCTGTTCGTCGCGGTGGCGCGCTTCAGCGAGGCCACCAGGCGCTTGCGTGCCGGCCGCTACGAGTTCACGCGTGGCATGCGGCTCGCCGACGTCGTCGAGAAGCTGCGTCGCGGCGAGACGCTGAAGGAGCGGCTGACGATCGTCGAAGGCTGGACCTTCCGCGACATGCGAGCGGCGCTGGCGGCGCATCCCTTCCTGAGGCGCGACAGCAGCGCGATGAGCGATGCCGAGGTGCTGGCTGCGCTCGGCGCGAGCGCTCCGCATGCGGAGGGGCTGTTTGCGCCTGATACCTATGTCTTCGATGCCGGCTCGAGCGACCTCGACCTGCTGCGCCAGGGCTACCGCACGCAGCAGGCGCGGCTGGCGCGCACCTGGGAGGACCGCGCTGCCGAGCTGCCATTGAAGTCGCCCTACGAGGCACTGATCCTCGCCTCGATCATCGAGAAGGAGACGGGTGCCGCCGAGGAACGTGCGCGCATCGGCGGCGTTTTCGTGAACCGGCTGCGACTGGGCATGCTGTTGCAGACCGATCCGACCGTGATCTACGGTCTGGGCGAGCGTTTC
>Ga0105090_10000624_pt1 | contig 17912 bp, 20 predicted proteins | sample PPLLak3March2015_FD_79110 | JGI IMG/M metagenome (GOLD analysis project Ga0105090, IMG submission 79110) | Freshwater sediment microbial communities from Prairie Pothole Lake near Jamestown, North Dakota, USA - PPLs Lake P7 Core (1) Depth... | ecosystem: Environmental > Aquatic > Freshwater >... | reverse complement strand
GCGCCGACGAGATCATCGAGCGGCAAGGCCTGAAGCAGATCACCGACAGCGGCGCCATCGAGGCGCTGGTCGACGAAGTGATCGCCGCCAATGCCGCCAATGTCGCCGAGTTCAGTGCCGGCAAGGAAAAGGCCTTCAATGCGCTGGTCGGCCAGGTGATGAAGGCAGCCAAGGGCAAGGCCAACCCGCAACAGGTCAACGACCTGCTGCGGCGCAAGCTTGCCGGCTGATCAGCGCACCGGACTGCTGGCCGGTGGCGTGCCGGCCTTGCCGGCGTCGACTGGGGGTTTCCCCTTGCCGGTCAGTTCCAGATAGCGTTTGCGGTCGCCGTCGTACTTGGCCTTGATGGCATCGAATTCGGCCCTCTTCATGGCCAACAGTTCCTCCTGCGTCTTGATTTCGTGCTCGGTCTCGCGCAATCCCCTGGCGACATCCTGCGGCAGCGGCTTGTTCTTGTAGAACTCGACTTCGTTCTCGAATTTCTTGCGCTGTCTGGAGGCTTCCTCGATCTTTAGCGCCGCCGCCTTGATTACAAACGTGACGTCCGCTTCGGCCTTTTGCTGTGACATGTCGATGTCCTGAACGTTGGCATAGGTTTCGAGCAGTGCCGAGTCCTTGCGCCGCTGTTCCTTGGCCTGCTCCTCGAGTTCCTTGCGCCGTTTCTCCTCCAGGATGGCTTGCGCCTTCTGCTCGGCGGTTTGCGGCGGGCCGACTTCCTTGACGAGATTGCCGCCGCTGTCGAGGATGCGGTAGGCCTTGCCCCGGCATTGTTCGGGCAGCGAGTCGCCGCAGAAGCGTCGTCCCTCGCAGCAGTAGAAGCGGCCGGCGCTCGCCGCCGGCCCGGCGGCGTGAGCGGAGAATGCGGCGAGGAAGAGCAGCGTGACTGCCGAAAGGTTCTTAATTGACACCGTATTGCTCCCGATAACGTGCGACTGCTGCCTGGTGTGATGAGAATTCCGGATGGTGTTCGAGGTAGGCCATGAGATCGCCGAGGCCGGCGACGGCGACGACCGGAATGCCGTAGTCGCGCTGCACTTCCTGTGCCGCCGACAGTTCGCCCTGGCCACGTTCCTGACGGTCGAGGGCGATAAGCGCGCCGGCCGGGGTGGCACCGGCGGCACGGATCAGGTCGACCGATTCGCGTACCGAGGTGCCGGCCGAGATGACGTCGTCGACAATCAGCACGCGGCCGGCGAGCGGGGCGCCGACGATGCTGCCGCCCTCGCCGTGATCCTTGGCTTCCTTGCGGTTGAAGGCGAAGCGGTAATTGCTGCCGTGCCCGGCGAGGGCGACGGCGATTGCCGCGACCAATGGTATGCCCTTGTAGGCGGGGCCGAAAAGCATGTCGAACGGTACCCCGCCGGCTTCGGCCGCCTTGGCGTAGAATTCGGCCAGGCGGGCAAGCGACCGGCCGTCGTTGAACAGCCCGGCATTGAAGAAATAGGGCGAAAGCCTGCCTGCCTTGGTCGTGAATTCGCCAAAGCGCAGCACATTGCCACTCAGGGCGAATTCGATGAATTCCTGACGAAAGTCCATTGCTTTCCATTCTCGCCAGCCGCGAGGAGACGGCTCGACAGCAGCGAATGTTACGCATCATCTCCCTGAATCTCAATGGCATCCGCAGCGCGTGGCGCAAGAACGTGTTGCCCTGGGTCAGCGCGCAGTCCGCGGACATCGTCTGCCTGCAGGAACTGAAGGCCCAGTTGCCCGATCTGGCGCCGGCAATGCTGGCGCCCGACGGCATGCACGCGGCCTACCATGTCGCTGCGAAGAAGGGCTACAGCGGCGTCGGCATCTGGTCGCGGCGTGTTCCGGACAAGGTTACGGAGGGGTTCGGCAACGGCGAGTTCGATGCCGAGGGACGTTACCTCCGCGCCGACTTCGGCAAGCTGTCGGTGATTTCGCTCTACCTGCCGTCCGGCTCATCCTCTGCCGAACGGCAGGAGGCCAAATTCCGCTTTCTCGCTGCCTTCCTGCCGCAACTGGCAGCGTTGCGCGCAGAAGGGCGGGAAATTGTCCTGTGTGGCGACTGGAACATCGCCCATCGCGAGATCGATCTGACAAACTGGAAATCCAACCAGAAGAATTCCGGGTTCCTTCCCGAGGAGCGGGCCTGGCTGTCCGGGGTATTCGACGCCCACGGCTGGGTCGATGTCTATCGCCGTCTCTGCCCCGACGCGACCGGCGAATCCTATACCTGGTGGAGCAATCGCGGCCAGGCCTGGGCGAAGAACGTCGGCTGGCGCATCGACTACCAGGTCGCCACGCCGGGCATCGCCGCTCTGGCGCGGCGGGCCGAAGTCTACAAGGCGGCGCGTTTTTCCGATCACGCGCCATTGATCATCGACTACGATAGCGACGGATTGAATTGATTTCCGCTTCCGAAGAGGATAATCTGGGTTTACTGTCAATCCGTAAACTGGGAGATTAGAAATGTCCGAAGAAATGACTGTTGCCAACAAGCAAAAGCTGGTTTCCGACCTCAAGGTCGTGGTTGCCGATACCGAGGAATTGCTGCGTTCGACCGCCGGCGCTGCCGGCGAAAAGGCCGGCGAATTGCGTGAGCGCATCGCTGTCCGTCTGCGTGACGCCAAGGAGCGTCTTGCCGACGCCGAGGCTGCCATCCGCGACAGGACCAAGGCCGCCGCCCGCGCGACCGACGACTTCGTCCATGAGCGTCCGTGGCAGGCGATTGGCGTCGCTGCCGCGCTTGGCCTTGCCTTGGGCGTCCTGATCGGCCGTCGCTAACTGATGTCAGCTGGACCAGGCGGCGAAGCCGGCCGCGAAGGTCTGTTCGTCGCCTTGAAGAACCTGCTCGCGACGTTGCTCGCGATCGGGAAGGCGCGTTCCGAGCTTCTCGTCACGGAAGTCGAGGAAGAGAAGCTTCGCCTGATGGTGTTGTGGGCGAAGGCGATTGCCGCGGCCTTCTTCATCGCGGTCGGCCTTGTCATGACCGTGATTCTGGTCGCGCTCGTCTTCCATGAACACCAGTTGGCAGTGTTCGCTGCCGCCACCGCCTTTTTCCTCGGCGGTGGCTTCTTGCTGGTTGTCTCGCTGCGCCGGCAGATAGCGCAGCCGAGCAAGCTGTTCCGGGCCAGCCTCGCTGAACTGGACGAGGACATGGCCCTGCTGCGGCGACGGGAGCGGGAATGAGCCTGGACGGCCGCGCGCTGGAACTCGCGACGCGGCACGCGACGCTGCGCGCGAAGCTGGATGCCCAGCGCGTCGAACTGGCACGCCACGCCTGGCCGGTCGAAAAAGCCCTCGACGGCGCCGACAAGGTCCGTAACGGCGTCGACTGGCTCAAGGCCCATCCCGAGGTCGTCGTCGCGGTCGCCGCGACGGTGGTTGTGGTCAGCCCGCGGCGCGCCTGGCGCTGGTCGAAGCGCGGCTACATGCTCTGGCGCGGCTGGCAAAGCCTGCGCGTGGCGCTGCTCGGGATATCTTGATCGCCGGTTAGCTGGCCGGTTCGCCGTTCCACGGCGCTACCTTCAGCAGCAGCACCATGCCGGGAACCGCGAGTACCGAGCACAGCCAGAAGAACGCGTACCAGCCGAGTTGCTCGACGAGCCAGCCGGCCGAGGCGTTGATGAAGGTGCGCGGTACGGCCGCCAGGCTGGTGAACAGCGCCATCTGGGTGGCCGTGTAGGCGGGGTGCGTGGAGCGGGCGATGAACGCGACGAAGGCAGCCGTGCCGAGGCCGACCCCGAGAGCTTCCAGTCCGATGACGAAGGCCAGCGCGATGCGTTCGCTGGCGCCGATCACGTCGAAGTGTCCCTGTGCCGCCAGCCAGGCGAAACCGAAGATCGACACCAACTGGACGACGCCGAACAGCCACAGGGCGCGGTTGATGCCCAGCCGGACCATCCACAGGCCGCCGAGCATGGCGCCGAAGACCGCCGGCCAGAGCCCGGCATGCTTGGCGATCAGGCCGATGTCGGTCTTGGTGAAGCCCGTGTCGAGGTAGAACGGCGTTGCCAGTGCGGTGCACAGGCTGTCGCCGAGCTTGTAAAGGAAGATGAACGCGAGCACCATCGCGGCACCACGCCAGCCTTGGCGGCCGACAAATTCGTGGAAGGGCTCGGTGACCGCCTGACGCAACGTCTTGGGCGCCCCCTTGATCAGCGGTTCGCTGACCAGCCAGGCCATGACCATGCCCGGAATCATGAAGGCGCCGGTGATCCAGAACACCTCGTTCCAGGGCAAACGGTCGGCGAGGATCAGCGACAGCGAACCGGGGATCAGGCCGGCGATGCGGTAGGCGTTGACATGCACCGCGTTGCCGAGGCCCAGTTCGTGGTCGCTGAGAATTTCCCGCCGGAAGGCGTCGACCGCGATATCCTGGGTTCCCGACAGAAAGGCCAGCAGCGCGGCGAGCCAGAGGATCGGCCAGATGTTCTCGCGCGGATCGAGGCCGCCCATGAAGCCGATGGCCAGCAGCAGGCCAAGCTGCGTCAGCAGCATCCAGCCGCGCCGGCGGCCGAAGCCGGGGACGCTGAAGCGGTCGAGCAAGGGCGACCAGAGGAATTTCCAGGTGTAGGGAAACTGGACCAGCGCGAAGAAGCCGATCGTTTTCAGGTCGATGCCTTCGGTGCGCAGCCAGGCCGGCAGCAGGTTGAGCAGCAGGTAGAGCGGCAGGCCGGAGCTGAAGCCGGTGAAGATGCAGATCAGCATCTTCCGGGTCAGCAGCGCCGCGAGCCAGGCGGGCATCAGCGGGGGCGGGTCAGGCGATAGACCGCCAGGCTGCCGAGGAAGTTGACTTCGCGATTGTCGGTGTTCTCGACCGGGTTGCCGTGTTCGTCGAGCACGCTGCGCTCGCGGATGGCCAGGCCCATTTGCTCGCACAGCGCCTCGAAATCGAGCAGCGTGAAGAAGCGCACGTTGGGCGAGTCGTACCACTGGTAGGGGAGGTCTTCCGAAACCGGCATGCGGCCGTCGAGCACCGATCTGAGGTTCTTCCAGTAGGCGAAATTCGGGAAGGAAACGACCGCTTCGCGGCCGACGCGCAGCATTTCGCGCAGGATGTCCTCGGTGTGGCGCACGGTCTGCAGCGTGCGCGACAGCACAACGTGGTCGAAGGCATCGTCGGCGAAATCGCCGAGTCCATTCTCGAGGTTGCTCTGGATGACGTTGATGCCGTTGCGGATCGCCGCGAGCACGTTGGCGTCCTCGATCTCGACGCCCCAGCCCTGCACGCCGCGCGTCTCGATCAGCCGCCTGAGCAGGGCACCGTCACCGCAGCCGAGGTCGAGCACGCGATGGCCAGGCTCCACCCAGCCGGCGATGACGTCAAAATCAGCCCTTCCCAGCGTGTGCGTCATGTCCTGATGTTCCCGAGGTAGGCCGCGACGACGCCGTGGTAGTGGGCATCCTCCATGAGGAAGGAGTCATGGCCGAAGTTCAGGCCGATTTCCGCATAGGAGACATCGCGCCCGTTGGCCAGCAGCGCGGCGACGATCTCGCGCGAGCGTGCCGGCGTGAAGCGCCAGTCGGTGCTGAACGACACGACGAGGAAGCCGGCCCGGGTGCGTGCCATGGTCGCGTTCAGGTCGCCGTCGTCGAGCCGCGCCGGGTCGAAATAGTCGAGCGCCTTGGTCATCAGCAGGTAGGTGTTGGCGTCGAAATGGCCGGCGAACTTGTCGCCCTGGTAGCGCAGGTAGGACTCGATCTCGAACTCGACGTCGAAGTCGAACGAGAACGAGCCGTTCCTGAGTTCGCGGCCGAATTTCTCGCCCATCTGGTCGTCGGAGAGATAGGTGATGTGGCCGAGCATGCGCGCCAGGCGCAGGCCGCGCACCGGCCGCGTGCCGTGCTCGTAGTAGTGGCCGCCGTGGAAGTCGGGGTCGGTCAGGATCGCCTGGCGGGCGACGTCGTTGAAGGCGATGTTCTGCGCCGACAACTTCGGTGCCGACGCGATCACGATCGCGTGGCGGATCCGCTCTGGGTAGGAGATGGCCCAGCGCAGCGCCTGCATGCCGCCGAGGCTGCCGCCGATCACCGCCGCCCAGCTGTCGATGCCGAGGCGGTCGGCGAGCCGGGCCTGGGCCTCGACCCAGTCGCTGACCGCGATGATCGGGAAATCGGCGCCCCACGGCTTGCCGGTCGCCGGATTGGCGCTGGACGGGCCGGTCGAGCCGTGGCAGCCGCCGAGGTTGTTGACGCCGACAATGAAAAAACGGTCGGTGTCCAGCGGCCGGCCGGGGCCGATGATGTTGTCCCACCAGCCAATGTTGTCCGGCTGGTCGGCGTAATGGCCGGCGACGTGGTGATGCCCTGACAGCGCGTGGCAGACGAGGATCGCGTTCGACCCGGCCGCATTCAGCGTGCCGTAGGTTTCGTAGATGAGGTCGAAAGCGGGCAGAATCCCGCCGCTGCGCAACTGCAGCGGTTGGTCGAAGCGGGCGCGCTGGGCCTTGACGGCGCCGACGGATTGTCCTGGCATGCGATTCCTGAAAACAAAAAACCCAGTTGCCGGCAACGCGAACTGGGCGGTTCCCGTTTTAGCGGCATTTATTCGGCGCCCGCAATCAGAGAAAATCGGCGCCGCCGGCCTACCGGCATCGCCCGGACGATACCGAGCGGGTGGTCAAAAGTCAATGTCGCGACGCTGTGCCGAGAATCTCGCCGAGTTCGCGGACGATGTCGTCGACCGGCGTGGCGAAGGCAAATTTCTTGATGAAGCTGCCGTCCGGCCCGAGCAGAATCATGCCTGCCGAGTGGTCGACCGCGTAATTCTCGTTGCCTGGTTCGCGCACCTTGGCGTAGCGGATCCGGAAATTGTCGGCAGTACGGCGTACCAGCGCCGGCGAGCCGGTCAGGCCGAGGATGCGCGGATCGAAAAACTCGGTGTAGGTCTTCAGGACCTTGCCCGTGTCGCGCTCCGGGTCGACCGTGATGAAGATCGCCTGCACCCGTGCCGCATCCCCGTCCAGTCGCTTCAGGATTGCCGCCATCTCGACAAGCGTGGTCGGGCAGACGTCGGGACAATAGGTGTAGCCAAAGGAAATCAGCTGGAAGCGACCGTGGAAATCCTCGTGGGTCACCGAGCGCCCGTTGGGATCCTGCAGCAGGTAGCGCGGCATGATGCCGGCGCGTTCCTCGGGCAGCAGGCCGTGCGGCGACTGGGCGCCGGCCGCCGCCGCGAGGAGCAGGCCGCCGGCGAGGCAGAGGCTGCGGAGGAAAGTCATCGGGCGGTGAAGGCGGCCTGCAGCCGCTGCTCTGCCTCGGCGAGGCGGCCGGCGAACGCCGTGGCGTCAGGGCAGGTGCCGCCCTTGCCGTGTTCGAGGTAGGCGCCCTGCGTCGCGTTTTCGAACAGTTCGCCGTTGGCGCGCGTCTTCGGCGCAGTAGTGATCATCGCGTTGCGCGCGCGGCTGGCGATGGCCGGCTGCTGGCAGGCAAGCGCGAGGCCGTTGATCCGGCCGAGTGCCTCGATCTCGGCGCTCCCGGTTTCGGCGGCGGAAACCGGAGCGGCGGACAAGGCGATCAGCAGGGCGAGGGCGGTAAGGGCAGGCTTCATGACAGGGGGTCTCCTTGCGTCGGGGCCAAGATTACAGGTTGCCGGCGGCTGCCGGCTTTCTCACAGATCAAATATGTCGAGCGCCGCTGCGGCAGCCGGCTCACCTGGGCCTCCGCGCGCGGGCGGTGTCGAGCTGGGCGCACAGTTGCTCGGCGCCGTCGAGGATGCGTGGCGTATGGCGCTGCATCAGGTCGGGGTCGATGTGGAAAAGGTTGCCGCGCTGCACGGCGGTCAGGCGTTTCCAATTGTTCCAGTCGTCGAGCCAGTCCGGGCGTGCGTCGCCCATGCCGGTGGCGACGATGGCCTCGGGGTCGGCCTTGAGCACGGCCTCGACGCTGACCGTCGGCGCCATCTGCGCCAGGTTGGCGAAGACGTTCTCGCCGCCGCACAGGCGGATCGCGTCGCTGATGATCTGCGGCCCGCCGACCGTCATCAGCGGCGCCTGCCAGATCTGGTAGAAGACGCGCACCTTCGGTTTGCCCGCGTTGTGCGATCGCAGGCCTTCGAGCCGCTGGCGGAAGCGTGCGGCAGCCTGGTCGGCGACCGGCCGGGTGCCGGCCAACTGGCCGAAGCGTTCGAGCTGGCCGGCGATGTCCTCCATGCGGTTGGGCTGCGAGGCATAGACGGTCAGGCCGAAGGTCCTCAGCTTTTCGATCTGCCCGGCCGGATTGCCGGTTTCCCAGGCGATGACCAGGTCGGGCTTGAGCGCGACGAGCGCCTCGATGTCGATGCGGTCGTAGCTGCCGACGCGCGTCACCTTCTTCGCCGCGGCCGGGTAGTCGCTGTAGTCGACGGTGCCGACCAGCCGGTCGCCAGCGCCGGCGGCATAGAGGATCTCGGTGGCGTGCGGGGCGAGGGTGACGATGCGCTGCGCCGGCGCCTTGAGGCGAACCTCGTGGCCACTGTCGTCCGTGAACGCGAGATCGGCGTGCGCAGCAGGGAGGAACGCGAAGGCTGCGGTCAACGCCCGGAAAAGGCCGAATTTCACGGCATCCTTCCGGCAGGCTTGAGGGTTAGCGGCAGTCCGGCGGCGACCAGCGTCACCTCGTCGCAGGCAGCGGCGACGCGCTGGTTGAGCCGCCCCTGTGCGTCGGCGAAGCGGCGGGCCAGCGCGTTGGCCGGAACGATGCCGCAGCCGACTTCGTTGGATACCAGGATTACCTGGCCCGGCAGCCCCGGCAGCCCCGGCAGGATGGCGAGCAGGGCGTCGATCTCGGCGGCCGCCAGCGGGGTGCGGGGCAGCTCGGCACTGGACGCGAGGTCGCCGCCGGCGAGGAGCAGGTTCGACAGCCACAGGGTCAGGCAGTCGACGAGCAGGCAGGTGTCGGGCCGCGCGAGGTGCGCCAGCGTCACGGCCAGGCGGAGCGGCTCCTCGACACAGTGCCAGCCGGCCGGGCGGCCGGCGCGATGGTGGGCGATGCGGGCGGCCATTTCGTCGTCGCGCGCCTCGGCGGTCGCGACATAGGTGACGGCGAGGCCGCCGGCCAGCGCGCGGGCCTCGGCCAGTTGGCTCTTGCCGGAGCGGGCGCCGCCGATGATCAGTTCCTTCATGGGGAGCGAATTTAGCACGCGCCGTATAATCGCGGTTTTGCCCGTCCCCATCATGACCTTTCACGTCGTCGTGCCCGACCGGGCGCTGGCTCCCGCGCTACAGCAGAAGATCGACGGCAAGACCAAGCCCATCGGTGCGCTCGGTGTCCTCGAACGCGTCGCGCTGCGCATCGGACTGATCCAGCAGCGCCTCGACCCGCGCCTCGTCGCGCCGCAGATGCTGGTCTTCGCCGGCGACCATGGCGCGGCGAAGGCGGGCGTTTCCGCCTACCCACAGGACGTCACCTGGCAGATGGTCGAGAATTTCCTTGCCGGTGGCGCCGCGATCAACGTCTTCGCACGCCGCAACGGCCTCGCGCTGAGCGTGGTCGACGCCGGGGTCGCGCATGATTTCGGGCGCCGCGACGGGCTGATCGATGCCAAGGTGGCGCCGGGTACGGCCAACTGCATCGAACAGCCGGCGATGACCGCCGGGCAATGCGCCGCCGCCATGACGCGCGGCGCCGACATCGTGCGCGCTCTGGCTGCGGCCGGCTGCAATGTCGTCGGCTTCGGCGAGATGGGCATCGGCAACACGGCCGCCGCGGCGCTGATCACCCATTGCCTGACCGGCGTGGCGCTGGCCGGCTGCGTCGGGCGCGGCACCGGCCTCGACGATGCCGGACTGGCCCGCAAGCGGGCGCTGCTGGCGCAGGCGCTGCAGCGCTACAGGGCGGCCGGGGGAAGCAACGATCCGCTGGCGGTCCTGGCCGAGTTCGGTGGCTTCGAGATCGCCATGATGGCCGGTGCCATGCTGGCGGCGGCGGAAGCGCGCATGGTGCTCCTGCTCGACGGCTTCATCGTCGGCGCGGCGGCGCTGGTTGCGGCGCGCCTGGCACCGGCGCTGCCCGATTACTGCATCTTCTGCCACCGCTCGGCCGAAACCGGCCATGCCGCCCAATTGCAGGCGATGAGCGCCGAGCCCCTGCTCGACCTCGGCCTGCGCCTGGGCGAGGGCACCGGCGCGGCGCTGGCCTGGCCGCTGGTCGAAGCGGCGGTCGCTTTCCTCGCCGAGATGGCGAGCTTCGAATCGGCCGGGGTCGCCGACAAGCTGTGATCCGCCGCGAAATCGAAAGCTTCCTCGGCGCGGTGCGCTTCTTCACTCGACTGCCGGTGCCCGGCTGGGTCGGCCATTCGGCCGAGGGGCTGAACCGCTCGGCGCGCTACTTCCCGGCGGTCGGCCTGCTGGTCGGCGGCATAGGCGCCCTGGTCTACCTCGCTGCCCTGCAGCTCTGGCCGCAGCCGGTCGCCGTGCTGCTGTCGCTGGCGGCGACCATCTACGCGACTGGCGCCTTCCACGAGGACGGCCTGGCGGATACCGTCGATGGCATCGGCGGCGGCTGGGACAAGCTGCGTATTCTCGAAATCATGAAGGATTCGCGCGTCGGCAGTTACGGCGTGGTGGCCATGGTGCTGGCTTTGCTCGGCAGATTCACGCTGCTGACTGCGCTCGATGTGGCGCTGGTTCCCTACGCGCTGCTCGCCGGCCATGCCCTGTCGCGCTTCTGCTCGACCGTGTTGCTGGCGACCATGGACTATGTGCGCGAGGACCAGCAGTCCAAGGCCAGGCCGCTGGCCACCCGGCTGTCGGGCGGCGGGATGCTGGTCGCGGGCTTGTTCGGGCTGGCCGGGCTGGCATTGCTGCCGCCCGCCAAGGCGCTCGCGGGCGTCGCGCTGGCCGCCGTCGCCACGGCCTGGATTGCCGGCAAGTTCAGGCGCTGGCTGGGCGGCTACACCGGCGATTGCCTGGGCGCCGCGCAGCAGGTCGCCGAGATCGGTTTCTACCTCGGCATGCTTGCGGCCTGGCCGTCATGATCCTCCACCTGGTGCGGCACCCGAGGCCGCTGGTCGCTGCCGGCACCTGTTATGGTCGACTCGATGTCGGGGCCGAAAACGCTGCCCCCGTTGCCGATGCGCTGCGCGCCGGACTGCCGCCGGGGCTGCCGGTGTGGAGCAGCCCGCTGCGCCGCTGCACCGCGCTGGCCGGGCTGCTGCATCCGGCGCCGCGCCAAGATGCGCGCCTGGCCGAAATGGACTTCGGCGCCTGGGAAGGGCGCCCGTGGGATGAAATCCCGCGCCACGAAGTCGACGCCTGGGCCACCGACGTCGCCGGCTATGCGCCGCCCGGGGGCGAATCGCCGCGTGACCTGCAACGGCGCGCGCTCGACTTCGTCGCCGGACTGACGGTGCCGGAGGCGGTGCTGGTGACGCATGCCGGCGTGATCCGCGTGCTGGTCGCGCACCATCGGCGCCTGCCAGCGCAGGAATGGACAAGCCTGCATTTCGATTTTGGTTCGCGGACCGTCATCGAACACGACTCGTGATCGGGAAATATGGGTTGTTGCTCTATCATCGCCATGGTCAAGGGGTCGGAAGGAAGGCTGGATGATGTTTGAAACTGCGCGTCAGGGGGTTGCATGTCAGGAGCCATGACCAGTCGAGCCTTGTATGGCCGGCTGCTGGGTTACGTCAGGCCGCATTGGGCGGCATTCCTGGTAGCGATGGCCTGCATGGGATTGTCGTCGCTCGCCGAACCGGTTTTCCCGGCCATGATGAAATACATGCTGGACGATGGATTTGCCCAGCAGAGTGGTGAGTGGGGCTGGTTGATCTACCCGTTGATTGTCGTGGGAATCTTCGTGGCAAGGGCCGTGTTCGGATTCATCGGCGAATATGTCATGAGCTGGGTCGCCAACAACGTGGTGGCAGAGTTGCGCGAGGCAATGTTCGCCCGCATGGTGAATCTGCCCTTGCGCTATTACAGCGACAATCTCTCCGGGCGCCTGATGTCTCGGATTGTTTATGACGTCACCAACGTCGCCGGCGCGGCGACCAGTGCGTTGACGTCGCTGGTCAAGGATTCGCTGGCGATCATCGCACTGCTGGGGTGGCTGTTCTACCTCAACTGGAAGCTGATGGCGATCACGCTGCTGATGGTGCCGCCCACGGCACTGGCTGTCCGCTATTTCAGCCGGCGCCTGCGCAAGGTGGCGCGGGGGCAGCAGGAGGCCATGGGCAAGATCACGCAAGTGCTGCAGGAGTCCATCGAGGGACACAAGGTAGTCAAGATCTTCGGTGGGCAGAATTACGAGCAAGAGCGATTCCGCAATACCGTCAGGGAACAGCGCAGGTATGCGATGCGCGCTACCCTGGCTTCCGCCGGGCAAAGCCCGATCGTCAACTTCTTCGGGGCCGTGGCGCTTGCGGTGATCATCGGGGTGGCGCTCAGGCAAGCGGCAACCGACCAGACCTCCGTCGGCAGCTTTGTCTCGTTCATTACCGCGATGGCAATGCTGTTGCCGGCATTGCGCCGGATCACCGATCTCAATGCCCCGATCCAGCGTGGGCTGGCTGCAGCCGAGAGTGTTTTCTCGTTGATTGACGAACCGGTCGAGGACGACGAAGGAAGATTCGACCTTGGACGTTCCGCGGGGCGGATCGAGTTCAAGGAGGTGACTTTTGTCTATCCCGGCGCCGAGCGTCCGGCCCTGAAGGAACTCTCCCTGCTCATCAATCCTGGCGAATGCGTGGCTCTGGTCGGCCCGTCAGGGAGCGGCAAGACGACCATCGCCAATCTCCTGCCGCGCTTCTACGCCATCGAGAGCGGGGAGATCCGCATCGACGGCCAGCGACTGGGTGACATCAAACTTGCCAGCCTGCGCGAGAATATCGCGTTGGTCAGCCAGGATGTCGTGCTGTTCAACGACACGATCGCGGCCAACATCGCCTATGGCCTGAAGACGAAAGTCTCTCCGGAGGAGGTGGTTGCCGCTGCCAGGGCTGCCCATGCGCTGGAATTCATCGAGACGCTGCCCGAAGGCTTGGACACGATGATCGGCGAGCACGGCGTGAAGCTCTCCGGGGGGCAGCGGCAGCGCCTTGCCATTGCCCGGGCCTTGCTCAAGGATGCGCCGATCCTGATTCTCGACGAGGCGACGTCGGCGCTCGATACCGAGTCCGAGCGCCACGTGCAGGCGGCGCTGGACGAACTGATGCGCGGACGCACCACGCTGATCATCGCGCACCGGCTGTCGACCATAGAAAACGCCGACCGCATCGTCGTGCTGGGCGAGGGACGGATCGTCGAATCCGGCAGGCATGCCGATCTGCTGGCAGCAAACGGGGTCTATTCCCGTCTGCACAGCATTCAGGCGCATGCCGGCAACGAAGCGCCGGCAAACGCGCAAGGGACTTTGACCGGGACGCCAGGCGGCGCGTGACGCTTTGCGCAGCCCGGCTTGGGCAGCCGCAGCCGCCGGGAGACTCAGTGCGCCGCCTCCCAGTTCGGGCCGACGCCGACCTCGACGACCAGCGGCACCTTGAGTTCGGCGACGTGGGTCATCAGGCGAGGCAGGTGGGTGCGGATTTCCATCAACTCCCCGTCCGGCACTTCCAGCACGAGTTCGTCGTGAACCTGCAGCACCAGCCGGGATTTCAGGTTGGAAGCGTCGAGCCAGCCCTGCACGGCGATCATCGCCAGCTTGATCAGGTCGGCGGCGGTGCCCTGCATCGGCGCGTTGATCGCCGCGCGCTCGGCGCCCTGGCGGCGCATCGCCTGGCTGGAGCGGATCTCGGGGAACCACAGGCGGCGGCCGAAGGCGGTCTCGACGTAGCCGTGCTGGCGCGCGGACTCGCGGGCTTCTTCCATGTAGCGGGCGACGCCGGGATAGCGGGCGAAGTAGCGGTCGATGTAGGTCTGCGCCGCGCTGCGCTCCAGCCCGAGTTGCCGCGCGAGTCCGAAGGCGCTCATGCCGTAGATCAGGCCGAAGTTGATCGTCTTGGCGACGCGGCGCTGGTCGGGGCCGACTTCGAGCGGCGTGACGCCGAAGATTTCGCCGGCGGTGGCGCGGTGCACGTCCTCGCCGTGGGCGAACGCTTCGAGCAGCCGCGCATCGCCCGAAAGATGGGCCATGATGCGCAGTTCGACCTGAGAATAGTCGGCCGAGACGATGCTGCTGCCCTCGGGGGCGATGAAGGCGGTGCGGATGCGGCGGCCTTCATCGGTGCGTACCGGGATGTTCTGCAGATTGGGGTCGCTGGAAGCAAGCCGGCCGGTGACGACGGAAGCTTGCGAGAAATGGGTATGCACACGTCCGGTTGCCGGGTTGATCATGCGCGGCAGCTTGTCGGTGTAGGTTCCCTTGAGCTTGGCCAGGCTGCGGTGTTCGAGCAGCAGCTTGGGCAGCGGGTAGTCGAGGGCGAGTTCGGAGAGCACCTCCTCGTCGGTCGACGGGCCGCCTGAGGCAGTCTTTTTCTTGACCGGCAAACCGAGCTTCTCGAACAGGATTTCGCCGAGTTGCTTCGGCGAAGCCAGGTTGAACGGCTGCCCGGCCAGCTCATGCGCCCGTGTTTCGAGCGCCATGATCTTGCCGCCGATCTCGTGGCTCTGGCGGGCGAGCGTGTCGCCGTCGATCAGGATGCCGGTGCGCTCCATCTGCCAGATGACCTGGCGGGCCGGCATCTCGATGTCGTGGTAGATGCGCGACAGGCCGGGTTCGTCGGCGAAGCGCGGATGCAGGACGTTGTGGACACGCAGCGTGACGTCGGCGTCCTCGGCGGCATAGGTCGCAGCGCGTTCGATGTCGACCTGGTCGAAGCCGATCTGCTTCGCTCCCTTGCCGCACAGGTCCGTGTAGGCGATGGTGTCGAGACCGAGGTGGCGCGTGCATAGCTGGCCGAGGTCGTGGCCCTTGTCGGACTCGATCACGTAGCTCTGCAGCATCGTGTCGTGGGCGATGCCGGCCAGCGTAATGCCGTGGTTGGCGAGGACGTGCTGGTCGTACTTGGCGTTCTGCAGCACCTTCCGGTGCGTGGCGGATTCCAGCCACGGCTTCAGCCTCGCCAGCACTTCCTCGCGCGGCAACTGGTCGGCAACGCCGGGGGCGGTGTGGGCGAGCGGGATGTAGCAGGCTTCGCCCGCCAGCATCGACAGCGAAATGCCGACGATGCGTGCCGCGAAGGGGTCGAGGCTGGTCGTTTCGGTGTCGAGGGCGGTGAGTTCGGCGACTTCGATCCTGGCCAGCCAGGCGTCGACTTGCTGCCACGAGAAGACGGTTTCGTAGCTGACGGTTTCGAGTGGCGGATGGCTGGGCGCGGCCCTCTCCAGCGGTCCCTCGGCAGCGGGCAGCGGGGAGGATTCCAGTTCCTTGAGCCAGGTGCGGAACTCGAAGCGCGCGAACAAGTCTCGCAGAGCCGGCGTGTCGCGGCCGGTCGCGGTCAACGCCGTCGGGGCAGGCAGATCGGCCAGGTCGCGGACGACGGTGACCAGCTTGCGGCCGAGCGGCAGGAAATCCAGGTGGCCGCGCAGGTTGTCGCCGACCACGCCGCCGATTTCGCCGGCATGGGCGACGATGCCGTCGAGCGAGCCGTATTGTTCGAGCCATTTGACGGCCGTCTTCGGGCCGCACTTCTGCACCCCCGGCACGCCGTCGACGCTGTCGCCGACCAGCGTCAGGTAATCGACCATCTTCGCCGGCGGTACGCCGAACTTCGCCGCGACCCCGGCCTCGTCGAGCAGTTCGTTGCTCATCGTGTTGTACCAGCGCACATGCGGGCCGACCAGTTGCGTCAGGTCCTTGTCGCCGGTGGAAATCAGCGTTTCCACGCCGTCGACCGCAGCACGCGTGGCCAGTGTGGCGATCACGTCATCGGCCTCGACCCCGTCGACCATCAGCAGGGGCCAGCCGGCGGCCTTGATCGCGGCATGCAGGGGCTCGATCTGGCCGACCATTTCCGGCGGCATCGGTGGCCGGTGCGCCTTGTATTCCGGGTACCAGTCGTCGCGGAAGGTCTTGCCCTTGGCGTCGAAGACGACCGCCTTGTAGTCCGCCTTGTAGTCGCTTTCCAGCCGGCGTAGCATGTTCAGCACGCCGTAGATCGCGCCGGTCGGCTCGCCGGCCTGGTTGCGCAGGTCGGGCAGGGCATGGAAGGCGCGGTAGAGATAGGACGAACCGTCCACCAACAGCAGGAGAGGCATCAGTCGTGACGGAAAGCGAAAAACTGGTGATGGGCGTGGAATCCGAGGCCTTGTTGCAGCCGGCATCGGTGCGGGAATCCTGGCGGATTTTCGGCATTATGTCAGAGTTCGTCGAGGCCACCGACCGGCTGGCGGGGATCAAGCCGGCCGTGACCATCTTCGGCAGCGCCCGCGTGACGCCGGGCTCCCGTTACTACGACCTGGCGGAGAGGACGGCGCGGCTGCTGTCCGATTCCGGCTTCTCGGTCATTTCGGGCGGCGGGCCGGGCATCATGGAGGCTGCCAACAAGGGGGCGTTCCACGGCAAGTCGCCGTCGGTCGGCCTCAACATCCAGTTGCCGCACGAGCAGAAGGCGAACCTCTACCAGGACATCTCGCAGACCTTCCGCCACTTCTTCGCGCGCAAGTACATGTTCGTCCGTTTCGCCAGCGCCTATGTCGTCATGCCCGGCGGCTTCGGCACGCTCGACGAACTGATGGAAGCGCTCACTCTCATCCAGACCGGCAAGGCACGGAAGATTCCGCTGATCCTGATGTGCTCGGATTTCTGGCAGGGCATGATCGACTGGTTCCGTACCCGGCTGGTCGAGGAGGGGCTGGTCGACCCCGGGGATATCGGCCTGATCCAGTTGATCGACGAGCCGGAGAAGGTCGTCGAGGCCATCTTCAAGCATTACGAGGCGCGTCCGTTCGCTCCGCTGCCGAGCGAGCGCGAGATGTTGCTCAACCTGTAATAGAATCGCGGTCAGATCTTCCAGGATAATTCCCATGCGCCGTCTGCTTCCCCTTCTCCTGCTTGCCGCCCTGCCTGTCTGGGCGCAGAAATCCGATCTCCAGCCGCTGCCGGCGGTGCCGCCGCCACCACCGGGCATGGAGGCCTTCGATGCCGCGCTCGAGCCGCAGGTCACCATCGTCAAGACCGAGAGGGAAACCCGCGAGGAGTTCCGCCTCAACAACCGGCTATACATGGTCAAGGTGACGCCGGCCATCGGCCCGTCGTACTACCTGGTCGACAACGAAGGCGACGGCAATTTTGTCCAGCAGGAAACCATCGGGCAGCCGACGCGGCCGCCGATGTGGATCATCCATTCCTGGTAAGACTTGTCGGTCTACACGACGGTCGGGCGTGACGAACTCGCGCCCTGGCTGGCGCCGCTCAGTGTCGGCACGCTCGAGGATCTTGCCGGCATCGCCGCCGGCATCCAGAACTCCAACTATTTCGTCACCGCCGGCCGCTGCCGATGGGTGCTGACTGTCTTCGAGCATCTCGACCCGCGCCAGCTCGACTTCTACCTTGCCCTGCAGGAGCACCTCGCGGCGCGCGGGATTCCCTGTCCGCGCCCGCAACCGGATGGGCAGGGGCGCCTGTGGCGGCCCCTCGCCGGCAAGCCGGCGGCGCTGTTCACCTGCCTGGCGGGTGCCTGCGTCGAGGCGCCGACCCCCGACCATTGCCGGGCGCTCGGTGGCATGCTGGCACGCCTGCACGAAGCCGGGGCCGATTTCCCTGCGCCGCTGCCGAATCCCTGCGGCGCCGCCTGGCGCGAAGCGACCGGGCGCGCGCTGGCGCCGCAACTTTCCACCGACGAGCGCGGTCGACTCCTCGCCGAACTCGATTTCCAGGCCGCCGACGATCACGCCGGCCTGCCACGCGGCATCATCCATGCCGACCTCTTTCGCGACAATGTCCTCTGGCTGCCGGACGGAACTCTCGCGGGCGTCCTCGACTTCTATTTCGCCGGCGAGGACTGCCTGCTGTTCGACCTGGCGGTGGCCGCCAACGACTGGTGCGCGGACGACGACCATCTGCGCGCGCTGCTCGCCGGCTACGAG
>Ga0105090_10000623_pt1 | contig 17925 bp, 15 predicted proteins | sample PPLLak3March2015_FD_79110 | JGI IMG/M metagenome (GOLD analysis project Ga0105090, IMG submission 79110) | Freshwater sediment microbial communities from Prairie Pothole Lake near Jamestown, North Dakota, USA - PPLs Lake P7 Core (1) Depth... | ecosystem: Environmental > Aquatic > Freshwater >... | reverse complement strand
CATGTTCTACCTGCTGCTCGACCTGTTCCCGGCGCTGGCGCAGTCCAACGGCTTTTTCGCGGCCGTCCAAGGCATGAATTGGCTGTACTACTGCTGCGCGCTGCTGATCTTCAGCGTAGGCGTCATGGTGGTGGTGAGCCTGTTCACCAAGGCCAGGACGCACGAGGAACTGGCGGGTCTGACCTACAGCGCCGTCTCTCACGAGCAGTCGCAGGAAGTGCGCGAGAGCTGGAGCACCTGGGACGTCGTCAACACGGCGATCGTGCTCGGCGTCATCGTGACCTGCTACGTGGCGTTCTTCTAGGGGGTTCGATCACATGGCCAAAGAAACCACTTCCGGCTCGAGTTTCAAGCACCGCGAACGGTCGTTCGGCAGCCTGACCCAGCAGGTGGTGCAGGAGCTCGGCATCGCCATCGTGACCGGCAAGTTCTCCGGCGATAAACCCTTTCCGACCGAGTCCGAGATCTGCGAACAATTCGCCGCCAGCCGCAGCATCGTGCGCGAGGCGATCAAGGTCCTGAACGCCAAGGGCCTGCTGAGCGCCCGCCCGCGCCGGGGCACCCACGTGCGGCCGGAAAAGGAATGGAACCTGCTGGACCCCGACGTGCTCTACTGGATGCTGAAGCGCCGCTTCAGTCTCGATCTGCTGAAAGATTTCACGCGCGCGCGCCTGGCCATCGAGCCGGCGGCGGCCGCCGAGGCGGCGCGCACCGCGACCGAGCCGCAGCGGCAGAAGATGCAAACCATGCTGGAGCGGATGGAACTGGCGGCCCAGGGTTCGCTCGACCCGCTCGAGACGGACGTGGATTTCCACCTCGCCATCCTCGAAGCGAGCAACAACCAGTTCTTCTACAACATGAGCCCGATGATCGAGACGGCGCTCAATTTTTCGATTCGCTTCACCAACAAGCAACTGCACCGGCGGGTGGGTGACATCGGCGAGCACGCGGCCATCCTGAACGCCATCCTGGCCCGCGATCCACAAAAAGCGGCCGCGGAGTCAAGGGACCTGCTCGAGCGCGCCCTGGCCACCATGGTGCCGACCTAGCGTCTACAGCCCCCGGTTCAGGTGGTAGTAGACGGCGTTGTGCCGGAGTTCCTTCTTGAATCCGGCGATGGTCGTGTCGGCGCCGATCACCACCAGCTCCACGCCGGCGATCTCGGCGAAATCGCTGATCTGCTCCGTCGTGACGCCCTGGGTGTAGACGCTATGGTGCGCGCCGCCGGCGTGAATCCAGGCCGCGCCGGCAATCTCCAGGTTCGGGCGCGGCTGCCACAGCGCCTTGGCCACCGGCAGGTTCGGCATGTCCTCGGGCGGCGCCACCGTGTCGACCTCGTTGACGATGATGCGGAAGCGGTTGCCCAGGTCGATGGTGGAGATGTTCAGCGCCGGGCCGGTCGCGCCGGAGAAGATCAGGCGCGCGATGTCCTTCTTGATGCCGATGGTGTGCCGGTGCACCTCGACCCTTGGGCGCTCGGCGGCGATGCTGGGGCAGACCTCCAGCATGTGCGCTCCGAGCACCTGGTCGGTGCTCGCAAAATGGTAGGTGTAGTCCTCCATGAAACTGGTGCCGCCCGGGCGGCCCCGGCTCATCACCTTGACGATGCGGTTCATGGCCGAGGTCTTCCAGTCGCCTTCGCCGCCGTAGCCGTAACCCTTGCTCATCAGGCGCTGGGTGGCCAGGCCCGGAAGTCCCGACAGGCCGGTCAGGTTCTCGAAGCAGTTGGTGAAGGCCTTGCAGCCTTTGGCTTCCAGGAAGCGCTCCATGCCCAGTTCCAGGCGAGCTTCGTTGGTCAGCATTTCTTTCTGCTGCGGGTCCTGCAGCAGGGTGTCGGCGATGACGTAGTCTTTCCGGTAGCGCCTGAGCTGAGCCTTGATATCGGCATCGTTGACCTCCGCGCAGACGGCGGCGAGGTCACCGAGACCGTAGGCATGGACCTCGTAGCCGAACTGGATCTGGGCCGAGACCTTGTCACCCTCGGTCACCGCGACCTGGCGCATGTTGTCGCCGAAGCGCGCCACCCGCAGGTGGCGGGCCTCGTCCCAACCCATGGCCGCGCGAATCCAATCGTCGGTCAGCGACTGGACTTTCTCCGACTGCCAGTGCCCGACCACGACCTTGCGGTCGATGCGCAGGCGCGTGCCGATGTGGCCGAATTCGCGGTCGCCGTGGGCGCTCTGGTTGAGGTTCATGTAGTGCATGTCGATCCCCGACCAGGGCAGCTCCGCGCCGAACTGCGTGTGCAGGTGCATCCAGGGTTTGTCCAGCGCCTGCAGGCCGGCGATCCACATCTTGGCCGGCGAGAAGGTGTGCATCCACAGGATCACGCCGACACAGTTCGCGTCGCTGCTCGCCTTGCGGCAGACCTTGAGGATCTCCTCCGGCGTGGTGACCACCCCCTTGGCCTGGATTTCGGCCGAAATCAGCCTGGACTTGGTCAGCCCCGCCGCGATTGCGCGGCTGTTCTCCGCGACCTGCTGGAGCACCTTCTTGCCGTACAGGTGCTGGGATCCGGTCACGAACCAAATGGTTTTCTCGCCAAAGACTTTCATGGTTGACCTCGTTGGTTGAACGCTTACTTCGGGCCCTGGCCGTAGTAAGCGCCTTTGCCGTGTTTGCGCAGATAATGTTTGTCCACGATCGACTGTTTCAACGGACCGCGGGCGGGGTCGATCGCTTTCGTCAGGTAGGCCATGCGGGCGATCTCCTCGAGGACGACCGCGTGATAGACCGATGCGGCCGCGTCCTTGCCCCAGGTGAAGGGCGCGTGGCCGGCCACGATGACCATCGGCGTTTCCAGGGGATTCCTGCCCTTGAACGCGTCGGTGATCTGCACCCCGGTCTCCTCTTCGTAATCGCGTTCGATCTGCGCGTCCGTCATCACGGCCGTGCAGGGGATCGCGCCGTAGGCGTAATCCGCATGCGTGGTGCCGAAACAGGGAATCGCCGTCTGCGCCTGGGCCCAGGCCGTGGCATAGGTGGAATGCGTGTGCGTGATGCCACCGATGTCCGTGAAATGCCGGTAGAGGTGCGTGTGCGTGCGAGTGTCGGAGGAGGGCTTCAGCCGGCCTTCGACCACCTGGTTGTCGAGGTCCACGACCACCATGTCGTCGGCCTGCAGCTGCGCGTAGGGCACCCCGCTCGGCTTGATCGCCAGCACCGCGCGTTCGCGGTCGATCTGCGAGACGTTGCCCCACGTGTAGAGGACCAGGCCGCGGGCGTTAAGCTCCATGTTGCCTTCCCAGGCCGCGCGCTTCAGCTCGGAGTAACTCATGTCAGCGCAAGCTCTCGACCGCCGCCGCCTCGATGGGCAGGCCCGCCGTATAACGCTGGAAATACCGGTTGAAGCCGTCCACATCCTCCGGCCGGGGCGCGATCGCGCCGCCGATACTGTCCCCGATCACCGCGTCCAGGAAGTCCGCAAGCTCCGTGTCCCGCTGCTCCCGCACCGAGTAGGCGGCGAGCAGGGCCATGCCCCAGGCGCCGCCTTCCCCCGCGGTCCGCGGCACGCTGACCGGCGTATTGGTCGCGGCCGCCATGATCCGCTGACCGACCCCGGGCGTCTTGAAGAAGCCGCCGTGGCCACAGAGTTCCTCGACGCGCACGCCTTCCTGCCCGGTCAGCACGTCCAGGCCGGTGCGCAGCGCGCCGAGCGAGGAGAACAGGTGCGCGCGGACGAAATTGGCCAGCGTGAAGGCGCCGTCCGGCTGCCGGACGAACAGCGGACGGCCTTCGGTGAAGCCGGTCAGGTGCTCGCCGGAAAGGTAGCCGTAGGACAGCAGGCCGCCGGCGTCGGCGTCGCCCGCGAGGGCCAGCGGCATGAAACGGTCGTACAGGTCGGTGTCGACAACCTCGGCGCCGAGCGTCCGGGCGGCCTCCGCGAGCAATGCCAGCCAGGCGTTGAAGTCCGAGGTGCAGTTGTTCGAGTGGGCCATGCCGACCAGCCGACCGTCGGGCGTCAGCACGAGATCGATCTCCGGGTGTGCCCGGGACAGCTTGCGGTCCAGCACCAGCATCGCGAAGACCGACGTTCCCGCGGAAACGTTGCCGGTGCGCGGCCGGACGCTGTTCGTCACCACCATGCCGGTGCCGGCGTCACCCTCCGGCGGGCACAAGGGCACGCCCGGCTGCAGCCGTCCCGAGGGGTCGAGCAGCCTGGCCCCCGCGGCGCCGAGCCGGCCGGCGCATTGGCCCACGGGAACGATGGTGGGCAGCAGGTCAACGAGTTTCCAGGTATAACCGCGGTCGGCGATCTGCCGGTCGAACATGGCGAGCATCCCGGTGTCCCAGGCCCGGGTCTCCGGATCGACCGGGAACATGCCGGAGGCGTCGCCGATACCGATGCTCCACTCGCCGGTGAGTTTCCAGTGCACGTAGCCGGCCAGGGTGGTGATGCCCGCGACCCTTGGCAGGTGCTGCTCGCCGTTCAGCACGGCCTGGTACAGGTGGGCAATGCTCCAACGCTGCGGAATGGGCCAGCCGAAGAGGCGGGTGAGTTCGCCGGCGGCGGCGCCGGTCAGGGTGTTGCGCCAGGTGCGAAAAGGGACCAGCAGTTCGCCCGTCTCGTCCACTGCGATGTAACCGTGCATCATGGCGCTGATTCCCGCGGCCGCCAGGCGGGTCACGCTGCAGCCATGCCGCCGCTGCACGTCGGCCAGCAGGTCCGCGTAGCAGGCGGCGATGCCCTGCCAGACGTCGTCCATGCGATAGGTCCAGACGCCCTGTTCGTGGCGGTTCTCCCACTGGAACGAGCCGGACGCCAGCGATCTGCCGTCCGGGCGGATCAGCGTGGCCTTGATCCGGGTCGATCCCAGTTCGCAGCCGAGGAGGGCGCCGCCGCTTTGGATAAACCCGGCGTCGTCCGCTGCCGCTGCCGACTTGACGGTCATCTGCTTGCTCTTTGCTCGGAGTCCATTCGGCAATAATATTATTAATGCGGCCGCCGGAACAGGCCGCAAATCATCTGCCAGCTGACGTCCTGCAGGGACGCCACGGCCAGGTCCGCCTTGCCCAGGGATTCGAGGGGATTCGTGGTGGCCACGGCGATCACTTTCGCGCCCGCCGCCAGCCCGGCCTCGATGCCGACGTGCGCGTCCTCGAAGACCACGCAGCTGCGTGGGTCGCGGCCGATTTTCGAGGCGCTCTGGAGGAAGACCTCCGGGTCCGGCTTGCCGCGGGACACGTCTTCCGCGGTCACCACGGCCGCGAAGTACTCGCGCACGCCGATCGCGTCGAAAATGGCCTCGATGTTTTCGCGGTGGGTGGAGGAGGCGACCGCGCAGGGCACGCCGTGTTCGTTCAACATGCGCAATAGCCCGACCACGCCGGGCAGGGGCTCGATGCCGCGTTCCCGCACGATGTCGCGGTACAACTCCTCCTTGCGCAGCGAGTACCGATGTATCTCGTCGGCGTCCCGGGTCCAGCCGAGGATCTCCGGGATGATCACCTGGTTCTTCATGCCGAAGCCGCGCAGGAAGTGGTCGTCCGGCAAGGGCTTGCCGATTTCCGCGGCCAGCAACTCCCAGCTTTCCTCGTGTTGCTTCGAGGAATCGATGACGACCCCGTCCCAGTCAAACAGTGCGCCCGGTTTCATGGGGCTGGATTATAGGGGGGGCGGAACGGAATTGCGCGCTGCGCAATTTCCAGCCGCGCGGCTGGTAAATTTTCGGGTGGCACGGACAACGGGATCAGTATCTACTGCGCTATACTCAGTCGGATTGCGCGCCCAACCAAGAGGAACATCGTGAAAACTCGCCCGACTTCTACCGCCCTGTTGATCGCCACACTGGTGTTCTCCGCTCCGCTGTTCGCCCAGGGCCAAAGCGACGTTCATCCCTGGCTCGTGGACGACTTCGTCCTCAGCGTCGGAGCATTTTTGCCCAGCAAGGACTTCAAGATCCGCGTGGACGGCGAGATTCCCGGGCGCGACATCGATTTCGGTCAGAAAGCCGACGTCAGCGACAACGAAGCGAGCGCCAGCCTGGTGTTCCGCTGGAAGTTCGGTGAGAAATGGTCCGTCTCCGGCCAGTACTGGGGGACCGAAGACGACGGCGAGGCCGTCCTGGCCGAGGACGTGACCTGGCGTGACTACGTGCTGCAAGCCGGCAGCAACGTGGGCGCCGGGGTCAGCACCGACATAGCCCGCGTGTTCTTCGGGCGTGAGTTCTTCACCGACGCGGATCATCACGAGTTCGGCCTCGGCGTCGGTGTGCACTGGCTGCAGATCGAGGTCTACCTGGAAGGCGAGTTTTTCCTCAACGACCAAAGCACGGGATTCCGGCGCGAGCAGGTCAGCGCCGACCTGCCCTTGCCGAATGTCGGCGGGTGGTACTGGTATTCCTTCTCACCCCGCTGGCTGCTCACCACGCACCTGGACTGGTTTAGCGCCTCGATCGACCAGTATTCCGGCAGTCTCTGGGACGCGGGCGTCGGCATCAACTTCCAGGCGTGGGAGTACGTGGGCTTCGGATTGTCCTACAAGTATTTCAAGATCGACGCCGATGTCGAAGAAACAAACTGGTATGGCAAAGCGGAAGTAACCCATGACGGGCCGTTCCTCTCGGCCACCGTCAACTGGTAAACGAAGGAATGGGGTCAGGGTAAATCTTCTTGACTGGCATGTTGCGCCTGTTCGGTAGCCAGAGAGGATTTACTCCGACTCCATTGCTGGCCCCGTTTCTGCTGGCCGGCCTGTTGCTGGCCGGCTGTGCCAGTCTGCCCGAGAACTTCGCGCGTGAGGAAAGCCCAAAGCTGGATACGAGCGACACGCAGCTGGCCCGGGCATTCAACGCGCGCGCGGCCGACCACCCGGGGCAAAGCGGCGCCTACCCCCTTGGCCAGGGCATGGAGGCGCTCGCCGCCCGGGTGATCCTGGCCCGCGCGGCCGAGAAGTCCCTGGACGTCCAATACTACATCTGGCACGGCGACGAGTCCGGCCGCCTGCTGCTGAAGGAGCTGCTGGACGCCGCTGACCGGGGCGTGCGGGTGCGCCTGCTGCTCGACGACCTCGGGGTCGGCGCGGTCAACGACGACGTGTTCGTCTTGCTTGACGCCCACCCGAATTTCAGCGTCTCCCTGTTCAATCCGATCGCCTCGCGGGACGCCCGCGCCGCGGGCCTGCTGGCCGACCCGAAGCGCCTGAATCGCCGCATGCACAACAAGTCCATGACCGCCGACAACACGGTCACGGTGGTGGGCGGCCGGAACATCGGCGACGAGTACTTCGCCCTGAACGAGCTGTTCAATTTCGCCGACATGGACGTGCTGGCCATCGGTCCCGTGGCCGACGCGGTTACCGCGAGTTTCGACGCGTTCTGGAACAGCCCGGCGGCGTTTCCGATTGCGGCCTTCCACGCCGAAGGCGCCAGCCCGGAGCAACTCGCCAAGGCCCGTGAGAAGCTCAACGTGCAGGTTGCGGACACCGGAGCGAAGTACTACGAGGCCATGCAGGCGACCCCGCTCAGCCTCGAACTGCAGTCGCAGGAACTCGAGTTCCATTGGGGCCGGATCACGGCCCTGCACGACCTGCCGGACAAGGTACAGGACGAGCGCGAATCCGAGGTGTTGCTGAGCCAGCTGGGCGGCCTGCTGGGCCAGGTGCAGGAGGATCTGCTGATCATTTCGCCCTATTTCGTGCCCGGCAAGGACGGCACGCGGGCGCTGGTCGCGGCCGCTCGACGCGGCGTGCGCGTGCGGGTCGTCACCAATTCGCTGGCTTCGACCGACGTCGGTGCGGTGCATGCGGGCTACAAATCGTCCCGCCGCGAACTGCTGGAAGGCGGGGTCGAGCTGTTTGAGATGATGCCGAGGCTCGACGCCGACGCAGTCAAATCCAGCGGATTTTCATTCAGTGGCTCTTCCGGGGCCAGCCTGCACGCCAAGATGTTCGTCTTTGATCGACAAAGAGTGTTCATCGGCTCGATGAATCTCGACCCGCGCTCGGTGCAGATCAACACCGAGATCGGCCTGCTGATCGACAGCCCGGAGCTGGCCGCGCGGTTGCATGGCCAACTGCTGGGCAGTATCGAGAGCGCCTGCTATGCCGTGGTGTTGGAGCCCCGCGATGCCGGCAAGCCGGCCGGCAGAAAGGAGCTCACGTGGATCGAGGACAGGGATGGCGAGAAAGTTCGCTACGACAAGGAGCCCCAGACCACGTTCTGGCAGCGCTTCGGCGTCGGCTTCATCGGCCTGTTCCCGGTGGATTCGCAACTTTAGTGGCCTGTAACACAACTTATGACGCATTCAGAGCCCCGCATATGCGTCAAGGCAAGGCGCAGTCCGCAGGGAATGGCATGCCCTTGCCAAGGACTGCAACGCTGCATTGGCGCATATGCGGGGCTCCCTTCGGGCGAGGCAATAAGCGGCCATCTGCGTTGTTGCACTCGCTTGAATTAGCATAGCTAGTCCTGCGCTCGCGCGCCTAGCATCTGGCCGCTTATTGCCTCGCTGAATGCGTCATAAGTTGTGTTACAGGCCACTGGCTCTCGCCAATTTCTGGCAACTTTCCTACGGCTCATGCGGTGATTTGTCGATTGCTGGCTTGAGCGAGTTGATGGTACGGTGCATACTTGCATGCGTAATGCATGCACAGGAGAAAAATTCATGTCGACCAACTTGCAGATTCGAAATGTCCCGGATGAACTTCACCGGGCGCTCAAGGTGCGTGCAGCTATTGAAGGAAAGAGCATGAGCGAATTGCTGATCGAGCAACTGCGCGCGACTCTGGCCTTGCCCTCCGAACGGGAATTGCGCCAGCAGCTGGCTGGCGCAGAACCGTTTGTCATGAAAGAGTCTTCGGCAGTACTTATTCGCAGGGAGCGGGATGCGGCGTGAGCCACATCCCGTGAGACGCATATTGGTAGTGGATGCTTCGGTGGTCGTGGACCTCCTGGGCCGCTTTCGGCCGGAGCCGATCGAAGCCCTGTTGTGGGCCGAAGACACGCTGCTGGCCGCGCCCGAGTTGATGCAGATCGAGGCCTTGCAGGCCTTGCGCCGATTGGATGAGGCCGGTGCAATTCCTCGCGGCCGAGGTTCCATCTGCGAATTGCTACGGGCTTTGCCGATCAGACGCTATCGGCACGATAGCCTGCTGGCCGGAATCTGGTCGCTGCGCGCGAACCTTTCCGCCTACGACGCTGCGTACGTGACGCTTGCCCGGATCCTGAGGGCGACCCTGGTCACCCGCGACCTCAAGCTTGCCGGTGCGCCCGGCCTGGATGTGCCGGTTAAAGTACCTTGAGCAAACTTGAGAGCGGTTTTCTTCACGCCCCCTGCGGCGGCAACAGGTAGAGGGTCATGGCGAAGATCGCATAGACCATCAGCAGCAGCACGCCGACGAACCAGGCGGAGCGCCCGCCGACCGTGATGAAGCCGGCGGTCAGGGTGGCAATCAGCACCATCACCACGGCGCCCGGCCAGAACAGCAGGTTCATCGGAGCCGGTCCCAGCACGTAGCTCAGCAGCACCAGCACCGGCGCCACGAACAGGGCGATCTGCGCCGAGCTGCCCAGCGCGATGCCGACGCTCAGGTCGAGCCGGTTCTTGCGCGCGGCGGAAAAGGCCGAGGCCATTTCCGCCGCGCCGCCCACCAGGGCCACGACGATGAAACCGACGAAGGCGGGGCTCATGCCGAAGGTCTCCGCGGCCTCCTGCACCGACTCGACGAAGATCTCGCTTACCAGCGCCACCAGCACGGTGACGCCGGCCAGCGTCGCCAGCGCCAGGCCCATCGGCCAGGGCGCTTCGCCGGCCTCGGCGTGCTCCGCGCCGGCGAACAGGTCGCGATGCGTGCCCAGCGAGAACAGCATGCCCAGGCCATAGGCGACCAGCAGCAGTACCGCCAGGCCTACGCTGAGCTGCTGCAGGAAGGCGGTGGAAGTCGCCGAGTCGGCCTGGGCGACTGCCGAAGGAATGATCAACGCGACCGTGGCCAGCAGCAGCAGTCCGGCCTGGAAGCGGGCGTTCACGCGGCTGTACTCTTGCGTGTGGTGTTTCAGTCCGCCGAGCAAAAATGACGCGCCCAGCATGAACAGCGTGTTGGTGACGATCGCGCCGGCAATGGACGCCTTGACCAGCATGTACTGCCCGGCGCTCAGCGCGGTCAGCGCGATGACCAGTTCGGTCAGGTTGCCCAGCGTGGCGTTGAGCAGTCCGCCCGCCGCATCGCCCGTCTTGGCCGCGACCGATTCGGTGGCGTGGCTCAGCAGGGTGGCCAGGGGCAGGATGGCCAGCACGGAGAGCACGAACAGCAGGGTGTGCGCGGCGGGTTTCAGTTGTTCCGCCGCGAACACCACCGGCACGAAGAGCAGCAGCCACAACATCGGGTTATGGCGGATCTCAGCGAACAGGGGGTTGCTCAAAATTTCCTCCCGGGGCGGGGTGCAGATTTGGGGCTAGTGTCCGGAAAAGACGAGCACCTTGAAGGGCATGAGCGTCGCCTGGATACGCAGGATCAGCGCATGGACGAGCCCTATCGAACCGAGGGCATGCAGCCCAAAGGACTGCAGCCCGCCGACCCCGGGCGCCTGCATCGCCTCGTGGAAGCTCGTGTACAGGTTCGCGATGCAGCTGCTGCCGCGTGGCAGATCGTCGAGTGCACCCTCGTATAAAGGCTCGAGCAGGACGGTAATGCTGCCGGGCTTCGCCACTTGCTCGACACCGATGAGCTGATCAGTGGCTCGTATCTGCCCCCCGGCGACCACGTCCTGAACCTGGGTCACGACCATGGGAACGATCTGCCAGGGCTTGGCGATGCACGCCACCTCGCCGATCATGCCTGGCTTTATGACGCGGGCCTCGATCTGGCTGAACCCGGCGGCAAGGCCTGTCACCCGCGCATCCGGAACGAGGATGCCCGCGGGCCGCAGCATCGGGTTGAGGATGTCGCCCGGGCGGAGCGCGAACTGCTGGAGGATGCCGTCGGTGCCGGCGGTGATCAGCGTCCGGTCCAGCAGGACCTGCGCCCGCTCGAGCTCGCTTTGTGCCGTCGCGATCTGGGCAGGAATATCTACCTCGAGCTGCGCCTTGACGGCGTCGCGGGCCGCTTCGGCCGCGATGAGCGCGGCCTGTTCGGCCTTGACATCGATCTGTGCCGTTTCGACGTCGCGCTTGGGGATGGCATCGGGATTGAGGTCAAACAACTCCGCGCGCGTGTCGAACTCGTCCTGTGCCTGCTGCAGACTCGCCCGCGCCCGGGCGATGTCGGCTTCGGCCCGGGCCAGGTCGGCACGGCCGCTGACTTCGGCTGCCTGGAGCTGAGCAACCTTGGCCTCTGCCGTCTTGACCTCCGCCTCCTGCCGGGCGCTCTCGAGCCGGAAGAGGGGCTGGCCGGCGGTCACGCGCTGGTTGACGCCGACATAGACCTCGGCGACGCGGCCGATGTCCTCCGTCATGATGGTGACGGTGCGGAACACGGAGTTGGCAGCCATGGTCGACGGGTGCAAGTAGAACACCGTGGTGATCAGGCTGACCGTGAGCAGAAGGCAGAGCGTGATTCCCCAGCGCAGCTCGTACCACACGGAGAAGAACGTGATCTCCTGCCCGAGACGTTTTCCCTGCACAAAGCGGCGGAAGAGGAAATCGGGCAGGATCGTAAGCATCGAACAGAATATAAGTTCCAGCATGGCTCAGCCTCCGTGCGCTTCGCGAGGCGCTTGCGGGCCGGGGGGCGGCTCGGGCGATTCGGGTTTCGCGGCTGGCGAATGCGCATGCGCCGCTGTCTCTGCGTGTTCCTGTGCCTGCTGCGCCTCGCCGGGGTCGGGCAGCCCGGCCATCCTGCTCAGCGACCGCGCCATGGTGGCGAGCGGGGTTGTGAAATCTGGAAACCGCACAAACGCAAGCAGCAGCCCCGCTACCCAGAAGGCATGGTTGTGCGTAAAGAGCGCGAGCAGCCCCAGCACGGCCACGAACTGGTACTGGATCTTTTCGCCGCGGTGCGCCAGATGTTCGGGCAGCGCATGCAGTCTCCAGTAGACAAGCCCGATGCCGATAATGAAAAGCAACAGGAAGATCGCAGTGCCCACCAGGAGCACGTCCGTATCGCCGGGCTGCGTTATGAAGACCGGCAAATGGTCCGTCGCAGCCGGATTCATTGTCGTTGTTGTTTCTTTCACAAAGCCCACTCCTGCCGTGCCCGGCGATAGTAACCCAGTGCTTGCGTACTCATTGTTCGGGACCGGCCGCGGCCACAATCACCGGTTCCGCGAAGCTGCCGCCGAGCGCCAGGTGCAGGTTGACCCGCTGGATCAGTTGCTCGCTCTGCACACGCAGCAGCGCCATGCGCGCCGACTGCACCTGCATTTGCTGCTGCAGGACGGGGCGCAGGTCCTGCCGGCCGGCGCGATAAGCCGCCAGATCCGATTCGAACGCGCGCTGCTGATCGGCCAGCGTCCGGGAGAGCAGTTCGATCCGCTCCGCCAGCAGCCGGGATGTGCCCAGCGCGTTCTCGACGTCACCGATGGCGGTCAGCGCCTGGCTGGCATACCGTGCCAGCGCCTCGGCTTGCTCGGCCGTGCGCACGGCGACCTGGGCCTTCAGCTGCCCCCCCTGGTAGATCGGCGCGAGCAGCCCGGCGCCGATGCCGAAGGCGGGATTCTCGTAATCGTCCTTGAATTCCAGCACATCGCTGCTGAGCACGCCGAGCCCGGCGGTGAGAGTGAGCCGCGGCAGCCGTGCCGCCTTGGCTTCGCCGACACGATCAAAGGCGGCCGCTACGCGCCGCTCCGCGGCGACCATGTCGGGACGGCGCTCGAGCATGTCCAGCGGCATGCCGACCGGTACGGGTCCGGGTAGCGCCGGGAACGCATCGGCCGCCTGCAACTCCGTCGCCGGATAGCGCCCGAGAATCAACTCGAGCGACCGCGAGGCCTGCTCTTTGGCCTGTTGCGCCTGCCGTACCATGTCCTCCAGGGTGCCGAGGTTGGCGCTCGCCAGCGCGACGTCCCGCCCCTTGTCGATGCCCACCCGCCGCCGGTCCTCGGAAAGCTGCAGGAGTTGCCGTGCTGCCTGCGCCATGGAGGTTGTCGTTTCCAGGTTGAGCCGGGCCTCGGTAGCGATGAACCAGCTGCGGGCCACTTGCGCCGCCAGCGACTGGCGCGCGAACTCGAAGTCGGCTTGCGCCGAAGCATGGCTGAATTCCGCGGCGCTCCTGCCGTAGCGCAGTCGGCCCCACAGGTCGAGTTCCCAGGAGGCCGAGAGCATCAGTCCCTGCATTCCGGAGGAGAAATCGCTCGAACCGGAACTGTTGCCGGTTGCAGTGCCAGCCAGGCCCACCGACGGCCGCAGGGCGCCACGGGCAATTTCGGCGTACGCGGCCGACTGCTCGACGCGGGCCGCAGCAGCCCGCAGGTCGGGATTCCGCGAGATGGCCTCGTCGACCAGGGCATCCAGGCGCGGATCGGCAAAAGTCCGCAGCCACTGGTCGCCGATCGGCCCCGCGGCGGGCTGGCCGGCGCTCCACTCGGCGCGGATCTCCGTGCCCTGCAGCGCGGACGCCCGGATTTCCTCCGGGGCGGGCGGCGGGGTGATGGCGCAGCCGCCCAGGACGGCCATAACGACCATCACGGCGAGCGAAAGCGTCTGGTGCCTGGCGGTCATCGTGGTCAATGCGGCGTCACTCTCGCAAATCGCGATGGCATTCGATGAGGCCGGTGCGAACCGATGCAGACTCCGGCATCCACCGCCGCGCGCGTTGTGGGAATTCGGCTCATTCCGGATTTTCCACTGCCGGCCGCTTCGGGCCGATCGTCCGATCCAGCCAGTCGAGCATCTCCGCTGCGGCGAGCAGCACGTTTTCGCGGGCCCAGTAATGGTGCCCCTCGAAAGGCAGTTCGACGTAACGCGAAGTCACGCCTTCACCGATCAGGGCATGGAAGAAGCGCCGCGCCCCGAAGGGCACAGTGCCCGGATTCTCGTCGCTGCCGCCGTGGACCAGCAGGATGGGCTCCTCGATCTGGTCGGCGTAGAAGAACGGCGAAATGCTGGTGTAATAATCGGTGGCCTCAAAGAAGGAACGGCGCTCGTGCTGGAAGCCGAACGGGGTCAGCGTGCGGTTGTAGGCGCCGCTCATCGCGATGGCGGTCGCGAAGCGATCCGAGTGGACCAGCAGGTTGGCCGAGGAAAACGCGCCGTAACTGCGCCCCGCCACGGCAAGCCGGCCTGGTTCGCTGATGCCGGTCTCGATCAGGTAGTCGAGCGCCGCGTCAATACTGGCGACCAGTTGCGGAATATAGTCGTCGGTCGTCTCGGCGCCGTCGGAGACGATCGGCACGGTCGGGTTCAGCAACACGGCGTAGCCGGCCACCACCGCGGCCAGCGGCGACGGCCCCTTGACCTTGTGGTAGCGGAAGAAGCGCAGGTCCATCTGCTCGGCCTGCTCGGGGTCGGAGAACTCGGTGGGGTAGATCCACACCAGGGTCGGCAACGGTTCGCCCTCGCGGTGCCCCGCCGGCAGATAAAGGGTGCCGGAGAGCGCCACCCCGTCCGCGCGTGTGTAACTGACCACGCGCCGGGTAGCCCCGGCCAACTGCGGGTAGGGATCGGGAATTTGCCGCAGCGCCGTGCGCTCGGCGCCGCTGATGCGGTAGAGGTTGGGCGACTCGGTCTGGGTTTCGCGCGAGGTAACGAAGGTCGGTCTTGCCGGGTCCAACACGCCGAGCACGATTTCGTACACGCCCGCCTCGGCTTCGAACACGCGTTCGACCGTCTGCCCGCGCAGGTCGAACACGTCGAGGAACGGTTTGGGACCCAGGTCGCTCAGGCCGTCGCCGGCGATGAAGATCCGCCCGTCGACTTCCAGCACCGGGCCCTCGCTGCCATCCACCCGCAATGCCCTTCCCGGGTTGTCGTAACGGTCCGCCGCCACGCCCTTCCAGACCGGCCTGACCTCTCCTTCCATCACCACCTGGTAGCTGACTTCCGCGGCCGAATCTCCGCTCGTCACGAAAAAGGCGGTGCCGGCGCTGGTCCAACCGAAACGCTGAAAGACCTTGCTGCTCGAGGCCATCAGCAGGGGCTCGCCGGTGAACGGGGCCGGCAGCGCCAGCCAGCGGTACACCCGCCGGCCGTCCGCGTCGCGAGTCGGGTCAATGAACCCGAGCGTGTTGGTGGCGTCCGGCTTCCAGGTCGCGCGGCGCCGGTCCCCTTGCTCGTCCTCGTCGCTGTCGAGTCCAATGCCGGTGGGCGTCGAGGCATACAGGCGCGCACCGCGCTGCAGGTCCCACACCTCGACCGCGCTGGGGAAGCGGCGGGCCGGGACATACCGCACGAAGGGCGGCAGGATGCGGGTGATCACGGCGTATGAGCCGTCCGGCGACGGTTCCACGCTGGAGATCAGGCCCTGCAGGCCGTAAACAGGCCGGACGGCGCCGGAAAGGTCGACGCGGGCCAACCCAACGCTGAAATGGTATTCGAACAACGCGTCTTCGTAGGCGTTTTCCAGCAGGTTCTGGCTGGTGCGCATCGGCAGCGGATCGCCGGAATACTCGACCACCATTGGCGCCGGCCGTTCGGCGGGCGGCGCGCCGCGACCCTCCGGCACCACCCGGCACAACAGTTCTTCGGCGCCGACCCAGCTGCAGGGTTCGCCCCAGGCCGCGTTGACCGGCACATCCAGGACCTTCTCCTGGCCGCTGGCGATATCGAACAGCGCCAGGCGGGCGGGCCCAGAATCGCCGATCGCCAGCGCGGAGAGCGTGCGCCCATCCGGTGCGAAGCGCACGAAGTCCAGCACCGTGCCGTCGGCGGGCTGCCAGACGACAGCCTCCTGCCCGGCGTCGCGCGCGGAAATAAGCTCGATGCGATAGATCAGCGGAGCCACGCCGGAAACCCGGGCTTCCGGGTCGAAGCGGAAGCCGGCCAGGCCCAGCCGGGGCCGGGCCAGGCGCTCCATGCGGATGACCGGTTCCCGGAACAGCAGGGCGATCTGGCCCGACCCGGCATGCAGCAAGGGCTCCGGCGGCGTCGGCGCGGTCAGAAGGGCGGTGACGGCTGGCGCCGGTTCGCGGTAGTCGCTGGCGTCCTGAACACTGTCACCCCAGGTGGCTTGCGTCGCCGTGGCCAGGGCAAGGACGAACGCGCCAGCCTGGAGCCAGCCAGCGCCGCGACGATCGTTTCTGGATACTGTTTTGTTCATATGTCCTCTCAACCCATCAGCGTTACGATTACCGTGCCCCAAAGGGCCAGCAGCACGTTGCCTACCGCGTATGCTACCCCATAGCCGAGCGACGGCACCGTGCTGTCGGCAGCCTCCTGTACCGCGGCCAGGGCCGGGGTCGCGGTGCAGGCCCCGGCGCATACGCCGAGCAGTACGCCCGGATGCATTTTGAACAGCCAGCGGCCGACGATGACGCCGACCAGCAGGGAAATCGTGATCGTCAGCGCTCCGGCCACGACCAGGCTCAGGCCGCTGGTTTTCAGGCCTTGCACGAATTCCGGGCCGGCATTCAGGCCCACCACGGCGACGAAACCCGTGAGGCCTATGGACTCGAAGATCCACAGCGTCGGGCTGGGAATGCTGCCGAACCAGCCCGGCCGCACCGAGCGCAGCCAGCCGCAGATCAACCCGCCGAGCAGCACGCCGACGGGGAAGCTCAGGCCGATTTCGACCCCGCCCAAATGCAGGGCGGGCAGGCCGATGAAGGCGCCGGCGACGATGCCCGCCGCCACGACCGTCATGTCGGTCGCATCGGTCACCCGATCCGCGACGCCGAAAGCCTCGGTTGCCCGCGCAACGTTCGCGCCGGAACCAACCAAAGTGAGCACGTCGCCGCGCTGGATGACCGTGTCGGGCAGCATGCCCAGGTCCGTGCCGGCCCGGTGGATGCGCCGCAGGAATACCCCGCGCGAGATCTCGTCGCGGGCGAGGTCGCGAAGGGTTCGCCCGTCGATCGCCTTGTTCGTCACGACGACGTCGACGACATCGGCGGGCAGGTCGAGGAGCTCGCGATCGTCCACTTCGCGCAGCCCGCTGCCGGGCGCTTCCAGCGCTTCGACCAGTACTTCGCGCCGCCCGACAATGGCCACCACGTCGCCCGCCCGTAGCGCTTTTACCTCGCGGGGCGCCAGGATCGCGCCCTGGCGGCGCAGCTGTTCGACGTAAATGCGCAGTTCAGGCCGGTGGGTTTCCAGCTCGGCCGGGCTGCACCCGACGAAACGTGATCCCGGATCCAGCGCGTACGCGCGCAGCTCTAACTCCCGACGGGCCGACCGCGGCTCGGACGCATCGCCCTGCATCTGCTCTTCGAGCCGCCGGCATTCCTCGGCCAGATTCACGCGCATCAGCATCGGCGCCAGTTGCGACAGCACCCAGGCCGCGCCGATCACGCCGACCATGTAGGTGACGGCGAAGGCGACCGGAATGCCGTTGCCGAGCGCCGCCCGCTCCGCCTCGGGCAGGTCGAGGCCGGCGATGGCGTCCATGGCGGTGCCGATGGTCGCCGACTCCGTCAGCGCGCCGGCCACCAGCCCGGCGGCGGTGCCGGCGTCGTAGCCGAACAGGCTGGCTATGACCCAGGCAACCGCCAGCCCGGTGACGGCCACGATGGCCGCCAGGGCCGAGTGCGCCAGGCCCTCGCTCTTCAGGCCGCGAAAGAATTGCGGGCCGGTCCGGAACCCGATGGCGAACAGGAACAGCAGGAAGAAGCACTGCTTGACCGTATCGGGCAGACTGATGCCGAGCTGGCCCACCAGCACGCCGGCGAGCAGGGTGCCGGTGACCGCACCCAGCTTGAACGAGCCGAGTGCGATCTTGCCGAACAAATAGCCCAGCCCGAGCACCAGGAAAAAAGCGATCTCCGGGTGCTCGCGCAGCGCTTCGAGGAACCAGTTCACTGCGTCCTCAATACCGGTTGAAATAATCCTGCACTTTGGCGGGGTCCGAGGTCTTCAACAGGGCCAGCTGCAGCAAAACGCGCGCCTTCGAGGGGT